>Ga0302130_1001700_pt1 | contig 10859 bp, 12 predicted proteins | sample CB9_surface_MG_FD_203117 | JGI IMG/M metagenome (GOLD analysis project Ga0302130, IMG submission 203117) | Marine microbial communities from Western Arctic Ocean, Canada - CB9_surface | ecosystem: Environmental > Aquatic > Marine > Oceanic | place: Canada: Western Arctic Ocean | collected... | reverse complement strand
TTTCGGGGCGAATATCTATCTCGACCCGATGGAGACCAACTTCGGTGAAGAGGTGATCTATTGCTATGGCCACAGAAATCGGAACAATTGACTTACCGGCAGAGTTTTTGGCTATCCAGTAGCCAACGGTCGCCGACGAGACCGACCCGAAAAGAATGTTTGCCACATTCAATTGCCCGACGACCTTCCCCTCGTACTCCATGACCAGAGCCAAGCCAGTTCCTTTTTTGGTTTGCGATAGCAAGGAGCGAATCATCCAGCGAACATCTAAAGGGTAACGAATCCCGGGTGTCGTGGCTTCCCAGGGAATTAGCCACTCTCTGTCGGCTATCAGTAGCTTTCGAAGCACCCTAAAGTCTCGCTTGGCTAGAATCCGAAGCGTGATATCACCGTGAGTCAATGGAGGAAATCTCTGCACGCTGGCAAGATTACCGCTATGGATACTTCGAGCGCCAAGTTGGAACTCCGAAAGAGCATTAAGTTACAGCGCCCGCAGTCGTCTTTGGGGTTGCTTGAGCAACTTCAAAATCTTGCCAAAAAGACAAACGCCACAAACATTGCCAGCTATAGCCCTCTTGACAGCGAGCCCGATCTGAGGTCTTTCAATGATTGGGCCACCGAAAGCGCAAATCTTTACTTTCCAAGAGTGGTCCGTGACAAGATCGAATTTGCTCAAGGACCACTTCGGATTGGCAGGTTCGACATTATGGAACCAACAGGGTCAGCAATACTTTCTAGCGACCTTGATCTAATTCTTGTTCCAGCGCTCGCGGTTGACGTTCTTGGTAACAGGCTCGGCAAAGGCAAGGGCTTCTATGACCGATGGCTCGAGGATGTCGCCAGTAAAAATATTTTCGCCGTTGTTTTTGACTCAGAAGTGTTGGGGCTTGTTCCCAACGAGCCGCATGACAAGAAAATCAACGGGATTGTAACCCCAACCAGGTTGATTGCAATTTAGTCTGGTTAGAATCTATGCGGAGGACAAATGCCGACTTACACCTACGTATGCAAGGCATGCGAGCATACCTTCGAGATGCACCAGGCTTTTGCTGAAGAGGCGCTTGAGAGCTGCCCAAAGTGCTCAGGGGAACTAAGAAAACAATTTGGAAACCTGGGGGTCAGCTTCAAGGGCTCAGGGTTTTATAAGAACGACTCTGCACCCACACGACCAAGCTCCACCGACAGCTAAGCAGTAGATCTAACCCCAGTGTGGAGGCTTATCGTCTCTGAGCCTGTCATCATTCGAGTCATTTTCATTACCCCATGCACCGCTGGTGTCTTCAAAGGCTCGATCCTCAAACAGCGGTTGAGCCCGACTAATCAGGTCGACCCCCAGTGACATTGCAATTCGGTTTGCCACATCCTGGGGCTTAGCGAATATCTCAAGAGCGTGAACACGCTGGTAGTCCCAGCCCATGGCTCTCAGTAACCCGGGTCTTACTCGAAGCTTTTCGTCCCAGTTTTCTCCCACGAGCGCCCAGTCCGGGTCGACAACCGCTGCTTTTTTGCCAAACGAAACAGCCAAACCAATGCGACCGCCAAAATTCAGTGCAACTTTTAGTCCCAGCTTCTCAAGCCTGCGAGCCAGGTCCCTGAGTAATGGGTCTGCCTGGCCCTCGGCAACATCACTCATAAAGCTTGGCGCGATTAGATCCTTGAGCCAGCGCTGATTCTCCGGCAGCCCCCCGGCGGCAAAGTCTTCAAAGTTGTAGCAAGAAACAACTGTCATGCGTTTTCTAGCTGAGACAATTTGGTTCACCATCCAGCCGCTGAAATTTTGGAAGTTGAAATCCCCAAGGGTTCCAGAGATTTTGCCCTCTGGTGTGCGGCCAAACCCGACCGAGAAGATCACTCGATCCGCCAGCCGGTGAGTCAGTTCGCTCATGCTGATGCACTCAAACTTTTCTCTCCCGTGTGCATCGAAAAACTCGGCTAGCTGAGGCTGCTTGTGGGTCTCTTGACGAACCAATTGGTCAATGCGTTCGGCATGAGTTCGAGATGCGGTCACGACCATGAGGGAATCTTCCGGAGTCCACCTGGCGTGGCTCATTACCAGCTCGGCGACCTTGCTAACTTCCGAATCCAAGGATTCAGTGGACCCCTCGATTGTGCTTGACGCGTTGGCATCCTCGGTAATTTCTATGTGCTCAAAATTATGGGAACCAAATAGTTGCCCCGCTGCAGGCTCTAGTACTAGACGCGAATCATAGAAATTATCGTTCAAGTACTTCCCGAGCACTTGGCCTTCGATTCGATAATTACGACTGATTGCCAAGGAACTGAACACTTCCGCAACCAAATCAAAGACCGATCCCCGGTCGGTTTCAACGTGAACCTGGTTTGCCCTTGCCACGGTGTCAAAGTTCTCAGGAGTGGCAATCACTGGGTCTCCAAAAGCAATCACCTGATTGGTTAAAGATATCGCCTGCTGAGACTCAGCCAGACCAGTGGAAGATCCATCCAGAACAATAACCAGATCAAACTCTTCTGCCGGGTCCAGTTCGTGGATTTTGTAAGGAGAGACCAAAACGGCAGGGACAAGCGTCTTATATAAATCTCCACCTGCCTGAGAAGCGGCCTTGAGTTCTAGCTTTTTGGTTCTGAGTTGAGATCTCAAAGCATCGGCCTGCGCAGGTTGCTTAGCAATTGCTGCGCGCCAAGCCTCTGCCAATTGATGCCGCACGTCCAGAAGCCCCTGCGCGATGAGGTCTTCGTTGGCTTTCTCGAAGTCACTCTCCAGCGTCGCGATAGTCTCAGCGGTGTATTCCAAAATTCTGGAGTCAGACTGAATAATCGCCTCCAGCGCAGACTGCCACCACGTGAGCTCGAATTCCCTCTGCAGCAGCTCAACTTCAGGCCTTGACTTACTGACTTCCTTTGCGAACTGACCCAAACCTATTTCCACCAACTCGTTAGAAATTGGCAGACGCTGCATGTAATGATCTAGGCCCTCTGTCTTCGTCGCCAAATGTTCAAGCACGACAGCCAGTTGATCTAATTCCATTCGAGTCAACAGCGCTATGTCCGGGTCCGGATTCAAGTGTCGCTGCAGAATCTCAAGCACCCGATATATTTGCTGGAACTTTGACTGGACATCCCCCAGTCCAAGCGGAACAGTTGGCGGAGCTTGAGTTAGATTAAGTTGAGACCAGGCCACTCGCTGCCTCTCGGCCTCAACCAGCGCCTGATGAAGATTCGCAACCGCTGCTCCTTGTCGAAGGTAACCCTTTGCCAGCTTTTTAAATCTCCTCCGCTGCGCTCCGGAAAGCTCACCTCGCTCTGACCTTGATGCAGTTGCACTGATCATCTCCTGTAGAGACCGATCAAATATTTCTGGCCTAAATTTGTCCAGCGTTTCTCGAATCCCCAATAGTAGATTCAGCCTGAGCGACCAGTCCTCGACCTTTTTGCTTGCCGAAAGATTCAGGTCGGACAGATAAAGGCTTATTTGATACCTGAGTATTCGAAACTCCTCACCGGCAATCGACCTGGCTGCCGCCAAGGCTTCACTAATTTGTGCTTCAGACTCGAATTTCGCCTGAAACCAAGGGCCGTCTTCGGGAGAAGTGGCAAAAAGTCCGGCCTCGTGGGCACGGCCAAGAAGGGCCGCAGCGTCATTGCGAATCGTCGGCAAAATGTCGGGTTTAATTCTGGCGTTGTTGACCGGGGCGGAAGGCAATGAAGCTAGGGTCGCCAAATTTTCCAGAGCTTCGATAACGCTCACGCCAAGGCTGTTCTCTTTGGATTGCACCACCGAAAAATACCGCTCGACATCCAGTTGGCTCCTGGCAACCAAGTCTCTGACCGATTTGAGATTACCCGGTGAAGCTTTTTCATTTCTGGAAATTGCCGAGACGGTGTCACTCCAGCTATCGCTCTGCCTAACCGCTAAGCCCGGCAGCTTCGAGGCGCTTAATCGCTCCGCGACTTCGTCAAGCGTCTGCTGGCGAGGGGCAATAATCAAGGCGCGCTTTTGAGATACGGCTAGGTTAGCAATCAGGTTTACAACGGTCTGAAGGTAGCCACAGCCCGGAAGCGTCTCTACCGCAAAGCTGTTCCCGGCCATTGCCCGCTCCAGCACGGCCTGCTGGCCTGCATCTGCATTCAGAACCAAGGTGGGGGGGCCAACGAGATTCTCAACTGCGGGCGCAGGTTCCTTGCCTGTAAGACGCATAATCGAGGCCGATGAGTCTTTTAGTTCAAGCTGCTGCACCAAGGTTAGGTCGGGCACAAAGTTTCCAAGCACCAGAAGCTTTTCTATTTCAACGTCTGGGCTCTGAATTAATTCGGCAACCAAAGACAGCACACCGGTTGGAATCAGGTCTGTTTGACCTTGGCTCACGGCTATCAAGTCTGAGATTCTAAAGTCACTTCTATAAGTCTTGATCACGTTTACCAAGGCTGGATTTACCCTCGGCGTTGAGTCCACTCGCAATTCAAAATCTTCGCCCTTAGGTATTAGATGACTGCGCCACAACAAGATCGGCATCTTGGTTTGGCCGATAGAAACCATACCTCCGGCGATGAACAGAGCATCAATGCCAAAATTACGCTCGATTCGATGAGCCTTTTTTAGAACTCTGCGAGAAGTTGTGAGGGCCCTGGATTGAGCAACCCCATCTCGCACCAGATTGGAGATAGTTGAACTTCTGGCGGAAGCCAACTGAGCAAGTCCACCCGGGTGGGACCTGCTCAAATCCACTTGCCCGAAGCTAGATAATTCGAACTGAACAAGCGGATTAGTGCCGCCAATGCTCAGTCGCTGCTTCTGCCAAAGCTCTAATAACTCATTGCGTTCCACGTGGAAAATACTAGAAGCGAACCCAAGAAACCCAGGGTTGCCCTGCCCGCTAACCAGTAACTGCCTGCTAGCCAAGTAATTTGAGAATCGGACAATCAAAGTCCTCTAATTCCTTCAAACTTTTAGGCTGCTGGCCCCTCGTGCCTCAGTTCCAAGGAATTTGGTCAGGCCCAATAGCTAGTAACCTATAACGGCTGCTGGCCCCGTAGCTCAGTGGATAGAGCAACGGTTTCCTAAACCGTGTGTCGGGTGTTCGATTCACCTCGGGGCCACTTTTTTTGAAAAAATGCTGACCACGCAAAAGGGCGTGACAACCGCAAGGTCATCACGCCCTAGGGCTTTTTGTCTAGTGGCTAGTAGATCGCCACTACAAACAAAACGATTGTTGCTGCAGCGAAAACTGCCATTGCTGCTTGAGTCAGGCTAACGAAGCGGGCTGAGGAGGCAATGGCGGTTTCGAGTGCGGAACCCGAAGCCTTCATGTCCTTGATCAACGCTGATCCCTCTCGAATGGCTGCGAACTGATTTATCAAAGACAGCGCGCCAGTGGTAACCAAGACTGTTACTGCGAACAGTTTTACTTCAGTGCTTGCTCCAACAAATGCTCCGGTTGCTACCAAATAAAGAGCGACAGCCAGCATGATTACCGATGACATTTGCGAGTTTATGATGCTTTTTCTCAAGGTGTTCCAGGTTCCTACAAGTGCAGTTGAGTCCATTTTGACTTCCTTTGTTTGGGCGCTTGACTTTGAGTATTGCGTGTCTCACCACAATAAAATTCTAGCTCTTGGCGAGACGATAAAATGCGGTTTGGATGAACCCAAGTTGCCATGTCACCATGGCTCAGTAAGCGCAGTCGCAATTACTCGGGATAGCTGAAAAGCTCACCGATCTGAACCTCAAGCGCTTTTGCAAGAGCGAATGCGAACTCTAATGACGGCGAATACTTTCCGTTCTCTATGGCTATCAGGGTTTGCCTCGATACTCCAAGCTGGCTTGCAAGTTGCTCCTGAGTCAGGTCTTTGGCCACGCGGTGCAAGCGCACCTGATTGGTTATTTTCGTGGGACGAGTCACCTAGACACCCTTGCGGTAAAACCAAATTTTTGCGATGTTCATCGCGACGCTCGCCATTAGCCCACCAAAAAACAAGACGTGTGCAATTTCAAAAAAGCCAACTTCGAAAGCGGCCAAGGCTAGAGCTGCTAGGGCTACCAGGCTCATTATGTTCATGCCTGTTGAATTAGAGCGGCTTCTTATGTCCTTGTCCCGCACATCCACTAAGCCAGGACTTCGAGTGTCGTTCTGAACTGCGGGAACCTCAAGGGGCATCGGCCTGCCGGTCCTTTCTGCGATGACCGGACCGACGTGAGCGGCGATCACTGGGGCGACGTGCGCCGAAACGACTAGAACAATTTGGGTCACGATAGAAAACAAAATGTTCAGCAAGAAAACTGAGACCAGCACCCAGCCGTACTCAATCTCACTTACATCTTTTTGTGCCAGCTGACCCAAAAGCCAAGCCGAGTAGCCAATAAGCACTGCGAAGTTTGCAAACAGTTCCGCCCAGACGGTTTTTTCTTGATGATTCATTTCGCTCCAATGTAAAGAATTTCTTACATTATGTAAAAGATTTTTGACATTGTCAAATTTAGTTAGGCAGCCTGCTTTTGCAGAGCCAAGAACTCACTCCACTGTGGCAGTGGCTTGTCAGATCCCCTAACGCTCCAAACCGTTCCAGTTGGCATCTTTGGTAGCACCTTCAAGTTCCAGCCGATCTCTGCCGGAGTTCGGTTTCCCTTTGAGTTATTGCACTCGAGGCAACAGGCCACCAGGTTCTCCCAGGTGTCCTTGCCTCCTCGGGATTTTGGCATGATGTGATCGATTGTGTTCGCAGGGCCGGCGCAGTATCCACAACGCTGAGAGTCTCGCCTCAGCACTCCCCTTCTAGAAACTGGAACCCTTCTAGCGTTGGGAATTCGGACGTATCTCGAAAGCAGAATAACTGATGGCATCTCAAATTCTTGGCTGGCGCTTCGAACTACTTCGTTGTCTATTCCTGCCAAAACTGTGGCTTTATCGTTTAGAACTAAAACTAAAGCTCGCTTGAAAGAGACGACGGCCAGCGGCTCGTAGCCTGCATTTAGAACAAGGGTGCGCATATGGTTATCTCCGATCGAAATCGCCAGCACGGCCTGCTGGCATCCGAATTGACCCCGGGTAATAAAAAACGCGCCGCAATAATGCGACGCGCAGGTTCTCCCAGCTAGATGAACAGGGGTGCTGGCACAGATGTATCCAGTTGCCATACGTGGCTGGCATGCTTGCTGGCATCTGCACTCCTTCCCCGAAGATCAAGAATCAATACTCTCTAAAACAGTATGCGGGAAATCAGTATTTTTTGGTTAGAAACGCTTACGCAGAAAAGTGGAAATTAGTTGATTTCCTAGTTCTGAATTTCCGCGACGCGTATGAAGTGATAGCGATTAGTGAAAATTGGTGCCAATTTTACGCGGTCGCCAGGTTGAGGGGCGTGATAGAAGTTGCCGTTGCCAGCGTAGATGCCGTTGTGAGAAAAGTCATTGAAAATCACTAGGTCTCCCGGTAGAGCTTCCTCGGCTGAAATTTTTGTTCCCAACTTTGCTTGCTGATAAACGCTGTGCGGGAGTTCGACACCGAATTGAGAGTAAACAAAAAGAACATAACCGGAGCAGTCAATGCCACCTGGAGTCTGACCGCCAAATACGTAAGGTGTTCCTACTAGCTCTGCCGAGGACTTCATTAGGTTCGAGCTGGAGATGTCGGTAAATCGTGGACTAGCCAAGTAGTCGGCAGCCCTGGGTCCTTTGTAGTAATAAATCCTTGATTTTGATTCAATCTGGAATTCGGAGGCTTCTGCCAGGGCGTAGTCTCCACGAGTGAATTCAACAGCCCTTACTGTCGCGACCGAGAGGCCTTGGCTGGGAGCTGAGATCTGAAGCATCTCGGAGTCTCGAGCAAGACCAGAAGCAGCCGTGACCTCTGGTGCAAACCCGTAGGACGGCAGTGCTGCTGTTGCCATGAGCCCAGTGGAGGCAAGCATTGTCATAAACGTGCGCAGAGGGTGCCGCTGCACCTTCGCAGTTCTTTTTCGTTCGCTACGCCGCAGGTTCCTGCGACTGCCTAGCAAATCGTCAGCACTGGCTGAAATCAATAGGGGTCCTCTGAAAAACTTTCTTTGGTTCTACCGACCAAATTCTAGCTACAAAACTTTGGAAACACCTAAAAACAGATGCTGCGCAATTCCTGTGTCAACTAGTAACCCGTCGCTCAGACCAGTGGAGACTAAAAGCCATCCCTGCTCCTGGGTAGACAACGTGACCTTGGCCCCCGGCAAAAGTGACAACTCCGCCAGCTGATTCAAGAACGATCCGTCCAGCTGAAGCGGTTCTCCGATTCTCACAATCTCGTACTCGCCAGGCTCCAGAGACGACAGTGCCCAACACTCCTGGATGTCAGCTGGGGCCAGCCCCAGAAGTTCAAGGCCTGGAACCGGCATTCCAAATGGCGAGACGCTTGGGTTTTTTAGAAGAGCGATAAGTTTTCTTTCGACTGACTCGCTCATGACGTGTTCCCAGCGACAAGCCTCGTCGTGAATGTTTGACCACTCCAGCCCGATTACTTCAAGCAAGAGTTGTTCAGCTAGGCGGTGCTTGCGCATAACTTCGACAGCGGTCAGGCGGCCAACATCAGTGAACTGCAGTTGACGGTCATCCAGCAAGCGAAGCAGACCGTCCCTCTCCATCCGGGCAACAGTCTGTGAAACGGTTGGTCCGGAGTGGTCTAGGCGTTCGGCAATTCTTGCTCGCATTGGCGGAATATGTTCCTCCTCAAGCTCGTAAATCGCCTTGAGGTACATTTCGGTTGTGTCAATGAGGTCAGTCATTAATCCCTCTTCGCTCCTAAACCTGGTCGTTTACTTGCAATACTAAACTTGAGGCCATGTCAGACATAGTAATCCCAGATTCAATCAAACCCCTAGACGGCCGATTCGGCTGCGGACCGTCGCGAATGCGACCCGAGCAGCTTCGGGCTTTTGAAGATTTTGGCGTAAGCCACATGGGCACCAGTCACCGCCAAGCACCAATCAAAAACTTGGTTGGAGATTTCAAGCAAGGCCTGCTGAACATGTTCCACGCTCCAGCCGGTTACGAAATAATCATGGGCAACGGTGGCGCCTCCGCATTCTGGGATGCCGCGACCTTTTCACTTGTCGAACAAAAAGGTCAAGCCCTTGTTCATGGTGAGTTCGGCAATAAGTTTGCGAATATTCTCAACACTCCATGGCTTGAGGCCCCGACCGTGATCTCGGTTGACCCAGGATCTCGCGGCGACCTCATTGCCGAAGAGGGAGTCGATGTCTATGCCTACCCGCACAACGAAACTTCATCAGGGGTCGTTACCGATGTCAAGCGCGTAAAGGGTGCTGACGAAAACGCCCTGATGCTCACCGATGCCACAAGTGCTGCTGGCGGCATAGATTTTGACCCGAAGCAAACCGATGTCTATTACTTTTCACCGCAGAAGAACTTGGCTTCTGACGGAGGCCTTTGGATTGCTCTTGTTTCACCCAAGGCTATTGGTCGCATCGAAGCGGTTGCCTCGTCGGGACGATACATTCCAAACATCTTGAGCCTGGAGTTGGCACTTGAAAATTCAAGGCAAAATTTCACTCTGAATACCCCATCGCTCGCAACGATATTTTTTGCCAATAATCAAGTTCAATGGATAAATGACAACGGCGGTTTGGCTTGGGCGGATAGTAGAACTAGACAAAGCTCCGACCTGCTTTACAACTGGGCCGAAAAAACCGGAGTGACCAAGCCGTTTGTTGAAAACCCAGCACATCGTTCGCAGGTCGTGGCAACTATAAACTTTGATGATTCGATCGATGCCCTCGGGATCGCTTCAATACTTCGAGATAATGGCATTGTCGATACCGAACCGTATCGAAAGCTTGGAAAGAATCAGCTACGGATAGCCACCTTTGTTTCCACGGAGCCGTCGGAAGTCGAACGTCTACTAGCATCAATTGAATACGTACTAGAAAGAATCTAAATGCGTTTTTATCTAAAACTGAGCGAGCGAGAAGCTGAGCCAACCCCTAAGGCTCTGGATTCGAAACCGATTATCAGGGTGGGCTTAATAATTTGGCTCTTAGTCTTCGTCGGGCTCGCTGTGTTTTATCCGGCGTTGGCGGACGCGGGTCTTCAGTGGTGGCTGCATACTTCCTTGGTCGGAATTTCCCTCGGAATCATCGGACTTTATATCATCCGTAACGACTAGGGCCTTAATTAGCTCGTCGGCCTCGGCGTCGGTCTTAGCTTTACCTTCTGCGCGTAGTTGCTTCCTAAACTCGCTCAGCCGTTCTGACCACGGCACCCACTCTGGCGCCAAAAGAGCGTCCTCTGACGCCACTAAATTGAGCTCTGAAAACGTTGCGGGTTTGCGCTTATCGATTTGAGTGAGCGTGAGAAGCCAGTGCCACCCGCTATACCCGCGCATGTTGCAGAGGTAGCGAAGTTCGATGACGCCCTTGGTCGGCTCGGTCTCACTTACGAATTCGCCGTAGCTTGATTCTGGAAGCTCGGCCTTCAAAAGCTCAATGGCCATCGCTTGGTTTTTAGCCTTCAAGCTCTTCCGCCACCCTGCGCAATAGTTGCGCTACTTTTTTGCCGTGAGCAGCCTCCGGATACTTGCCTCGCTTGAGGTTTCCACCGACCTGATCCAAAAGACCGATTAGGTCCTCGGTAATGATTGCCAAGTCTTCGGCTGGCTTGCGATTTGGCGATGTTAGCGTCGGGACTTCTAGAACCCTGACGGATAAAGCTTGAGCACCCTTGCGACCGTCAGCTATGCCGAACTCAACGCGACTCCCGGGCTTAATTGTTTCGGTCCCCGCCGGAAGAGCACTGGCATGCAAAAAGACCTCGGTGCCGTCATCGCCCGCGATAAAGCCGAAGCCCTTTTCGTCATCAAAAAATTTTACTTTGCCGGTCGGCATGCTTCCTACTTTCAACT
>Ga0302130_1001688_pt1 | contig 10898 bp, 9 predicted proteins | sample CB9_surface_MG_FD_203117 | JGI IMG/M metagenome (GOLD analysis project Ga0302130, IMG submission 203117) | Marine microbial communities from Western Arctic Ocean, Canada - CB9_surface | ecosystem: Environmental > Aquatic > Marine > Oceanic | place: Canada: Western Arctic Ocean | collected 2017-09-19 | reverse complement strand
ACCCATTGATAGAAAATGTAGTTACTGAAAATGAAAAGCCAATTTTGGCTATTTTGGTTGATAATTCAAAATCAATTCCGTTTTTTAAAGAAGATAAAAATGTCAATGCGATTGTTTCAAATATCAATAATGATGTTAGTTTAAAGGATAAATTTACTTTAAGTGAATTCTCTTTTGGTGCTGATTTACAAGTGTTAGATAGCCTTTCTTTTATCGGAAATGAAACAAATATTGCAGCAGCAATTACTGGAGCTAATGAAGTAAACAAAGAAAAAATTGCACCAATAATTTTAATTACTGATGGAAACCAAACAATTGGCACTGCGTATGAATTTTTAAATTCTAAACAACCCGTTTATCCAATCGTAATCGGAGATACCACAAAATATGTGGATCTAAAAATCGCACAGTTAAACGTAAATAAATACAGTTATATACAAAATAAATTTCCAGTTGAAGTACTTTTAAATTACGAAGGAGATGAAACTGTCAACTCAGAATTTTCAATTTCGCTTAAAGGAAAAACTGTTTTCAGAAAAAAGGTTACTTTTTCTTCGGATAAAAAATCAGCAACGATTATTGCAAATTTAACTTCTACAAAAGAGGGTTTACACTATTACAGAGCTGCTATCAGAAAAATAGAAAACGAGAAAAATACTAAAAATAATCTTAAAAACTTCGCTGTGGAAGTGATCGATGAGCAGACAAAGGTGCTAATTTTAAGTGCTGTTTTACATCCAGATATTGGTGCCTTAAAAAAATCAATAGAAAGTAATAAACAACGCTCTGTATCGGTTTCTTTAATTGATGAATTTAAAAACAAATTAGATGATTATCAGTTAATTATATTGTATCAACCAAATAATAAGTTTAATTCTGTATTTGCTGATTTAAAGAAAGATAATGCTAATTATTTACTCATTTCTGGTTCAAACTCCGACTGGAATTTTATCAATAAACAACAAGTAGGTTTTACAAAAAAGGCCATCAATCAAACAGAAAATTATGGTGCAATTTATAATGATTCGTTTTTAACTTTTTTACAAGAAGACATAGGTTTTAATAATTTTCCGCCTTTAAAAGATAAATATGGAGAGGTTTTAATTTCTAAAGAACATCAAATTTTACTACACCAAAATATAAACGGTGTTCCAACAAAGCAACCTTTGTTAGTGAATTTTGATGTGAATAATCAAAAATCGGCAGTATTGTTTGGAGAAGGAATTTGGAAATGGAGAGCTGCCAGTTTTCTAACCACTAATTCTTTTGAAGAATTTGACAAGTTTACAGGAAGTTTGGTGCAATTTTTAGCGTCGAACAAAAAGAGAGATCGTTTAGAAGTAAACGCTGAAAATAGCTACCCAGCAAATTCAACGATAAATATATCAGCATTTTATACAGATAAAAATTATCAGTTCGATGCAAGAGCAGCTTTAGAATTGTCAATAACAAACAAAGAAATAAATGAGGTTACCAAAATTCCATTTTCTATAATCAACAATTCGTATCAAGTCGAAATAGAGAATTTAACTTCTGGAAATTATTCTTTCAGCGTTGAGGTTTTAGATCAGGAAATTAAAAAATATGGTCGTTTTAAAATTACGGATTATCAAATAGAGGAGCAGTTTACAAACGCTAATGTAAAAAAGTTGCAACAATTGGCGACAAAAACAGGAGGAAAGCTGTTTTATAAAAATCAAATGGATGCTTTAAAAAATGAACTTTTAAAAAACGAGTCTTATTATACGATACAAAAAGCATCAGTTAGACAGCAAAATTTAATTGATTGGAAATGGATTTTATTCTTTGTAATTGCTTTATTCACAATAGAGTGGTTTGTTAGAAAATATAATGGGAAAATTTAATTTTTTTTTGAGTATTTTGTAATGTTTTGAGGTTTACATATTAAACTTTATTGGACAGATTTATCATTGTAATTTATATACAGAAAACATAAGAGAGGTTTTTTTTACAATTCATTTTTTACAATTATAGCCTTTATTGTTGCTTATTAGACGAATAGGTTGGCAATAATGTTGGACGCTATTCATAAATTAGGCGATAGTTTAAGTTTAAAAATATTTTGGCACTTTCAAAAAATAGCAGCTAAAATAGCAACTTAAAAATATTTATAGAGCTTTAAAAGATATATTTTATTAGACGCTATTATGAACCTGGTGTTTCTTTTGATAGGATTAACTTAGATCATTAAAGAAGCAATTTCAAAACTTATAAACCCATAAGTTTCTATTGCTAAATGTTTTTGGTTATCCTAGTTAATGTGCAGGAGCTTTAAAGCTTAAAAAAACACCGATTAATAAAAAAGTCGTTTACATATATTTATTAAACGAAGTTTAAGGTTGTCCTATTAATTGCAAGTAGTGCAATGTAATGTAATTTTGGGATGTCCCAATTTTGGACTCTTATTTTATCTGAATTCATCGCTTTGTATCTTTTTACCTGTTTTTTTAAAAGAAGCTTCAAGCACTATTTTCATTGATAAAATAAAAGATAAAATAAAGTAGTTAAAGTTATATTTGATTCTCTCTTTTATACTATGAATTGCTAGTATACTTCTTTAACAGTGCGATTATTATTTTTAGATTAAGGTTTTCTTGGCAAAAAGCAGTTCTTGTTAATGAAGAAATTCGGCAAGTTGTACAGGATGATTTTCATTTCGAATCGATTACATTAGAAATAGAAATTTCTGAAGATTATGACTATATAGATTGCGTTTAAGGAACATATATCGTATTTTTGATTAAATTTAAAAACAAATAAAATGGCGAATAATCAGATGGAGTTTAATTTCCCTAAAGGAGGTATATTTATAGGTGTAATAGTGGTGGCAGTGATCATTTTATTTTCAAAATCTACTATAACAATTGGACCTGGAGAAGGAGGAGTGATTTTCGAATCTTTAGGAAGTGGTATAAATACTGATAAAACATATGGAGAAGGTTTTCATATTGTAGCACCTTGGAATAGAATGATCGTAAGAAAAGTACGTCAACAATCTATTTCAGACGAAATGAATGTACTTTCGGTAAATGGATTAGAAGTTAAAGTAAATGGAACAATTTGGTATGAACCTGAATTTAGTAATTTAGGATTGTTAATAAAAACTAAAGGACAAGAGTATGAGCGTGAATTGTTAGATCCTGCAATTAATGCAGCAGCAAGAAGTGTCGTTGGACGTTATACTCCAGAGCAATTATACTCAAGTAAAAGAGATGTAATTGAGCAAGAAATTTTAGAAGAAATTAAAATTGTATTAAAAGATCAATACTTACTAGTAACAAGAGTTTTAGTAGAAGATGTTAAATTGCCAACAACGATTAGAACAGCAATTGAAACAAAATTAAAACAAGAACAAGAATCTTTAGAATACGAATTTAGAATTGCAAAAGCACAAAAAGAAGCGCAAAGACAGAAAATTGATGCAGAAGGGAAAGCGGTTGCAAATCAAATTTTAAGTGCTTCTTTAACAGATAAAATATTACAAGAAAAAGGGATTCAAGCAACAATTGAACTTTCCAAATCTCCAAATAGTAAAGTAATAGTTATTGGTTCAGGTAAATCTGGAATGCCAATTATATTAGGAAACCAATAAAGAGTCTTAATTTTTTAGATATTAAAAATCCAGCTATTAGCTGGATTTTTTTATTGGTTCCTTTTTTATATTTTGCTGTAAAGAAGTTAATTTCTGCGTATTTTATGTTCTATGATTAAAAGTGCATATTTAAAAAATACGCCCCATGGGTTTAGTTTCGGATTTGGTGTTTTCCCCATTCCTAAACGTTTTATTTGAGCTTCATACCAAATAATATTCATGCTTCCATCAATTCCTTTAACGCCTGTTTTTTGAATATCTGTGGCAAAATTAAATTGTTTTTTCGCAAGTAAATCATTTACTAAATTAGGAAAAACAGCAAAAGGCCTTGCAATTCCAACGATATCTACGTCATTCGAGGCAACCGCGGCTTCCATGATTTTGCTGGTTCTAAATCCACCAGTTAACAATAAAGGAGTTTCTGTGATTTTTCTAGCTTTTTTAATATATTCTAGAAAATAGGCTTCTCTTTTTTTAGTACTTTTCATTTTTTTACCCATCATTGCTGGAACTTCATAAGTGCCGCCAGAAATTTCAATAAGATCGATCCCTTCTTTTGAAAGAATTTTAACAACCTGCATTGATTCTTCTTCAGAAAATCCTCCTTTTTGAAAATCAGTTGAATTTAACTTTATGCCGATAGGGAAATTAGGGCCCACCTTTTTTCTAATTGCTCGGTACACTTCGACAACAAACCGTGCCCTATTTTGGAGTGTTCCACCCCATTTGTCTTTTCTGATATTTGAATCTGGAGATAAAAATTGACTGACTAAATAGCCGTGAGCGCCATGTATTTGAACACCGGTAAAGCCAGTTTCCTTCAATATTAAGGAAGTTTCAGCAAAAGAGGCGATAATCTTTAAAATTTCATCCTCTTCTAATGCTAGAGGTATTTTAGTGGATGCTTTTTTTCTTCCACCATATTTTAAAGGAACAGCAGAAGGGGCTTTTAAAACACTATTAATTTGCTCCATAGCTTGTCTGCCTGGATGATTTATTTGTGCCCAAAGATGTGTTTCTGTATTTTTAACGGTATTCGCCCATTCTTTTAATAATTCGAAATTGTCTCTGTTTTCTACAATTACGTTTCTAGGTTCCCCAACCGCGTTAGAATCAATCATTATATTTCCTGTAATTAATAAACCGGCCCCGCTTAGTGCCCATTTTTTATATACATTAATAAGGGTAGATGTTGGTTGGTTTTCCTTGTTCGATAAATTTTCACTCATTGCAGATTTTGCAATTCTATTAATAATTTTTACACCGTTTGGTAAAAGAATTTCTTTATTTAATACATTCATTGAAATTAATGTTGTTTTATTTTTCTTAAAAAATTAACCATCAAAAAGTTGTCTTTTTTATCCATAGATAGCATAATTTTATTTTTCTTAAAGTTCTGTTAAAGTGTAATTTAACTGTAACTTATCAAGGATATATGCGTCTTATTAGTGTAATTAAAATTCATAAAAATGAAATCAAAAGAAACAAATAGTATCGATAGAAAAGAGCACAATTCTGGAATTGTTTTCCAAACAAAAAGAGCAACTTGGAATTCAAGAAGAAAATATAATTATAAATATATTACAACCGTATTTTAGTTAGTAATTAGTTTTTAATAGTTGATTAGAGTCAAATGCATAGTGCTTTTGGCTCTTTTCAATTTTACAAGAATTAATTTTTTACAGGAATTTTATAGCGCTCAATTTTACCTTTCTTAAGTGCTTTATAGTTTTCATAACAATCGAGTACAGCTTCTATCATTTGTAAATCAGATGCTTTTTTTATAAAGTATTCGGAGTAACTGCAATCGGTCAATAAATCTGTTAATTCTTGTCGATCCATATCTAGATACTCCATCATCACTTCTCTGTCAAATTTACCAGCTAACATTTTACGTAAATTGTCTTCCTTTTTTAACTTTTGAAGCTTTTTTAGCTGTTTCGGTTTCTTGCCGAAAAGATTGTATAAGAAATCTACAGGCTGAAATAAAGCGTCAATAGGAGAAGAGTACGTCTTGTTTTTTTGTTTCCCAACTTCATAGGTCTGTGGCAAGCCATTAATATGTATTCTCGTAAAGCGATCTTTAGGTACTTGTTTAATATCAACTTCTAAAACACCAATTAATTTGGTTGACTTTATAATAATTTCTTTAATTTCTTCAGGTTTTTCATAAAGTGCAATTTCTAGCTCGTTTCCTTTTAATAAATCGTTTGTGATTTTTAGCTTAATAGACGAAAATCCCAAATAAGAGACTAAAATAGTGTCATTTGTTCTTGTTGGTAGTTCGAAAAAACCTTTATCATCTGTGATTGTTCCTTGCACCGTGTTTAAATTTAGAACATGTGCAGCACTTAATACACGGTTATTTAAAGCATGGATGATTTGACCTTTTAAGGTCTTAGATTGAATCGAGTCTTTTTGAGAAAATGCGCTTATACTTAAAAACAAGCACACAATAAATAGGTTTTTCTGCATGAACACAAAATTAAGTATAAAACTATATAGGAAAGTTAATATTTTGTGAATAAATCTTAAAATTCTAAAAAAGTGCGCGTAACTGGAGTCGAACCAGCACGTTCTTGCGAACACAAACCCCTCAAGCTTGCACGTCTACCAATTCCGCCATACGCGCCTTTAAAGAACTAAAACAAAAAAGTTAAGCAATGAGCTTAACTTTTTTTTTGTGACCGGGCTGGGGCTCGAACCCAGGACCCTCTCCTTAAAAGGGAGATGCTCTACCAACTGAGCTACCAGGTCTTGATTGTTAAATCGAGTGCAAATATACTATCAATCATTGAATTTAGATATATAAAATTGATTTTTTTTTATGATATTTGTTGAAAAGATAAAAAGATGAAAATAGTTTTATTAGGGTACATGGCCTCAGGGAAATCGAGCATCGGAAAAAGACTTTCTAAAAAGTTGTCTTTGAGCTTTATAGATTTAGATGATTACATAATTGAAAAAGAAAAAATGTCTATTTCAGACGTTTTTAAAAAGAAGGGTGAAATTTATTTTAGACGAATTGAGAACAAATATGTAAAAGAAATACTATCGAAAGACGGTAATTTTGTACTTTCGTTAGGAGGAGGGACGCCTTGTTATGGAAATAACATGGAAGAAATCAATAAAAAAGATACTGTTTCTATTTATCTACAAGGTAGTATTCCAACAATGGTTAAAAGACTGATCAAAAAGAAAAGTAAAAGACCGTTAATTGCTTCTTTAGAAGATGATAAAATTCCTGAATTTGTTGCAAAACATATTTTTGAAAGACTTCCCTTTTATGAACAAGCTAAAATGAAGATTAAAATTGATGATAAAACAAAAAAGGAATTAGCTACAGAATTAGAGAAATTATTACACTAAATAAGCTTTCGTTTCATTTCCTATAAAATCAATCTGAATATGTTCTTTAATTGAAGTTGATAAAGAGATTCCTTTAAAATCTGCTTTTACAGGGTATTTTTTATGGTTTCTATTCACTAAAACTGCCGTTTTAAACCTTTTTAAAGGAACTTCTAAAAAGTGTTTTACTCCATAAATTAAAGTAGTACCAGAGTTTAATACATCATCAACCAAAACCAATGACTTATTTTCATAGGCTTTTACTTCTAAAGAAGTTGAAACGGGTTCTAAAGGTTTCTTTTTGTTGATATCAACTTTACAAATAGTTACTTCTAAAGTTGATATTTCTTTAAGAGCCGTTACTAATTTTTCAGCAAAAATAAAACCATTACCAATAATTCCAGCAATAATTACTTCCTGTTCATTGCTATTACTTTCATAGATTTGATAGGCAATTCTTTTAATCTTTTGGTTTACTTGAACCGTATTTAAAATGATGTTACTTTCGGTAGTCATATGGTTTCTTCTGTTTCTTCTGAATCTTCTTGATAGCCTTCAATGTCTCTTCGATCTTTTTTAGTAGGTCTTCCTGCACCTTTTTTACGGTAATAATCTTTAGAATATTTTAAAAGCTCATTTTTTTCAAATTCTTCCTTTGGGGTCACATCTTTTCTATAAAGATCAACTAATTTTGCGCCAACTCTACTTTCCGGTAAATCTAAAACTTTTATTTGATAATTAATTTGATTTTTTCTAACTAAAATCAATTCCTCTCCAAAAACTTCTTTAGATGGTTTTAGGTTCTTATTTTCCATCTTTACTTGCCCTTTTTTGCAAGCCGTGGTTGCTATTGTTCTCGTTTTAAAAACACGAATACACCATAAATATTTATCAATTCTCATAAAAAAAGTTAAAAGTTAAAGTTTGTCTTTTTACAAAGGTATAAAAATGGTAAATTGCAGGCACAAATTTAAAGATTAAATGACTAAAATAAAAAATGTACTGGCTTTGATTATTTTAACAGTAATCATGTATGCCTGTGATGCGAACACAAATACCTTTGTTGATAATTTTGATTATGAGGGCCAAGCCTTAATAGACAATGACACTTTAGTGAAGTTTTTGAAAAATCATTATTTTGATACTGCTGTAGATTCAGTTAAAACTTTGGTTACAGGAGAGACAGCGCTTTATGATGATACTAAATTACAATCCATGAGTGTTACAGATCTCGATATCGATTATACACTATATTATTATGTAAACAACGTGGGAAGTCCTGCTGTAGATAAAGGATTTCCTACAGTGATGGATTCTGTTTATGTAAAATATTCTGGTCAAAGAATTATAAAGACAGATAGTATCAGTGTTCCTTTTGATGCCAGTAATGGTACTTGGTTTACACTTAATGGTGTTATTAGGGGTTGGACTTATGGATTTACAAATTTTAAAGGAGGAGATAACGTAACCGATAACGGACCTATTACATATGATAATGGAGGTAACGGAGTTTTATTTATTCCTTCAGGATTAGCATATTCTAACTTGGGTAGTGGTGGTATTTTAGCAAATGAATCTATTTTCTTCTATATTGATTTGTTCGATTTAGTAGAAGATACAGATCATGATAATGATGGCATCGCTTCTATTAACGAAGACGTAGATGGCAATGGAGATCCAAGAGATGATGATACAGACTTAGATGGAGGTCCAAATTATTTCGATACTGACGATGACGGTGATGGCGTATTAACGAAGGATGAAGACGCCAATGGCGATGGGAACCCTGCTAATGATTTTAGCGATGCGAATAACCCAACATTAGCTGATTATTTAAATCCGGATATTAAATAATTTATTTTATATCTTTATAACATAAAAAAATGCTCTTGATTTCTCAAGAGCATTTTTTTATGTTAATATATGGACCTTATAGTCTATAAGATAAACCAATAATAATTTGGTTAATTCTTGTATCATAATTTACGTTTCCTAAATTACCTGTAAAAGAAGATTCAATATTAGAAAAAGCTCTTTCCCAACGGATATCAATACCAAGTTTACCAAACTCAACTCCACCACCGAATTGAAGTCCCATTGTAAATCCATCAGTATCTACCTGAGCAATGTCTTTAATGCTAAAATCTGAAGACAAAATATATTGAAAAGAAGGACCAATATAGACGTTACCAATTCCAAATATTTTCTTTCCTAATAAAATAGGAATGTCTATTTTTTTAAAGCTATGTGTTGTTGTTTTATCAGCTTCTGAATAAAAAACTTCATTTTCTAAATTCGTAAACACCAATTCAGGTCTAAGATACAAACCTAGAGCAGGTACCTTTAAACGTAACCAAATTCCGGCATGATAACCCGTTTTACTTTTTGCTCCTGAAAAGACATCCGTACTAGTTTCTTTTATAGAATTAGAGTTGTAGTTTAATCCACCTTTTAAACCAAAAGCTATTTGTGCGTTTGATATTTGACTAATTCCGAAAGCCAAACACATGATTAAGATTATTTTTTTCATTTTATAATTTTTATGCTCCTATAAAAACCTATTAGCAGTATTAAAACGTTTTTATTTTCTAGAAATTACTTTTTTAACGGCCTTTACAACAGCATCAGCGTCTAAGCCATATTTTGCCATTAATTGAGCAGGAGTTCCAGATTCACCAAAGGTGTCATCAGTTGCAACAAACTCTTGCGGAGTGGGTGTGTTTAAGGCTAAACATCGAGCGACACTTTCTCCTAAACCACCAAATTTATTATGCTCTTCAGCTGTAACAATACAACCTGTTTTTGCGACAGATTTTAAGATGATTTCTTCATCTAAAGGTTTAATTGTATGAATATTTATGACATCTACAGAAATTCCTTCGGCTTCTAATCGTTCTGCAGCTTGCAAAGACTCCCAAACTAGATGGCCAGTTGCAACAATTGTTACGTCTGTTCCTTCTGTTAACTGAATTCCTTTACCAATTTCAAATTTCGCATCGGCAGGCATAAATACAGGGACTTTTGGACGGCCAAAACGCAAGTAAACTGGACCATCAAAATCTGCAATTGCTATGGTTGCTGCTTTTGTTTGATTATAATCACAAGGATTTATAACGGTCATTCCAGGTAACATTTTCATCAAACCAATATCTTCTAATATTTGGTGCGTTGCTCCGTCTTCTCCTAAAGTTACTCCTGCATGAGAAGCACAAATTTTTACATTTTTACCAGAATACGCAACAGATTGACGGATTTGATCATAGACTCTACCCGTAGAAAAATTGGCAAATGTTCCTGTAAAAGGAATTTTACCTCCAATTGTTAAACCAGCTGCAATACCAATCATATTTGCTTCTGCAATCCCAATTTGGAAAAACCTTTCTGGATTTTCTTTAATAAATTGATCCATTTTTAAAGAACCAATTAAATCGGCACATAAAGCAACGACGTTTGGATTTGTTCTTCCTAATTCAGTTAAACCATCTCCAAAACCAGAACGTGTGTCTTTTTCTTCTGTGTATGTATATTTTTTCATTATAAAATATTATGTTGTAAAAATTTTGCGTAAAAATAAACTTTTATTTTACCTTAGCGTAGAGAAAAGAGAAAATAGAAAAAAGACTTTTTAACATAATGTGAGAACGTCTAAAGTTTCGTTTGTTTAAAATAATTACAGGAAAAATTTAAATGTTCATTAATTCTTTATAAAGTTTGTGAACAGGCAAGCCTACAACGTTAAAATAGCTTCCTTCTATCTTATTAATGGCAATAAACCCAATCCATTCCTGAATCCCATAACCTCCGGCCTTATCAAAAGGTTTATAATTTTTGATGTAATAATTAATTTCATCGTCCGTAATAGTATTAAAAGAGACAATGGTTGTATCATTTATAATCTTCTGAAAATGCTTACTTTTAATGCTTATGGATGTAATTA
>Ga0302130_1001682_pt1 | contig 10924 bp, 9 predicted proteins | sample CB9_surface_MG_FD_203117 | JGI IMG/M metagenome (GOLD analysis project Ga0302130, IMG submission 203117) | Marine microbial communities from Western Arctic Ocean, Canada - CB9_surface | ecosystem: Environmental > Aquatic > Marine > Oceanic | place: Canada: Western Arctic Ocean | collected 2017-09-19 | reverse complement strand
ACTCAGTAACTGATGTTGCGCTGCCACCGAGACTGTCACTTGGTTGAATCGTGACTGCATCGCCACCCACATCGTAAGCGAAGTTCACTTGTTGAGTGACGAACTGGAGGATACGATCCAAATTCAGATTACGCAGACTGATGTTAACCCGTGGATTAGAATCGTTTGAATTGAAAAGGGGGATAATATTCACACCGATACGTTCGGGGTCGTATTCGACCGAGAGCTCAGAGAGTGTCTCGACCACGCTAGTCAGTTCCATTCCAGAGAAATTAACCTGCGGGATGACGATGGCATTGAGTTTGTCCTTGATCCGGCCACCCTCGTCGACTTCAGCAGCATCTGTGGCAGAGATGTCAAAGACTTTAGGGCGCTCCCATTGCTGAGCGACTTCGGTCAACATTTGCTCGCGGGTCTTGTAATGATTTTGCGTATGGATAGCTCCAAGAATATCTGCGATCCTGATTTGGAAGAGCTTGGCTTCGGAGTTGTTCGCATCGCGCGCTTCGACTTCGTTAAATGTAGCAGATGCACCATCGTAATCGCCATTTAAATACTGGGCTCGGCCTTTCGCGAGCAGGTCGCGGATAATCTTAATCTGAGCCACATACTCTGGACTTATTTCCTTAATATTGAGATTGTACGGGTCGGAAATTTGCTCATCCAGCTCACGCTCTAATTTCAGTGCCATGGTAGAGTTGCCTCCAGCAGCGCGATAATCATCTATCTTGGCTTCGGCGGCTTTAAGGTTACCAGCATCAGCGATGGCACGAGCTTCTTGGAACAATATTTTGGCTTTGGCTTGTTCCAGTTCTTCAATACTTTTCGCAGTAGCTGTGTTCAACGTAAGGCTGGCACTAGCGGCGTTGAGCAAATTGGAGGCATCGCTGTAAGCGCCAAGTTTGGCTAGCTGTTGCGCCTCTGCGATGGCATTTCTTGCGGCAGCGATTTTGGCATCCTGATCGGCAGCTGCTTCAGCCACGGCTGCGTCCGCAGCACTCGTAGCCACCTGCGGTAGATCCTGCGATGTTTTCAAGCCCAACCTCTTCCTCAATATTGATTGTGTTGATGACTTCGATGTATCTGTAGCGGATGGCGTGTCTACGGCAACCTCGACATCCTGATTGGTCGGTTGACTGGGAACGACTGTGGAAGCAACTAGACTACCGCGGCGGTCTAGTTCTTGATTGATCGAGGCGAGAAGGCGCTGAACATTGTCATCATTTGGAGCGATCTTGATTAATTCTTCAGCCTTATCCTTAGCTAGATTCAGATTGCCAGAGTCGCGAGCACGAAGCGTATCTGCCATGAGGCGTATCTTCTCCGGTGCGCTTTGCGCCTCAAGTAAATGAGGCGTGACAAGAGCGAAGGTTCCTAGTGCACCCGCTATAATTAAAGCGGATAGACGCATGCGTGCTGCGAGGTGTTTTTTCATAATTTTAGATGACAATTAATTGTGTGATAAAGTTTATTTGTAATATTTTTTAAGTAAGGGATTAAAACATGGAATCGAAAAGATTATCTGCCTCTTCGAGGGCGCCCGTTTCTGGTGTCGCAACTGGAGGCTTTGAAGAAGGGTCGTCTCCACGAACCTTCAAAATTCGTATCTCTGATTCTAATGCATCTGAAGCATGTTTGTTAACTTTTATTGAGGGTGCTTCAAGGTTAATTTCTAGTAGGCTGTAATGTCCCGCCGGCCCTTCAAACTCAGACGCCACTTCCGCCAATTCGAGATTGAAGCTAGCATCTTCATCGGAACGGATGACCACAGTAAAGCCAGATTCGTAGCGGCGCACTCCGTTAGTGAGCACGACCTCTTCTCCTGAACGCAGATCAAGGATGGTCGCTCTGGCGATTTTTTGAATATTGTTATCTTCGTCGCGAAGGCGTTCTATGTCGAAGCTTAGGACTTTAAATTCTGCGTCGGCCTTTTCGTCACCGGGGCGCACGCGAACTTGTTTTTGCACTTCCTCGTTAAACATAAGGAGGAGTGTCTTAGAGGCGTCTGTGGCGTCTTCTTGCATGTAGCCTTCGATTTGTATACGATAAGGCTCTTTCTCGATCTTGGCTAAATAGATGCCAAAGGGGGGGGGCGGCAAAGGTGGCTCCCAGCCTTCTTCAGAGAACTGACCATTTTGATCAATAAAAATCTTGGGTGGTGTAAACACATCATAACGCCAACCAGTCGATTGCTCAGGAGCTTCTGGCCAATTTACCTCCGCAGGAGTAGGTGAGGATACTGCTTCAGGGAGATAGGGGTTGTCAGTTGTCTGAACATCTACAGGCAGGTTAAGAAAGGGTGAGCTGCCCGACTTCTGTATGTATAGAACCCCCCCACCCGCTAGAACGAGCACGGCGATGGCAAGTAAGAGTTTATCGTAAATCTTATTCATTCGGAATTAGACGTTGTCTCCTGCAGGTTGAGCCGGAAGGACGATCTCGATAAATTCGAGAACGACGGTAAATGTGGAAATGTTTTCTGAAATAACAGGCTTCTGGGCTGTTTCGGGAACTTCTGGTTCCGAATTACTGCCACCGTCAAAGACTCCAAAAAAAGCATCGAGATTATTATTGGCAGGTACTTCCGCAGTCGCGCGACTACCTGAAGGGCGCTCAACCTCAATACTACGCACGACAATGGGAAGATCGAATTTAGCAAGATTGTTGAGCAGTTGGCGGAGCGAATCGGTGTAGCCTGTAAAGGTCAACCCAAAGGCGAGAGTGTTAATGGCACCAGGCACTTTTGCAGTGATCGCGGGGCTTATGGCAAATCCTTTGGCGCTGCCAGTGCCTCCGGCTTTTAGTTCAAGGACTTCACGTTCGACAGAAACAATACTTTCCGGTCCGGCATCGAACAACTTATTGAGTAAGTAACTAAGGATTTGGCGTTGCTTGTCGAGCACTGGGATCAGCTCTTTGTCGTCGGGCATCGTCGCCTCATTGAGGTATTGCTCAAAGCCGAATGCGAAGTCGTCTGGGACGATGACCTCAACTGGCACGCCGTCTGTGTCGGTGTTCGCGGCAGCCTCACGCTGATAATTAGAGATGAACTGCTGGATACCCGCCATGACACCGATGCCATCAGTCGATGTTGTGATGCGAGCGCCACGCTCCAAGTCTATCCGAATTTCTCTGAAATCTGATTCAAGCTCAGCCACATTTTCGGCGGAAGCTAATACATTTTCTGGGGTAGCTGCAGGGTCAGCAAAGACCAAATTGTTTAGCTGAGATTCAAGTGAAGAGACTTTTTGCTTTGCTTGGCCAATTTTGCCAGCCTCGACGAGTGCCAAATAGGCACCCACAAAAAATACCAAGATGCAAACGACTATAATGATCGTAAAAGAGAGATTTTTTTTGATGAAACCCATGGTGTCTAGAGTGGTTTTGCTGTATCCACAACCAAGTTAATAGTGAAAGTCAGTACGTTGAGCCCGTTCCGTAGGTCACTCCAATTAATATTGGGAGGCCTGGAAGTTACGATGAATTTAGAATCTTCAAAACTAGACTGCATCTCCTTGATTCGGCGAGAGATGAGCCCTTGATCAATGCCACCAGTCTCGCCTGCAGTTTCGCGGACAAGCATTTGCCCTTCGAGGACAACCTCGTAAGAATCCTCGGGCCCACCAGACTGCTCACGCTGCACTTCAAGCGAGTCGAGCCAGACATCTTCGGCCTTTGTCATGCTAGCTTGTAGCTCTGCGAAGAATTGTATCCAGTTGGTCTTCGAGTTAACAAGACCTTCGACACGGCGGATGGACTCGCTGATTTTTAAGACCTTATCGGTGTTATCGAGAATTTGCGACTGGCAAGACCGTAAGGGAGCGATCTGCGCTTCGGCAACTTCAACCGCTTTTTCGTAAGCACTGCCCAACTGCTTATGTCCGAAGAAAACTAGCCAAGGAGCCAGCGCCAAACAAATCGCAGCCACAATGAGATAGGGCTTCTTAGAACCAAACTCCATTTCACGCTGAACTTCATCGGGCAATAAATTAACGCCGGCGCTGTCGGCAACCATGTGCTGGACGGCGGCTCCAATGATCTCACTGATCTCTAGGCTAAGTGAGGTAGAATCTGAGGCAATCTCACTATTAAGTGTGACATTTTGCAGCGGATCAAAAAACTCAACACTAACCTTTTGCGAAGTAGACAGTTGCCCGGAAAGGCCTTCGAGTAATGCCCCACGTCCGCTGAGGAGGATGCGCTTTGGCGCGGCGGCACCCTTTTGGCGGCGGTAGTTTACAATCGAACGGGTGATCTCCTGCCCCATGCGGCGCATAAATGAGTCCGAGCAAGAGGTTAATAGCTTTGCCCCAGAATCATCGTTAGAGTAGTCTAGTTCACCACTGAAAAATTTGTGTTTAACTTCCTCTGCCTTGGCGAAAGGCTTGCCGATGTTGTCCGCAATATTCTGCGTGAGCGAGTTGCCGCCAAGCTGGATATTGCGAACGAAGAAGCCGTCAGGATTCTTGAAAAGTAAATTAGTGGAGCGCGCACCAATGTTAATGAGTAGCACGTCCTCGTCTAAAGTGGGGTATGCAAATTGGATCGCATTGTAGTCGAGCACCGTAGCGGCGTTGATCGTATCGACTAGAAAACCTGCGCGGGCAACTTCTCCACAAAACTCATCGATTATATTCGACTTACATGCGATAAAGAGCACTTCAGTCTCGATGCCGTCATCCCCAACTACCTGACTATCCCAGACAACTTCGTGTAGGGGATACGGAATATTCTGTTGCGCTTCAAATGCAATGATCTGCGCCTGCTTGTTCTCTTCGACGTGGGGAATACGGATAGTCTTAGTCAGCAGTTGATTGCCTGGTATAATAAAAGAGGCATTGCCCGAAAACTTATGCTGATGGTGCAGCGTGTGCAGTGCTACCCCGACTGCGCCTAGCCAAGCATCGTCGTTCGTGTAGTCGTAATTTAGATTCTCAGTTACCAGTCTCTCGATTTGGAGTGCGCCCCCACTAGAGGAAACAACCGCGGCAGTGATCCGGCTTGCGCCACAGTTTATAATAAGTTGCTTCGAGCTGCTCATGTAATGATTTCTGAAAAGTAGCTAATTAGTTAGTTGGTTGCATTTTGCCTTAAGCTATGCACTTTAATGCACACATCTCCGATTATGTCTAATGACAAATCTGTATTTTTCTTAGATAGCAAGTAAAATTAGATAGCATGTGAAATTTACAATTAGTTGCGCACCTCGCGACGGAGGAAGGCAGGCAATTGACTGACGCGTCCAAGATCAACTCCGCTTCCGCTAAGAAGATAAATCGGCATAAGGACGTGCTCGTTGCCCGCACCTTCTGCATCGGCTTTGGAAATAAAAGAATTAAGAATGTCCAGATTCGGGATGTTGCTGCTCATGGCTACTTTTTGCGGCTTCTGTGCACCCCCATTTACTGATAACTCTACATAGTAAAAATCAGGGTCTGTTTTAAGCTGGTCACGCTCGACAATTAGACCGGGGAGGTAAAAATAGACGTTATTATCATCTCCTTTTTCCATGATTAATATTTCGATTTCACTCGTGTAATAGTCGAAAGAGCGCGCCGAAGCGTCGCGTGTGTATCCTAAGTAGGCCTTAACTTTAATCTTTTCAACGTAGTCCTTGTCGCGTGCTTCTTCAGCGGAATTACCCTCACAAGAAAGCTCGATCTCCATCTGAATCCAATCATCGCGCAGCGAATTGAAGTCGACGCGATCGACGCGAATATCCTCTTGCGCAGGCAGCATTAGCGATGCTGACAATAGAGCAAGTGTGGGGATAATATATTTCTTCATCTTAATAGGTAGTAAACAGTATGACTTATCTAGCAATCTAGAAAAAAAGTAAAGTAGGTATGTAATGGCTAGAAGCAAAGCAACCCCTTTTTGGCAAAATTTCAGCTTTAAAAACTAACTTCAGCACTGCATTTACGTAATTGGATAGAATTACAAGACTCCTTTACTGTAGAGCGGATCGGTTGCGCCTAGTAATACCAAAGAAATTCGCTTGCAGGAATTATCTTTTCAACGAGGGTGAGTCAGGTGAATACAAGGCTCCCATTCAAGATTAGTGCACTTATTTTTACACACAATGCTCAAGGGCAACAGCTACTAATTAAACGCAAGAAGGCGCCCAATATTGGTTGCTGGAGCCCGATCGGCGGCAAGCTCGACATGCCAGCTGGCGAATCTCCCTACGAGTGCGCCCGCCGCGAGACCGAGGAAGAGATTGGGCTCAGGCTCGACGATGGCGACCTTCATTGCTTTGGCTACATCTCCGAGAAGAGCTACGAGGGCGCGGGCCACTGGCTGATGTTTTTATTTGAGTGTAAAAAGGTAGTTAATGAACTACCTGAAGCGATCAATGAGGGCCATTTTGAATTTTTTGAACGTGCCGCGATCGACGAACTGCCTATTCCTGAAACAGACCGCACCCTACTCTGGCCATACTACGACCAGTACAAAGAGGGGTTCATTGGCTTGCGAGCTAACTGCGATCCATTAGGGCAACTAGCGATCACTGAGGAGCTGAAGATTTAGGACTACGGCATTGAGGGGCGCAATTTCCCAAAAAGAGTTTCAAGGCTACACGAATTTTGAGCTCTTTGCCTCGCGCTGAATCACCTATCCAATCTGGCCATTCAACACTTCGCAAATCGACCACCTCTCCGGCTCTGCAGGCAACTCCGTCCCCGTGGCCACAACCTGAACATCTTCGGGGCAGGCGCGCCAAAAGCCTTGGCGGCGGATCGGATCGAGCTCGCCGAGCACATCGTCCGCCAGCAAGACAGGCACGAGTCCAAGCTGTTCTCGGTAAAAACTAGCTTGTGCAATTCGTAGAGCAACGCAGAGACCTCGCTGTTGTCCGTCCGAAGCATACTCGCGAGCTTCGCCCACTTGGAGCGAGAAATTAAAATCGTCGCGGTGTGGTCCACGCTGGGTAGCGCCGATCATTTGATCGCGCTTTCGGCTCTCGTGCAACAGGCGGCAGTAAGCTTCCGTATCATGACAATCCACATTAGGGCGAAAACTCAGATCCGGGCCCTCGTCCGCCTCAGCGATACGATCGTAAGTGCGGCATAAAACTTCGCTCAAGCTCCTCATGCCCGCCTCGCGGTAGCTAGCTATCTGGCTGGCGTGCGGTGCGATCTCCGCTTCAAAGGCCGAGAGCTCGGCGGCGCTTCCACTGTTTTTCAAAAGGCGGTTTCGCTCGGCGATCCCACGGTGGAAATCGCGTAAGGCGGTGTAGTAATCACGATTAACAACCGAGAGCGTCAAATCCATGAAACGCCGACGCTCGCTAGGACTGCCGCGAAGTAGCATCAAGTCACTCGAGCAAAGCGTCACTGAAGGGAAGCGACCGATAAACTCGACCAAGCGAGTCACCTTCTCGCCATCGACCCAGACACTACGACCTCTGGGATGTGAGTGGATCTCTAGAGTAGTCGATCCTTGTGTGTCATGCTCGAGCTCGTAAGCCAGCTTGTATTCCTTCACCCCTTTGCGAGGAAGTGCCGCCAGCGTTTGCGTGCGAAAAGACCGAAGCGCAGTCGCCAGCCCGAGTGCTTCCAACAAATTAGACTTCCCCTGCCCATTCGCACCCAAGAGGAAGTTACGTGCATTTGCTAGAGGCAATTCCGCGAACTCGATGTTACGGAAATTCTGTAGACGTAAATTTAAAAAGCGCATCCTTTTGTAAATCTTCGATCAGTCAATCGAGACCACCTGACTTTTCATCGAGTCGGCTTCTTCGTTGAGCAATTTGTAAGTGGCCAAGAGCGCATCCGCCAGCGCCTGCCAATCCTCGGCAGTCGTTTCTGCGCTTGCACTAATTCGTAAGACTCGACCGGCGATTGCGGCATCGACCCCCATAGCCAGTAGCACTTCTGAAGCGCCTGTCTTTCCTGTTGAACACGCGGAACCAGCCGAAAGAAGGAAGCCCGCCTTTTCTAAAGCGCGTATCCAGCGCACACTTTGGTAGCGCGGCATACTCATCGATACAGTATTCCATAGCCGGTCCGTGCCTGCCCCGATCAACGCGACTCCTGGAATTACCTGAACAATTTGTTCGATAAATGCGTCGCGCGCCTCGGCCTTACCTTGCCTAGAATTCTCCAGTGCAGCGCTCATAGCGAATACACCAGCCACATCTTCGGTGCCCGCACGGTGCGCCGCCTCTTGCTCCCCTCCATCCAATAAACGAAAATCAACTACGCCCTCTGGTAAAAGCATGAACCCAACACCCTTTGGACCTCCAAACTTGTGCCCACAGGCCGTGACGTAGGCACAGGCGCTCAAACCTTCCACTGGCAGCTTGCCAACCCACTGCGCCGCGTCGCAATGGTAAGGGATCTGTGCCTCTGCGCAGAGGTTCGCGATGGCCTGCCAGGGCTGGATCACGCCTGTCTCGTTATTAGCTGCCATCACGGAGACTGCTGCCAATGTGCCCGACTCGATGCGACCACGCAACGTATCCATATCAACGACCCCCCCCTTGGATAGGGGCAACCAAACCACACGCGAGCCGAGTAGCGCCTTGGCTGCTTCAATGACACTAGGGTGCTCCGTCGGATTAATCCCGACACAAGCATCGCTCGACAATGAACGCGCCCAATACCGGATCACGGCGTTGTTTGATTCAGTCGCGCCGGAGGTAAAGATCACCCGTTCCGGAGAGACGCCAAAGTGGCGTGCGAGCGACTCACGCGCCGCTTCATAACGCACCTTGACTGCCGCGGCGCTACGATAGGGGCTTGATGGGTTAAACCAGTGCGCTTCAGAGGCCGAAATCCACGCATCTTTAGCCGCTTCACACAGAGGCGTCGTTGCATTGTGATCAAAGTAGCGCAGTTCCATAGTTCAGTGAAGCTAAGCGGCCTTGGGGCTAGGTCAAACGAAGTTCACATACGCCTACGAAGTGAAGTAAATACGAATAAGACGACTGCTTCCTCGAATAGCAGTGACCGGGCGAAGCGCGCTCCATTTACGGGATGCGGATTTCCTGACCGACGCGTATCGCGCTCTCGCTCGATAGTCGATCACGATTAGCCTGATAAATATCGATCCAGCGCGAAGACGTGCCGTAGAATCGATTGCTGATCGCACTCAGCGTATCACCTGACTTTATTGTGTAAGTACGCGGCGCGTTACTTGGAGTCGGCGCGGCTTGCTGAGACACCGGTACCGACGGAAGGATCTGCGCAGCTTGCCCGTTCTGAACATAGGCTTGTGCTTGGGTCGATCGGCGAGCTTGTCCGAGGACGTTTTCAAGTTGTTGGACTCGTGAGGTCGCGGCTATCAGCTCACGCTTCAGACCCTCATTTTCTTGCTTCAAAGTTTGAACCAGATCCATCAGATCGATCCTATCTAGGCTGCCCTCATAAGGTTGCGCTGGCAACTGGCGGGCAAACTCCTTTTGCGCCGTTTCGATCAGCTGACCTACCTGCGTCGCCTGTGAAGAATGCGGCTGCAGTCTAAGGTAGCGGTTAAAATGGTAGATCGCATTGACCGGATCTTTAAGTGTACGTAAATAAATGTAGCCCGCTTCCAAATGTGACTCTGGCGCATCCCTACGCGCGTCGATCACTCGCTCAAAAGCACCAAGCGCCTCCTCCATTCGCCCCTGATTCTTGTAGTCTTGCCCTAGCTGGTATTGTTTCTCGTCTGTTTCACTGACGACCTCTACCCCACTTGGCGCACAGCCGACAAAGCCGACAAGGCTTACAAGTAGTATGGGCAAATGGCAGAGTCGGCAAAACATTATACTATAGTGTGTTTAATCCACATTAAATGCGTCAACGCTATTCGATTCGAGTAATCACGATGCTCGCAATCTTGCCCATGAACTCGTTCACAAATATCATTATGCGCATGACTCAAAAATTCGCCAATCTTCCCAATGCCCTTATTTTTAGGCAGTCAAAACAAAGTATACTGTAAGCCGAACCCTAAGTGAGCGATCTAGTAAATATGAAAAAGCTATTCGTATTAGTTATGATCTTCTCATTCATCACATCCTTCTTACTAGCCAATTCACTCGAATTAGGTAGCCCTGCCCCACAACTTAAAGTGCTCACTGACCAGGGCACTGCCCTTGATCTAGGCGAAGCACTATCGGTGGGTACCACGCTGGTCTTCTTTTACCCGAAGGCCATGACGCCAGGCTGCGTCAAGCAAGCTTGCAGCCTTCGCGATGGCTGGGATGAACTCCAATCGCGAAGTGTAAGCATCTTCGGCATCTCTTCCGATACCGCCAAGACGCAGGCTCAATTTAGAGATAAATACACACTCCCCTTTACGCTGCTCGCCGATACTGATGGCCAGATCGCAGATGCTTTCAGCAAAAGCCGTTGGAGCCGCCAAGCCTACATTTTCAAAGACGGCATCCTCGTCTGGCGAGACCTCAAGGCAGCCACCTCAAAGCAAGCCACAGAAATACTCGCCGCGCTGGATGAACTAGAGCCTAACTCGTAAGCCTCCAAGAAATCTAGGGTGCACCGGCGTTTCAGATTTCTACAATTCAGTTGAGACTCACTTGGTAACCTAGAAAAATAGAGCCTCTGCGATCATCTGTTCTGCACCCAGTGGTTTAACTCGAGTCGATATCTTTTCTTCAGACTTGCCGAGCGATGCTTCAATTTCTCCCATAGAGCCTTCGGCAAATTTACGCCACTTGAGGTAGCGTCCGTCCGAGTATTTGAACTCAAGTGCCAAGGAACAATCCGATTCGCACTCGCCGCAATTTTCGACGATGTATTTTGCCTCAAGTGCAGAAGAGCCCTCGCACTTTTCACATTCGCCGAGGCAATCACGGAGCCACTCCATCAGTCGATTTCCTTCGCCCGACATCGCCTCGCAGTGGCGCACGGTGACTGAATCAAGATTCTCGCAGAGTCCTTGCATTTCATAGCCACTTAGGAACTGCCCGAGCGCT
>Ga0302130_1001646_pt1 | contig 11080 bp, 9 predicted proteins | sample CB9_surface_MG_FD_203117 | JGI IMG/M metagenome (GOLD analysis project Ga0302130, IMG submission 203117) | Marine microbial communities from Western Arctic Ocean, Canada - CB9_surface | ecosystem: Environmental > Aquatic > Marine > Oceanic | place: Canada: Western Arctic Ocean | collected 2017-09-19 | reverse complement strand
ACCATGCCCCGCCTCCATGTCCGAGGTTAAATTAGGTGGATAAACTAAACCTGAGTTTTATCAACAAGTGCATTGGTAAGAGCGATGCTTGTTTGTGCCCCTGCGACTAATCGACCTTCGGCAGAATTTTTAACAAAAGCCTCATCTCTATAGCAGCTGCTGCACCCAAGAAGCCCTACTAAATAGTAGCCACTGATAAGTTGCCCTGCCGTATAACTAGTTGATGACAGTGGATCCGGTGTTGCAAAAATAGTGGTAGGAACAAGTTGATCGTAATCGCCTAGTTGATTGCAGCCGGACTTAGAGCTAGTTAAAAATACACAAAGTGAAACGGTTGTTCAACGCGGAAAATGCGTTGTTATAATCGGCTCCATAAGCTGAATTAGCATATTTAGTTTCATATAGATGCGTTTTTAGTGATTGATCTCGCGCAGCAATTTGGCATCGACTTCGCAGACTCGAGAAAACACTAACCGATCAACCGCGGGCCTAGTTAGCTTTCATTACTATCATGGTTGTCGTTGATTTCGTTTGCTTTAATATATGCTGGTCTGGCAGAAAGAAGTTTGGTGTATTCGCTAAAAGCGTCGCGTTTTTGGACACTGCCAAACAGCATGCCCCAAAGAAGACCCGACCCTAAATAAACGTCAGCCGCGGTAAATTTGTCACCACAAATATAGGGTCCTTGGCTGAGCGCTAGTTCTAAGGTATTCAGGGTGTGATCAATGTTGCCAAAGCCAGCCATTCGTTCTTGGTCTTTTTTAACAGGCCAGCCCAAAGAGCTTGCAGTAGTAGCCATTTCCATCGGACCTGCTGCAAAAAATATCCAGCGATAAAAATCCGCCAACTCTGGGGAGCCTACTGATGGAATAAGATTCTTTTCTGGGAAGCTCGCAGCGAGGTAAGTGCATATAGCGGCCCCTTCGGTAACTATATTGCCGCGATGAACAATGGCAGGCACTTTACCCATGGGATTAATGGCCAGATACCCCGCGCCTTTCATTTGTTCGCCGTAGTGTATCCATTCCACCTCGTAAGGCTCGGCTATTTCTTCCAGCATCCAGTGGGCAATGCGGCCTCGGGATTGCGAATTGGTGTACAGCTTAATGTCAGTCATCAGCAATGCCTTTGATTATTTTATTCTAGGGGTTTGTCGGTTTGATATTTTAAAGTTGGCTCGGGGACGCCCACCCGTAAACAATCCCTGCCGACCTAAATAAGCGGTCGGCTGACTGTTGTACCTTTAATCTTAACCTTGGGGATAATGATTCAGATTTATCTAAAAACCCACTCACAATGTTGGCAGCTTCAATAGAGTTGTGACCACCCAAATTGACATCTAACCAGCGGCCCGGGAAAAAGATATCTCCAGTGGCCTGAATCTCGGTAAGCAAATCCAAGGCCGGCAAAATGAATTCAATAGAATCCGTTGCCCGTAATGGGTGACTAAGGTACTGAAGGCCGTTAAGTACCCAAGCTTCTCGATTTCTGTTTTTATGCTGCGCTAATGATTCGAAAAAGGATTTTCGACTTGCGAGATCCGCAGATAGGGCGGGACGAACAAAATCAAATCTCGCCAGCCGGTCAGGGTTCGCAATGCGCTGACGTTGTTGGTCTAATAGTTCTTCAGCATTGCTAAGACCTCTAAGAGCCAATCCGCTGGCCAAGGCTATCTGCTCAGGCTCTGACAGTGGTAGCCCGTCAACTGATTCATCGCCTAGCCAAAGGCGTTCTAAGCGGCCAACGGCCTCGTCGCTAAGGGCAAGCTGACGATAGCTAGCATAAAATGCCGAGCGAGCTGAGCGAGATCTGTCACTGTTAACTTGAGTCCATAATATGGACTCGATTTTCATGCCTAAGGTTTTTCGTTCTTTATCTCCACCATAATTCCAATAGACATTGCTTAAATATCCAAGCAGGCTGGCAACAACGAGTTCGTCTTGTTCGATTGGTATGGCCTTGAGGAGTGCGTCGGTAAATACTGAAGGAGCCAGATAGCCCTCTAGTAACTGATCCCATAGGGTAACCCAGACAGCGCCTCTTAAAAGGGCTGACTCTAGATTGCTGATGTTTTCGATCAGATAGCTCCGACTAGCTTTATCCAGTAGAAAGTTGCCATATTCTAAGCCGCTGCCGTTAGGCAATATGAAGTCTTTTTCGCCCGCACCTACAAGCCGCTGCGGTTTCTCTCCCAACTCAATAGTATAAATTTCAGAGGCATCTGCCGAACCAACCCGAACATTGACCGTCTGTGGCCATACTCGGCCTTCTCCTTGAGGGTCTTGTTGGCTGATCAGAGCGTCATCCCCTTGCCGCTGGACAGTGATATTTGGGCGACCCGCTTCGCTCACCCATACTTGGCTCCAAGCGTTAAGGTCCTCATCGGTGAGCTTGTCGAGTATGGCGATAAGATCTGGCCAGCTGGCATTGCCATAAGAGTAAGTCGCTAAATATTCACGCATGCCCCGGCGGAAGGTGTTTCCACCAACGCGATTTTCAAGATGACGCATAACGATCGGCGCTTTCTGATAGATGATGGCGCCGTATAGCGTGCCTGCAAAACGGAGGTTGTCTAAAGGCTGGCGTATTTGATTAGCGCCTTTGGTCCTATCCACAGCATAAGCGGAAGGGTGATGGGCAGTTAGAAAGCGAAGGTCGTGATCAATCTCAGGAAAAGCAGGGTTGACGATTTTGGCTGCCATGAAATTTGCAAACACTTCTTTGGTCCAAACATCATCGAACCAATTCATTGTCACCAAATCGCCGAACCACATATGGGCCGTCTCATGAGCAATGAGTGAGGCGCGCCCTAGAATTTGGCGCGCAGTGGCAGTTTCATCTAAGAAAACTGATGCGGCTCGGTAGAGAATTCCACCGGGATGCTCCATGCCTCCATATTGAAACGACGGAATAAGAACGAAATCGAACTTTTGAAAGGGATAGTCTATGTCCGTGTAATCTTCGAGCCAGGCTAAGGTATCCGCATGGAGCTGAAAAATAGCATCGCGGTTGAGAGCGACCTTCTCAGCGTCGGTCTCCCGGTGAAACATGTTGAATTCACGGCCATTAATCACGGAGGTTTCAATTTTGAATTTGCCAGCCGCAATGGCAAAGAGATAGCTAGGCATGGGCTCGGTTTCTTTGAACTCAAAGCGCATCTGCTGCTTAATTTTAGTAGTGGTTATTTCAGGACCATTTGCTATTACTTGCCAATTTTCAGGGACAGTAACCTCCCAGGTCACTCTTCCTTTCAAGTTGGGTTGGTCAAACAGCGGAAGTGAGAAGTGAGCACGATCAGGAACGAATAACGCGTACAAAAAATCGTTATTGCGATTGAAAGCCTCGTCGCCTGCATCAAACTCAAGTTCAATGGAATTCTGGCCTCTTACAAAAGCGCTTGCTGGGATCACTATATGATCATGGCTAGCTTGCCAGCTAGTTTCGATGCCATTTACAGCTAGTGCTTTAATTCGCTCACGTGGAGATAAAAAATCCATCACCACTGGCTGAGCTGATTCATCGTTCCAATTAAAGCTCGCCACAGCCTCGCCCGTGATAGGGGCGCTGATGTTGTCTGTGATAGTAAGGCTGTAGCTGTATTTTAGGCCGTTTAAGGTCTCGCTTCTATGTTTCGCAAGTTGCCAGCTTACACCTTGTTCAAACTCGAGTCCCCTGGTCATATCGCCTTTCGCAGCCGAAACCTGCGACTTACTACTGTCTTGGTCACAGCTGCTTAGCAGCATCATCAGTAATGCAGCGCTAAAGAGTTTAATCTGGGGGGCAACAGCGGATAACAGATGATGAGAACGATAAATTAAAAGCATTTGGGGTCAGATCTTCGCTGTGGTTGTATGAATGCAAACTATAGCAGTTTACCGATGATGGGGAGGCTAACAATGCTGAGAATTTCTAGTTGGAGGAAGGGATGTTGATAAACGGCGCGGCGCGGGTGTTGTCTGGGGGGCATGTTTGTATCTGTGGGTGGTAAAACTTTATAAAAACAGTGAGTTAGTGGGGCTACACCTTCGATATGTTACTGACATAGTAAGCCATTTTTCTCGCAATAGTAAGCTAGCTGCTGCTGCGTATAGGAGGCCTGTGTGTAGGGGTAAATTTTATATAAATTCAACAAATGCGGTAATACACTAGAAAAAGTGATTAGAGTTGGGACCTATTCTTAGGACTGATGTTGTTTATTTTGAGGTTATGAGAAGCCAAGAATAGGCTTAAAGGGAATAAACGAAAGCTTAAAAATATCTAGATTATAAATGAGCACCCTCTAAAGAATTGTGTTCTGAGTGGAGCCATTTTTTCATGCTTGCCTTAGGTTTTACAAAAAAATATACATAACGCCCAAACCACTAGCTTAAATCTCCATTTCAAAGCGCAATAACTACGTTTGTTCTTGTCCTTGGACTAAGCGCGGCTATACCGGTGTTAGAAGAAACTGAAGTCGCGATTGAATTTAGCGGTGTGGGGTTTGTTCTTGCCCTAGGCCAAATACTTGATCCGGTAAATGATCTCATAGAGCGGTTCTCATGGGTTGTACTAGCGCCGGGAGCATCCCTAGGAGCGCAAGCATTTTTTTTAAATTTGTATCTTCCCTGCTGGCGAAAGTGCTGCTGCCTTTAACGGGAGGCAAGTTTGTGATTTGTATGTGGTCTTCGGTGTCAGACAACACTGCTGTGCGGCCAGCACTGATCAAATTATCGCTGTTGATTTTGTTCTAAAGATTTTCGGTTTCTGCTGTGGTGCTCTCAAATGAAGCTATCTATAGGGGCTTTTTGAAACTGGCCCATTTAGATTTCTTCCAAACCCTTCAAATAGTCGTAGAGTATGCAGATGACTTTTAGCGCCAAGAAAACATATCTTTAGCTTCTGAATCCGGACGAGGGTTATCCGTCTCTACAGGCAGGTTTTATAAGCGGACAACACAGTGCATGAAAACTGCTTGTCGCTATAGAGAGTCTTCTGATGGTATTGAAACTAGCGCCAAAGACATTGTAAATATGATAGTGGTTTATACTTCACAGACATTTTTGATTCCCCTGTTGTTCTTGATGTTAGCAATAAGGCTTGGTCGCGCGATAATTGCAGCCAAATTTTGGATTCAACCAGTACTATCAGATAACATCAAAAAGAGCATGCAAACGAGCCTATAGTCTTAATTGTGTTTGTGTTTAGGATTTTTGGATATAGATTACTGAGAGGAACTTTAAGAACATGAATGAATTAATGTCCCCATTTGAGCTCGCTGAGCTAATTATTAACGAGACAGGTCAAATGGACTCGCTTTTTAATTACTGGATGTCAGCATCCTTTGCTGTATTAATAAGTTCCTATATAGCTAAAGAGCACTTTAACTATCTAATAACACTCACTATATCAGTTCTGTATTTTCTCGCTTCGGTAATGTTCCTATCACGCTACTATGCAATGACTACGTTGCTTCTTCATTACATGGAAATGGCTGGGGATTCACTGCCACCACAATTTATTTCGGCTTCACCGATTATTGGAATCACAAGAGCGCCAACATTTGTTATAGGTGTGATAATTTCAGAGGTATATTTGTGGCATTCTTATATGAAAAGCCCACGGAGGAACTCGAAGGATTGATAGGAGAATTGTAATTTTGCATTAAGAAATTAATCAATGCCATGACAACTGCGTATTTATGGACGGTAGAGATGAAACCGATTTTTTTCAGAGTTGCTCTAATTAAAAGGGAATAGGCTTTTGTGAATACGGAACTATAAATTTAATGGCATCGATGGTGTTGTGTGTCGTCTACCGCAGCAAAGAAGAGAGGCTCAATGAATAGAGGTTCAGGGGTCCCGCTGACTGCCTCTATGACGGTGGAGAGCCATTGACGCCGAACTTTGAGTCATGCTGGGGAGCTGTATGAAACCAGAGTGGTTCAGGCCGTCATCAGGTGCTGGGAGTGTTCTAGAAAGTGCATAGAGTGGGACTAATGAGACAGTCGACGTGAGAGTCAGTGAGTGAACCAGTGAACCGGTGAACCGGTGAATAATCGTGCAGCCAGTTGCCCAAGATTTTTTAAATGCTTAGAGCGAAAGTGAATTGTTTTAGGGGAGATTACCACTGGTGCTGATCAGGAGATAAAACGGCTGAAGAGCCAAAACGAGACTCTTCTATGCTCATGACAATATTACGGTTTTGCACTTTGCGAAGAATATTCCAGCACCCAACGATATTGCTTCCTTTGTGAAAAATGAACATACCAATACCAATGGTGGTAAACATGGCATGAGCAATGTATTTTTTGAGCGTTGGACTAATCACGGTAAAGACTATGCCAAGGCCTGCAAGGTCTTAGATAGAGAAATTGTGAACCCCATGAAGAAGGATTTATGTATCACCAGCCGTGCTAAAAGGGAAATGAAGGCGGATTTGAAATATGTTGGAACTGTCAGATTATTTCGCCGCTTTAGTGAGCTGTTTGCCGAATCTGGATTGCTGTAAAAACATGTGAGTTGATGGAGGTATGGCGTTTGAACTGGTCGTAATTATATAGCTAATAAGACCTAAGTTCAGGTTGAGGGGTGAATATGAAATCTATGTTTTTAGTGTGTCTGCTGTTGGTAGTGAGTGCATGCAACGCTGCCGAAGTTGCATTCGAAAAAATGAGCGAGAATGAGCTACTTGCCTATAATGGTTCTGTCGGCTATTTGGATTTTGTGTATTGCCCAGAAGACGTGAGATTTGGTAGTTTTATTAGAAAGCGCTCTTGCTTAACCATGCGTGAACTTTTGGAAGGAAGTATTAGTCGCTTGAATACTCCGAGTTCTAGCCTGAGCATCACCTTTGCGAAATAAAGGCATTAAGCAGCAGCGTTGTCCGCTTGTCAGAAGCGTAAAGGCAGCAGGCCTTCGCAGCCTTTTTTCTTGCGCATGTTCAGCGCTAATGTCCTTTGCTGACATGGGTAGTAGTTGATAGTAATTCAAACAATTGATTAAATTAAAGGTGACGTCAGCTAATGGAAAATGAAGAGCTCGTACAAAATTGGCGGGTACGCATCATAGATTTATGCGAATCTAAGCTTGGAAGGCATCTGATCGCAAAAGAGATCAAGTATGTAAACTCGCTAAATACGTTTTTGACCTTGGAGTATCTGCAGAACGAAGCCGAACTGGCCTCGGAAGGAGAGCTTGAAGACCATTTGAAAGAAGCTTTGTCTTTTTTTGAAATCAAAATTGTGGATTAAATTGAAAAATGACAATTAATTCAAAAAGAATATGGCGATGTTATCCCCCCCCCACTAAATAAGTGCATTATGGTAACTGGTATCGAGGCACAGTTTTAATGCTAGTTTGATTTATTCTTTTTTGTGAAATCGGTTTGGGTGATTCTCGCTTCGGGCTTATTTTTTAGAATTGTATTGGATAGGGCCGCGCTTAATAAATTAGGTTTGCTGTGCATGGCACTTTTAGACCTATCACTTTTTGAGGTGACTTTAGTCGACCTTAATAGCGGCAGGCCCGCGAAATTTGCCCATGTGCTAGCTGCAATATATCTGGGTTTTACTGTGATTGCCGGGCTCAGCAATATTCAATGTGCGGATAGTAATGTATCTTACAAATTAGATTCAGGCTTAAATCTAACAAATACTGATTGTGGTTGGACATACGCTAAATATGATTGGGTTAAAGAGCTTTTAGCTTGCTCCGTCGGGGTAACACTCCGATCTATTGCGATATTTTATATAGATAATCCTGCAGCTATTACTCAATGATATTCTCAGTTATGGCTGTGTTAGTGGCTGTAATTAAGATTGTCGCTAGGGTAAGAGTAAGCAGAAATTAAATCTGCGAAGGATGCTGGTTTAACATGAATTACTAGGCTTTTAGAGAATTGGTAATGCCTTGATAAAAGGTCAGGAATGGCTAGTTATAATTAGTATGAATTGCTCAAGCTATTTTTTTGTGTGAATGTTGCAGCGTGTTGGTGATGTTTGACAGTCATCGTAACTAATCATTTTGAATGTGCAAGCATTACCGTAGATGCTGACATTAACAGAACTTTTTAAGTTTCATAACTCAGTCGAAAAAAGGCATAACAAAGTGTTATGCCTTTTAATTTATCGTTTTAAAAACGCCTTACGGCATTAGTATGGTCTCTATTGACTGTTACATAGGTTTGCGAAAGCTCAATGTAAATCGATCAGTATTTCCGCGCACACCCGGGCTGCCAACTTCTTGAGTTAAGTCGTCTTCGCCGTGATAGTGCATGTCGCTATAATCTACCAATTCAAAACCCGTATCCAGCATCTCCTTGATCATAAGCATTGGGTCGAGACGACGACCTACTGCACGACTATTTGGTTGCATGTGACGACGAGTGTGATCCACTACACCGTAAATGCCGCCGGGCTTCAATGCATCGAATACAGCGCTGTTCAAATTCTCACGGCCTTCGGCGGAAGGGTTGTGAAGATTCCAGAAGGTCAGCACCATGTCGAAGTTGGTAGTGTCAAAGTTAAACTCAGGTAAATTGCCAAGCGTGATATCGTTATTGATAGAGGTTACGCAATCCATGCCGTCTAAACTCATGACGTCACTCTTGTATGAGTCACTTACCCCGACCGAAACCACTAGTTCGCCGCCATTCTCGCACAAGGTTGGGCCGACAAACTTTGACCAATACCCGGATGCTGGCGAAATTTCTAGTACTTTCATGTCGTCTTCAAGGCCAAAGAACTCTAATACTTCTCCTGGCTTGCGATTAGCGTCACGGGCAACCTCTGCTGCATCTCGAACATTGCTTTGCAGATTCGCTTCAATTTTGGATCGGGTTGCGGCTGGATCTGCACCAAGTGCTTGGCTTGCTAGACATAACCCACTTAGCGCGATGATTAACTTCTTCATATTCTCTCCTTATTGAGTGCTTACTGAACTGGTAATGGTTAGGGTGATGCTGAATTGTTCGTAGTTTCTTTCAATTTCATTATATTAGCTACAAATTCTAGGGTCGACCTCTAGACGCGGCAACGGATAAGTTTGTTGCCAATTGCCTGTCTCTGTTTTTCTGTAAAAGTGGCCTGTGGCAGTATCCTTGAGTCTTTCTGTAAAAGTGCCCCGTTGCAACAGCTTTGAGGCGTGGCTGGCTTGTGCTGCGTTAGACTATTCTATCGGCAATAGATAAAGCGACCGCTGAATTTGATGCACAGGAGGTTGAAACGTTGTTAGTCGGGGTTTGGATTAATTTTCTAGAACTGTTCAACTATTCCATTGTGATACCTGTTGGTGGGCTGCCAAAGCAGGTGCCGCATAACGCTGGGCGGCTATTCAGGAATAATTAGTCAAGGCCGCGTCGGTTCACATAAGCTATGGCCAGGCGACGGCTAGAGATGCTTAAAAGCCGAGAAAAGCCGGCGAAGGCTGCTAACGGCCTCAAAGAAGAGAGATTTCTTTTGGTCTTAAATTATAGAGGGAACTCCATGACTGTTTAGTGGCTAGATACGACGCTAGCGTTAGTTGACTGACTGAGCTGTACCAAGTCTGACGTCGGAAGCCTTGGGTTTCACTGGCTTTTGCCCTGAGACCCATCGCAGTAAATTGATTTCCATTCTTTTTTTTCACCAATTTCAATGTGGTTTATGAGGGATCTTGGCTCAACTGCGGCCTAAGGTCTTGCCTCAACTGCGGCCTAAGGTCTTGCCTGGAGCCACCATTTTAAAGTAGTCGTCACAAGCTCTGCGGCATCTTGCTGAACAAAGTGGTTGGCAGTTGGTGCAGAAACGATCGTTGTGTCGCGGTCATTCCAATCCCACGTATTGTTAAGGCCGTCTGAATCTAGGGCGGTGTCTTGCAGACCATGAAAAATAAGCAAGGGCACATCCAATTGGGGTGCGGCTGGTGCGGGGCTGTCTAGGCGAGGGAAGTTTTGTTTGTAATAAGCCAGCATGCCCTCAAAGCTGGACAGCGCAAAGGCGTCTTCATAGCGGCTACGGGCCTTTGGGTCGCTTACCCAAAAGGCTAAAGACTGAGCATTCATTGGGCCGCCAAAGAGGATGTTAGGGTCAGAGGGCTTGCCTTCGATAAATGTTCGAGCATAGGCGCTATTGGCTCGCTGATCTGGATTGTTTGCAAGTTCACGAGCGAGGCCGTTAGGGTGAGGTAAGTTCATTATAACGAGTTTGTCCACCATTTGCGGTAGTGCAAAGGCAAATTGCCAGGAAACGATTCCGCCCCAGTCATGACCGACAATGGTGGCTTTTTCTTCACCAAAATGTTTAATCACTGCGGCTATATCGCTGACTAAAAAGCGCATATTGTAGTTTTCGTCTCCTTCAGGTTTGTCACTTAGGTTGTAGCCGCGTTGGTCAATCGCCACGACCTTGTAGTTGCCTTTTAATCCTTCCATCTGATGCCGCCAGGTATACCAGAAGTCAGGAAAACCATGAACCATAACCACCAGGGGGCCTTCACCTATTGTGGCGTAGTGGATATTTACACCACCGCTGTCAGCGTAGCCGTGCTCAACTTCATCCCAAATGTCAGCGCTGGCCTGACTTGTCAGTCCTAAGCTGATACAGAGCCCCAGAGCTATAAAGTGTGCATAGAACAAAGGGCTTAGTCCTGCTGTTATCAAGAATTTATTCATGGTTGTGTTCTCAAGTATAATAAGGAATTCTTACGTCAGTCTTGATAAGATTCTCTTCAAAGAGCTCTAAAGCGCTTTAAACAGTCTCTAAACGCGTATCGGTTATCGCCCAGCCAATGAAGCTTGGGATAAGCTGATCAAGATCAAGATTAAAGCAGGTTTGCAGTAAAATGTTTAATCTAATCGCTAAAATTGAGGTGAATTGTCCCCCGCTGAGAGCCAGCAAAAAGCTTGTCCTCAGGCTAATATAGAAATAAGGAAGCCATGTTTAATTCAGCAAAAAGCAATATTATTCGTTTGAAAATTTTAAGCTGTATCATTATAGTTTTCAGCTCAGCAGGGGCGGCTACTGCTGTCGAACCCCTCTTAACCGTTAAACAAGTCATGAATGCAGTCATTACCCCGAACACAAATACTATTTGGGGCGCTTATCAGTTAGAAACAGACGCCCAAT
>Ga0302130_1001641_pt1 | contig 11092 bp, 10 predicted proteins | sample CB9_surface_MG_FD_203117 | JGI IMG/M metagenome (GOLD analysis project Ga0302130, IMG submission 203117) | Marine microbial communities from Western Arctic Ocean, Canada - CB9_surface | ecosystem: Environmental > Aquatic > Marine > Oceanic | place: Canada: Western Arctic Ocean | collected... | reverse complement strand
AATCCCGCGATAAATCTTCTGAACAACAGAACATTGATTGGGAAGTCATAAAAGCAGCAGAGCGTGCCAACGCAGATCAAACCCGCGCTCTGGATGGAGTAGCGCTTGGGTTGCCGGCCCTTACGAGGGCAATCAAATTGCAAAAACGCGCCGCAAGAGTGGGCTTTGACTGGCCAAAAGTTGAACAGGTTTTAGATAAGGTGCGCGAAGAGATTCTCGAGCTGACAGAGGCTGAAAGCCCCGAACATAAACATGAAGAATTTGGCGACCTGATATTTGTAATGGCCAACCTTGCGCGCCATATGAATATTGATCCAGAGCAAGCTTTAAAAGATGCAAATAATAAATTTTTACTTAGATTCAATGCTTTAGAAGATAGGCTTATTTATAAATATGGCGCCCCTATACACTCAGATTTGGCAGAAATGGATGCGCTGTGGGATGAGGTTAAGCAGGAAGAAAAGTAACCTTAGTAAATTACTAAGGTATTGACCTGACTAAAAGGGTTGGGTATTGAGCTGGCGTAAACGTAATTTTGGAGATTAAAATGACACTACGTACCTACACGACCCTCGCTCTTTATGCCGTCACTCTCGCCACACCGATCGCAGCTCAGGAGGTGAATGTATATTCTTACCGTGAGCCCGCGCTCATTCAGCCACTGATGAACGCTTTCACAGCCGAGACCGGCGTCGAAGTCAATGTGGCCTTCCTTAAAAAAGGCTTGATTGAACGCCTGCGTGCAGAAGGTCGTCGCTCCCCTGCGGATTTGGTTTTCACTGTAGATATTTCTCGGCTCAACGGCGTGGTCGAGGCGGATCTGACCCAGCCCGTGCAAAGCAACGCCCTCACCGAGAATATCCCAGTAGACTTTAGGGACCCTAATAATCATTGGTTTGGCCTCACGACCCGTGCGCGGGTTGTCTATGCCTCCAACGACCGCGTGTCCCCTGGCGAAGTCACCACCTATGAGGATCTCGCTGACCCCAGGTGGAAAGGTCGCATTTGTACCCGCTCTGGCACACATGCGTATATGCTGGCGCTTACGGCCGCTTATTTGCACCACCATGGCGAAGTTGACACATTGAAATGGCTGAAAGCTGTGAAATCCAACTTGGCGCGCAAGCCCCAAGGCAATGACCGCGCACAGGTTAAGGCTATCTGGGCCGGGGAATGCGATATCTCGTTGGGCAACACTTATTATATGGGAAAAATGCTAGCCGATCCTGAGCAGCAGGACTGGGCCAATAGCGTATCAGTTGAATTTCCAATCTTTGAGGGCGGCGGCACACATGTGAACGTCTCCGGCATGGCCCTCACCAAAGCCGCGCCCAACCGCCTAGACGCCATCCGCCTGATGGAGTTTCTCGCCTCCCCTAGAGCGCAGGAAATCTATGCAGCTGATAACTTCGAATATCCGATTGCACCGGGCACCCAAGCAGCACCATTGGTGCAAGGCTGGGGCAGCTTTGAGGCGGATTCAGTCAATCTGACCACCATCGCTAAACTACGTACCGACGCACTCCGGCTGACGGAAATTGCGGATTTTGATGGATAGCTTCTGCGGATGATGTGCATCCGATGCAAAAACAGCGCGGGGAAATTTTATCCCCGCGCCACTTTCACATTTTAGACGTCTATCCGTCCCTAATCGGTGACAGTAACTTTTTTCATCACGTCTGGTTGCCCATCGATTACGCCAGATCCCTGATGGCCCAGTTTGAGCTTGTCAACAACATCCATGCCTTCAGTTACGCGTCCCACAACCGTATATTGGTTGTTGAGAAAGTAGCCCGCCGCAAACATTATAAAAAATTGGCTATTGGCACTATCTGGGTTTTGTGAGCGCGCCATTCCAACGACCCCGCGATCAAACGGCAGGTCTGAGAATTCAGCAGAAATATTAGCGAGATCCGATCCGCCCATACCAGCACGCGACATGTCGTTGGCATCTTTTCCAAACTGTACGTCACCTGTTTGAGCCATGAAACCATCAATCACACGGTGAAACACCACCCCATTATAAGCCCCATTGGCCGCAAGGGCTTTGATCTGTGCCGTGTGCAGAGGTGCAATGTCTTCCAATAGGTCGATATTGATCGTACCATTCACATTCTCGCCACTGACTTCAATTTCCAGCCCAATAGAAAACGCAGGGCTCGCTAAAAATAACAGTAAAAAAATAAGCTTATGCATTTTTGATTACTCCTTCTTAGCTGCAGGCTTCTTAGCTGCAGGCTTCTTAGCTGCAGGCTTCTTAACTGCAGGCTTCTTAGCTGCAGGCTTCTTAGCTGCAGGCTCCTCATCTGCAGCAACTTTCATACTGACCATTCGATCAGGATTTTCCGCAGGTTCACCGCGTGTGATCGCATCCACATGTTCCATGCCTGAGATAACCCGACCATAAACAGTGTACTGGCCATTAAGGAAATGATTATCAGAAAAATTGATGAAAAATTGACTGTTCGCAGAATCAGGGCTCTGCGAACGTGCGGCTCCAATGGTGCCGCGGTCGTGAGGCAGCTTGGAAAACTCGGCACTAACATTTGGCAGGCTTGATCCACCAGTTCCGGCAGAGCGGAGATTGAAACCATCTTCCATATCACCATGCTGAACATCGCCAGTTTGCGCCATAAAACCATCAATTACGCGGTGAAACGCAACGTTGTCATACTGCCCAGTGCGCACAAGATCTTTCATACGATCACAGTGCAGCGGAGCCACGTCCGGTAAAAGTTCAATGGTTACTGTCCCACCTTTGAGTTTCATCAAGATTGTGTTTTCGGGATCTTTAATTTTGGCCATGGGGCACTCCTTTTCATTCGAAGTGCAACCTAATGAGCTTTACACCAAAGGAAAAGGCCCAACCGGTTGACCAATCGAGTCATATCGGGTGTTAACGATGCAATCAATTCAGGAGTAAAAACGTGGGCTGGAAAATATTAGATGAAATGAATCTCATGGGTAAGCGCGTATTGACCAGGGTCGACATCAATGTGCCCGTTGAAAATGGTTTGGTGAGCGACACCACACGTATCGACCGGATTGTTCCCACTGTGCGTCATATCCTGCAGTCTGGCGCCACACCTATTTTAATCGCGCACTTTGGCCGCCCAAAGGGCAAGCCTATGCCTGAAATGTCCCTCTCCGTGACCTTGCCAGCCTTAGAATCTGCTCTTGGTGTGCCAATTAAATTTACCACACTCGATAAAGCCCGCGAAACCATCGCATTTTCGAAAAACCAAGTGGTCTTAATCGAAAATATACGCTTTGAGCCTGGCGAAGAGCAAAATGACGCCGCTTTGGCGCAGCGTTTAGCGGATTTGGGCGATATCTATTGCAATGATGCCTTTTCAACAGCCCATAGGGCCCATGTGTCCACAGAGGCCTTAGCCCGTCTACTACCTAGCTGCGCTGGCCGCTTGATGGCGGAAGAGCTTAGCGCTTTGGAGGCAGCATTAGGAGCACCACAGCGGCCTGTTGTAGCGGTTGTAGGCGGCGCAAAAGTATCCTCCAAACTTGATCTCCTGGGAAATCTGGTGGCCCAAGTAGATCATCTGGTCATAGGCGGTGGTATGGCAAATACTTTTTTGGCAGCATTAGGGCATGGTGTGGGCAAAAGCCTGTGCGAGCATGATTTAGCAGATACTGCACGTACTATTTTAGCCATGGCGGAAATATCCGGATGCGAGATTATTCTCCCTTCAGATGTGGTTGTGGCGCACAGCTTTGCGGCGCATGCTGATCATGAAACTGTCGACGCGAGCGCCTGCCCTACCGACGCGATGATCTTGGACGCCGGTGCGGCAACCGTTGCACGTGTTGGAGCTTGCTTTGCCCAGGCCTGTACCTTGATCTGGAACGGACCACTTGGTGCATTTGAACTCGAGCCCTTTGACCGAGCCACAAACGCCGCCGCGCAGGCCGCCGCAACCCTTACCAGAGCGGGCAAGCTGATCGCTGTGGCCGGCGGAGGTGATACTGTGGCCGCCTTAAATCAAGCTGGCGTAGCGGATGATTTTACTTATATTTCCACTGCAGGCGGTGCGTTTTTGGAGTGGGTGGAAGGCAAAGAACTGCCCGGCGTCGCTGCATTGACAGCATAAATGAATTTAATTTCAGACCGTTAGCGCCACCATTATTGAATCTTTGCCTCAAGCCCCATAAACTTATTAAATAGATGAATCTTTTTTTTGGGGGGGGGGTACGAGATGGCAAATCAAGAGCAGATGGATCTCATTAAGTCAGGCGAAGGCTTTATCGCAGCGCTAGATCAAAGTGGCGGCTCAACTCCGAAAGCTCTAGGCGCTTATGGCATTGGCTCAAGTGCTTATGCCTCTGAAGCTGAAATGTATAACCTGATCCATGAGATGCGCGCCCGTATTGCGCGATCCCCTAACTTTACAGGTAAAAAAGTTATTGGGGCCATCTTGTTTGAAGATACTATGGAGCGCGAATTTGGTGGCAAACAAGCCCCAACTTACCTCTGGCAACAACGCGGCGTGGTTCCCTTTCTAAAGGTGGATAAAGGTCTTTTAGACAATGCTGACCATGTACAACTTATGAAACCAATGCCAGGTTTGGATACTCTGCTAGCCCGCGCTAAAAATCTCGCCGTGTTTGGAACTAAAATGCGTTCCGTTATCCATGCGGCAAACCACAACGGTATTAGAAAAATTGTGGAACAACAGTTTAAAGTTGGCGCGCAAATCATAGCACATGGGTTGATGCCAATCTTGGAACCGGAAATCACCATTACCATATCTGATAAGGAAGAAGCAGAAACAATACTGCACGCCGCGTTACTGCAGCATTTGGATAATTTACCTTCTAAACAAAGAGTTATGCTAAAGCTTACCCTACCCGAAGTTGCTAACCACTATCGTGAACTGTGCCAGCATCCACGAGTTTTGTCGGTGGTGGCCTTATCAGGTGGCTATAGCAGGAGTGAGGCCATTGAGCGTTTAGCTAAAAATACATCGATGATTGCCAGCTTCTCCCGTGCGCTCACCGAAGGGTTAATAGCCCAATCAAGTGATGCCGAATTTGATCAAGCCTTGAGCCAAACAATCGATAGTATCTACCAAGCGTCGATTTCTGGATAAAATACGAATCAGGGGATTCACAGCTGCGAATCAATATGTCATAGTGCTTTAAAGCTCGAGACAGGCAGAAGGCATTAAATGACAAATCGCAATGCTCCCCCTATTGGCCCCTTGGCTGTAACGGTTGTGTCCCTCACCCTGGCGACATATTTCGTATTTTCCGCAATCCAAGGCGACTATGGGGTTTTACGGCGAGCCGAGTATCTTTCCGAATTTAGAGCTCTAACTCTGAATTTATACCAGCTGCAAAGCTCAATATCCTTACTGGAAAATAAGACGTTGCGCTTATCTGACCACTATCTTGACCTTGATCTTTTGGATCAACAGGCGCGGGACATACTAGGATTCATTCGTCCAGACGAAATTGTTATTAAATAAATAATAATTTGTAGTACTTTGATTATATGTACTATTTTATGAAAAAATAAATTGTTCCTATTTCTTATATATATGTGATATGAGATAGTTTAACGCTAAACTATTTATTGTGAGGTCCCAATGGCGGCTAGAAAAATTAGGAAGGCAAATGTATCAAAAGACGACTTGATGCATTTCTATCGTGAAATGTTACTTATACGGCGCTTTGAAGAAAAGGCCGGTCAGCTGTACGGCATGGGGTTAATCGGCGGATTTTGCCACCTATATATTGGACAAGAAGCCGTTGTTGTAGGCTTGGAGGCTGCCGCAGAAGAAGGCGACAAGCGAGTAACTTCATACCGCGATCACGGACACATGCTGGCCTGTGGCATGGAGGCCAACGGTGTTATGGCCGAATTGACCGGGAGAAGCGGCGGATATTCCAAGGGTAAGGGCGGCTCGATGCACATGTTCTCGAAAGAGAAACATTTTTATGGTGGCCACGGCATTGTTGGAGCACAAGTTCCAATAGGTGCGGGCCTAGCCTTTGCTGACAAATATCATGGGAATGGCCGCGTAACTTTCGCCTACTTTGGCGATGGAGCTGCCAACCAAGGGCAAGTTTACGAGACCTTTAACATGGCAGCTCTATGGGACTTACCTGTAATATTTGTGATCGAAAACAATCAATACGCAATGGGCACATCACAGCAACGCTCCACTTCTTCCGCTGAAATCTACGAGCGCGGGCACGCTTTTGGTATTCCCGGTGAATCTGTAGATGGTATGGATGTTCTAGCGGTAAAAGCCGCTGGAGAGACTGCTGTAGCACATTGTCGCTCAGGTAAAGGTCCCTACATCCTAGAAATTAAAACCTATCGTTACCGCGGACACTCAATGTCAGACCCGGCGAAATATCGCACCCGTGAGGAAGTCCAGAAGGTGCGTGAAGAAAAAGACGCCATTGAACATGTGCGTGATCTTCTTTTGACCGGAAAACATTGCAATGAAGAAGATCTAAAAGCGATCGACAAAGAAATTAAAGCGGTAGTTAATAAAAGCGCCGAATTTGCAAAAGAAAGTCCAGAACCCGCCTTAGAAGAACTTTGGACAGATATTTACGCACAGGCGGAGGCTTAACCCATGGCTATTAAAATTTTAATGCCCGCTCTTTCGCCCACGATGGAAGAAGGCACATTGGCGAAATGGCTTGTCGCGGAAGGTGATAAGGTCAGATCAGGTGATATTCTTGCAGAAATTGAAACAGACAAAGCCACTATGGAATTTGAGGCAGTTGCTGAAGGGATCATCGGTAAGCTGTTGATCGCTGAAGGTACTGCTGCTGTGGCCGTCAACTCCGCCATTGCTATATTGCTGGAAGAGGACGAAATTTTATCTGACGCAGCCCCTGCTACTACCATTGCATCAGCCCCTGCCCCAGTGTCCGTAGGGGCATCCGGCCAGGCACAAGTTCAGACGCCAGCGCAAGGCAATATAGTCGAACAAGATCTGCCTGAAGGTACCACATTCAAAACTCAGACTGTGCGCGAAGCGATCCGGGAGGCGATGTCCGAAGAGATGCGCCGTGATCAAACTGTTTATTTGATGGGTGAAGAAGTAGCCGAATACCAAGGCGCCTATAAAATCTCGCAAGGCATGCTTGATGAGTTTGGTACAAAGCGCGTGATCGACACACCGATCACTGAGCATGGTTTTGCTGGTATAGCCGTTGGCGCTGCTTTTGGAGGTCTGAAACCGATTGTTGAGTTTATGACCTTCAACTTTGCCATGCAGGCGATGGATCAGATCATTAATTCAGCCGCCAAAACACTATATATGTCCGGCGGCCAGATGGGCGCACCTATGGTGTTTCGTGGGCCCAATGGGGCTGCTGCGAGAGTTGGTGCACAACACAGCCAAGATTATGCTGCATGGTATGCGCATATTCCTGGCCTGAAAGTTGTCCAACCTTACTCCGCCGCTGATGCTAAGGGCCTTTTAAAATCCGCCATTCGTGATCCAAATCCAGTGATCTTCCTGGAAAATGAGATGCTTTATGGCCAGAGTTTTGAGGTCCCTGACCTGTCCGATTACACTGTGCCTTTGGGTAAGGCGCGGATCTGGCGCGAAGGAAATGATATTACACTGGTGAGCTTTGGCATTGGCATGAAATACGCCCTTCAAGCCGCTGATCAGTTGGTAGAAATGGGTGTAAGTGTTGAAGTAGTCGACCTACGTTGCTTGCGGCCACTGGACACAGAGACAATTGTGAATTCCGTCAAGAAGACTAACCGTTGCGTCACGATAGAAGAAGGTTTCCCGGTATGTTCCATCGGTAGTCATATTTCCTCAGTGTTGATGCAAGAGGCCTTCGATTACCTTGACGCGCCGGTGATCAATTGTACCGGCAAAGATGTTCCAATGCCCTATGCCGCTAATCTCGAAAAATTGGCCTTGGTCACCACCAAAGATGTGATGGCCGCTGCTAAGTCAGTCCTATATCGTTAAGGAGCGCCCTATGGCACTTGAAATTCTTATGCCTGCCCTATCGCCGACTATGGAAGAAGGCACCCTCGCTAAATGGCTGGTGTCAGAGGGCGATGCAGTCCAATCTGGCGATCTGTTGGCCGAGATTGAAACTGACAAGGCGACCATGGAGTTTGAAGCCGTTGACGAAGGCGTTATTGGCAAGCTCTTAGTGGCCGAAGGTACTGCAAATGTAAAAGTAAACACCGCAATTGCGGTTTTGCTTGAAGACGGGGATGCAACTAACGCGAAGGTACCACCTGCAATACTCGCTGTGGTGGCTGCAGAGGTTACCGTATCCAATGTGGAATTTTTGGCTTCAGCGGTACCTGTGACCTCAAGTGGTACCCGCATTTTTAGCTCCCCCCTTGCACGACGCATCGCGTCTGACAAAGGCTTGAGTTTGGCAGTAATTACTGGATCTGGCCCTAATGGTCGGATTGTTAAGGCTGATGTCAGCACAGCAGTAGCACCATCAGACACCTTAGCAGGGCCTACAACTGCTATAACCATGCCAACCTCTGCCAACGCAGCTACAGTTGAAGCTATGTATGAAGGGCGAGTGTTCAAAACCGTACCGCTGGACAGCATGCGAAAAGTAATTGCCGCGCGTTTGACCGCAGCCAAGCAAACCATTCCACATTTCTACCTGCGTCGTGACATCCACTTAGACAACCTTCTGAAGGTCCGTGGTGAAATCAACAAAAGTTTAGATGCCCGCGGCATCAAAACTTCAGTCAACGACTTTATCATAAAAGCCTGCGCCCATGCATTGCAAAAGGTGCCCACCGCCAATGCAGTTTGGGCTGGCGATCGGGTTTTGCAGATGAAAGCCTCAGATATCTCCGTGGCTGTAGCCATTGAAGGCGGCTTGTTAACCCCTGTTTTGCTGGATGCGGACACCAAATCTCTGTCACAAGTGGCTGTCCAGATGAAAAATCTCGCCGAACGAGCGCGCAACCGCAAACTGGCCCCACATGAATACCAAGGCGGCAGCTTTTCAATCTCTAATCTTGGCATGATGGGAATCGACAATTTTGACGCTGTAATTAACCCACCGCAAGGCGCAATTTTGGCTGTAGGTGCTGGTAAAAAGCGTCCTGTAGTTCTTGACGATGGCAGCCTGTCTGTAGCCACGGTTATGTCTGTAACCATGTCCGTGGATCACCGCGTGATTGATGGAGCTTTAGGCGCTGAATTGTTGAACGAGATTGTTGAAAGCCTTGAAAATCCGCTGTATATGCTAGTTTAACCAAGGCTCCCAAAAGGAATGTCTGCTCGATTAGATCTGATATTAGTTTTCTGTTTATTAAAGTATTATGTTACCCCAAAAGCTGGTTCATCATCACTGATGGCTGGTCACAGCCAGCAGTACCCACGATTTTGGCTGGTACGCCCGCCACTGTTTTGCAAGGTGGCACCTCGTGCAAAACTACAGAACCCGCCGCAATACGGCTACAATTGCCCACTTTGATGCTCCCCAGCACCTTTGCGCCTGCTCCAATCAGCACACCATCACCGATCTTTGGATGACGATCAGAATCTTGCTTTCCAGTGCCGCCTAGGGTTACAGAGTGCAGCATAGATACATTATTACCAACAACGGCGGTTTCGCCAATCACGATCGAGTGGGCATGGTCAATCATCAAACCTTTACCAATAATCGCTGCAGGGTGAATATCTATTCCAAAGACTTCAGAAATTCTACTTTGAAAGAAATAGGCCAAATCCTTACGGTCAGACATCCACAGAAAATGCCCAACGCGATAGGCTTGAATGGCCTGAAAACCTTTGAAAAACAATAAAGGCTGGGTGAGGTTATGGCAGGCTGGATCACGCTCGCGCACTGCTACCAAATCAGCCCGCGAAAAGGCTCCAATCTTACCAAGCTCGATAGCATCATCAGAAATTTCCCGCAGCATTTGTTCTGGCATCTCTTGCGAGGCCAACTTCAACGCAATACGATAAGATAAAGCCTGATCCAGGTTGTTATGGTGCAGAATGCTGGAATGAATCATGGCGCCAAGTAGCGGTTCTTGCTCAATACCATGCTGTGCCTCAATCACCATTTGATCCCAAACTGGATCAAGCGAATCAAATTTTTTGATTATTTTTGCCATAATATGGTCCCTTAATTAAGAGCAATAACTACTATTGAAATATACCTAATGCAAAGATTTTAAAGAGTGTGCATTGAGCCGTAAAGGCCTGCGCGTTATGAATCCTTAAATGAGAGTTTACATAAATATCTTTTTTTAGATTTCAAAAGATAATTAAATATCAATGTTAATTACTTACTTAGGTACTTTGTTTACTCTCGAAATGGAGTTCACTAATGTGGCTATATTTACTTTTTCTCAAATATTATTTCTCTCAAAAAAAATAGTCTCGATGTAATATCTGCCACTCAACCACGATATTTATAACTTAAAACAGCCATTATCGCCAGTATCGGCTTAGTCAATATGTGTTTGTCTCACACGCTTCGAAGCACCATTGCGTCCGAGCTTATTCTCTACCCGTGTCTAAAGCACCTCGTTTAATCTTAGCAAAATTATTGATTGCGCTCTGCTTCAATTTTGCGCCAAGTCGCCACATTGCGGTTATGCTCTTTAAGCGTCACTGCAAAGGCATGGCCACCTGTTCCATCCGCTACAAAAAATATATAATCCGTCTCAGCAGGGTTAAGAGCGGCTTGCAAGCTAGCAACGCCAGGATTGGCGATGGCTGTTGGCGGCAACCCCCGATTTAAATAGGTATTCCACGGCGTATCGCGTCGTAGCTCGCTTTTACGTAACCCCCGACCAAGAGGGCCCTTACCCATTGTTATACCGTAAATAACGGTGGGATCCGTCTGCAACGGCATGCCTTGCTCCAAACGATTAGCGAATACAGAGGCTACCTGAAAGCGCTCGTCAGAGACACCAGTCTCTTTTTCTATTATGGACGCAAGGACCAAAAGCGCATCAATCGATTTTACGGGCGTATTTGCATCACGTGCAGCCCACACCTCCCGAAGGCGTTGATCTTGAGCCAAAGCCATTTTAGCCAAAATATCTATGCGCAGATCACCGATCTTTATCTCATAACTATCAGGTGCCAGT
>Ga0302130_1001640_pt1 | contig 11092 bp, 6 predicted proteins | sample CB9_surface_MG_FD_203117 | JGI IMG/M metagenome (GOLD analysis project Ga0302130, IMG submission 203117) | Marine microbial communities from Western Arctic Ocean, Canada - CB9_surface | ecosystem: Environmental > Aquatic > Marine > Oceanic | place: Canada: Western Arctic Ocean | collected 2017-09-19 | reverse complement strand
CGAAGCTAGAGTCAATTAAGGATTTAGGATCGTTTTTTAACTCTCCATGGAGTCAAGAGATTGTGCTTCTGTTTGGGGAGCAAGTGTCTCTCGATGATGTTGAGCATGAAATGATTAGGGGCTGGGGGAGATACAACGAACCTCGAATACATTTTGCCATTAATTGCGCTGCTATAGGCTGCCCTGCTTTGGGGGCAGAAGCCTTTACGGCTGAAAATCTAGAGCAATTATTAGATAAAAATACGAGGCGGTTTATGTCAGACAGAGAGCGTAATTACTTTTCTAACGGGCGCTTTTATCTGTCAAAAATATTTGACTGGTACGAGGAAGATTTTGAAAAAGGGTGGAAAGGCTACAACACCTTGGCTGAATTTTTGGGTGATTATCAAAGAGAACTCGGTCTGGGGCCTGAGGCGCGCGATGGGCTGGTCAGCAATCGTTTTAGTCTCCGTTATACCTCTTATGATTGGGGGTTGAATAAAGTGCCTTAAGGCGGGGTTCAGATTCCTGTGTGTGAGTTGGTGTTCTAATTCCGGATTATGCTAGACTCCTCCGCGGAAGAGTATCATCCCCGGTGGGGTGCCCGGACTTCAAACTCGGTGAGGTCTGTTAAATACAGGCCTGGTGGGTTCAACTCCTGCCTCTTCCGCCGAATTCTAATTCAGTAAAGACCAGCGAAGTCTCTTATCCTCAGGAATATGCCTAAAAATAAGGCATTTTTCGTCTTATTACGTCTCCTGTAGTCTTGTGCCAGGCAGAAACTAATGTCGCATAACGTGTAACACACATTAGTGGGAAGCTTAATCATGGCCAATACCACCACAAATCTGACTGATATTCAGCCAAAAAGAGCAAAGCCTAGGGATAAGGAATACAACTTATCCGACCCAGGGGGGGGCTTCAACTTAGAATTAAACCAACTGGCACCACCGCATGGTTAATTAATTACCGAAGAACGTTCACAGGCAAGCGCACTAATATGAAAAGAGGCGTTTATCCTGATTTTCATTTAGTAAATGTACGGAAGATTAGTGATGAATGATGAATCAGGCTCAGCGTTTTCTAGGCGCACATGTTGCCGTTTACAATTTGTTCAATCTGGGCCGGCATTTGGTTTCTGCCGAGAATTACCGATATTTCTGTCTGCGTGCTTTTGCGTCTTGGGAAAGTGCGGTGGCCATAGCTAGGGTTTGACGGGAATTTTCTCGGCTTAGTTCGTTAACTTGTTAATACCACCCCAATAGATCGAATGAACTCGCCAATGTTTCCCAAATCTTCAAGATTCATGTTATGTGCCCTGTTTTGAAGGGAATCCAATTCGAAAACTAAGCGCTAGGGCTATTAACAGTGTGATGCAACCAATCGCAATTGGAACCTCGAAACCTGCCCTTGGTCCACTGCCTTGCAAAATCGCCGATGGTATGAGTGATACATACCCAAATACTGTGAAAACCAATAACGCCCACCAACTCCAACGTTCCGCCCTCCGGAATGGGATAAGAGCTATTAAGCCAACGGTTATGCAGAAGCCAACCTTGCTGGCCGCCGCCCAGGTCACATGAAATCGAGCGTGGTCTGGCCAGCTTTGGTCAAATCCGTGCATAGGCAACCCATCAACAATTCCTTGCACAGCAAGCACGAAAGCTGTTCCCGCAAAGATCCACGATGCGACGTTTAGATTTCTGTCGTTAGTGCTGATCATTTAACTGCCTCCAAAATTGTCGAAATTAGATTCGTTGCTGGCGGTACTGACAAGATAGATTTCATTCTGCATTGATTCTCAGTATGACTCAATCAGAAATGTACGAGCGCCATCGATTTTCGCGCGAAATCATTCAATATACAGTTTGGCTTTACCATCGTTTCAATCTGAGTCATCGTGACGTGCAGGGCTTACTGGTCGAGCGGGGTATGCGCAGGTTTAAATCAATGGATCAAGCACAATGCTTTTTTGGTTCTCATGCTACGATTTACACCTAGTTCAATTCGGGTCGTCACTTAGTATCGGCTGAAATTATAGGTTTTTTTGAGCGCGTGTCTTCTCGCCCTGGGATAGGCAATGGCGATATAAAACCTGATTGGTGGTGATTTTTCTCAACTTGGCCAGTTAACTTGGCAATACCTCTCGGTTATTCAAAAAGGACAATTACTCACTACTCTAATTCGTCGCTGATCTAGGGTGTGACTTGCAAGCGTAATACGATATCCTGTGGAAATTGTTATATTTGATTTTACGAAATGAAATGTAATAGCATGAGTTTCTAGCTATGTTTGGTATTAGAATGCTTCAAATCCTTAAAATTGCTACGATTTTTGCAATATTAGTGGCGTCGCTCTCGACTCATTCGCTAGAGATTATTTCGCCTATCGCGACAATCAAGTCGGCATCGTCCGATGACAGCCCCAGTGCAAGCATTTTTGAGCTGAACGTTCAATCATCTGTCGCACCGACTGGTCTGACGACTACTACAGACTTTTTAGTCTCGCTCACTCTACGCCCACAGGCTGCAGATCTCACTAAAAACGCCTCTGTCTACATCATCATCGTGGCCAACAACCAATTCTTTAAATTGGAACCCGATGGCAGCTACGCGCCATGGAGCGGTGCTTTAGAGACGCTTACGCCATTCGCCAGCGATCAAATGCTGGCAAGCTCTCAGACCTTAGTTCTTCTTGATGGCACTATGGCCGAAGCTGGTGACTATCTTTATTTCGCCGCCTACAGCGTCGAGGGCGAATCTGCACTTCACTATACGTCTGAACCTGCTCAGATCTCGGTGAAATCTTCTACCGAACTCCCAAACAACATTGCGTCGCAAGCCGCCAACACATTCGAAACTGAGATCGAGACTGCCGTTGTCCAAGCCCGTTGTGTCGCGTGTCATGTCGAAGGTGGTCTTGCACGGAATTCCGCGCTCCAATTTCAGCGGACGAACACGTCATCAGCGCTAAATAACTTTGGTGCGCTTTCGGCCTATGTTGATGAGAAAGGCTCAGACTTATTGCTCGCTAAGATTGCAGGGGGACAAGGTCACGTTGGCGGAGAACAGCTACCAAAAGACAGCGAAGGGTATGCGTCAATACAAAAAATGGTAACCGAGCTTTTAATGACCAGTGAGACAGCGAGCTATGTCTTCAGCGCATCGGACGATGGCGCAAGCGCGCGGCAGGCTAGCTTCCTTACCGAAGTAATACTCGAGCCAAGGCAGGCGACTCTACGCCGCGCTGCGCTGCTTCTCCAAGGGCGGTTACCCACCGATGCTGAGACTAACTCGACAGTATCAGATGAGACACTCCGAGCTATTTTACGTGGCTTGATGGAAGGACCTGCGTTCAGCGAGTTTGTAGTTACAGGGGTGAATGATCGTTTACTTACGGAAGCGTTGGACAATATTCCTATCACAACTGGTTTTCCTAATTTCGTAAAGCTCAGGAACTATATTTTTGATAACGATAACAATACCTCGATTATCAATAACCCTCTGGGCAACCCACTAAAGCGAGCATCCGGTGAACTAGTGGCTCATGTGATAAAAAACGACCGGCCTTATTCTGAAATCTTGACTGCAGACTATATGATGATGAATCCGCTGCTCAATGAATTTCTAGAAGGCGATGCTATCTTCGCCGAAGACGACAACAATGCCATATTCAAACCGTCCAGGATAGAGGGATTCTACCCAAATTCCTCAACAGAGGTCGTCGAAGAAGATCCAAATGGACCCGGTAAATATCGTATAATTGGTCCGCCCCTAGACTTTTATCCCCACACCGGCCTGTTAACGGATTTTGCGTTCCTCGTCCGCTACCCAACGACTGCAACTAATCGAAATAGAGCTCGAGCTCGGTGGACCTTTTACCATTTTTTGGGAATCGATATCGAAAAGTCTTCCTTGCGCCCGCTCGATGAAGCATCACTAACGGACGTCAATAATCCAACGATGAACAATCCAAATTGCACAGTTTGCCATGCGTTGCTGGATCCGGTCGCCGGCGCATTTCAAAATTGGGGCGAAGGTAATTTTAAGGGAGACGGAGAGCACGACACTCTGGATAATTTCTATAAGAATCCAACCGATGGAAGTCAGAGCCTATATCAAAATGGCGACCTCTGGTACCGAGATATGCGATCCCCCGGACTTTTTGGAACAGAGATAACTGAAAATTACAGCACCCTAGCCTCTCTTGCGGCCCTAATTGTAAAAGAAGAGAGCTTTCTAGAAGCCAGCGCTAAGTTCTGGTGGCCCGCCATATTTGGAAGAGAGGTTATTGAGCGGCCTAACGATGAAAGCGACCAATCCTATGCCGGGAAATACAGAGTCTATAGCGCACAACAGGCAGCGATTAAGGCATTCGGACAAAAACTCGGCTCAAACATGAACGCCAAGGACATGTTAGTCGAAATGATAATGTCGACGTGGTTTGGCGCGAGCGAGGCACTCAATTCGGCGTACTCGGATGACCAAATGACGGCAAACTTGGGCAATAAACAATTACTTACGCCTGAGCAACTAGCGCGAAAGACACGGAGTGTAACAGGGGTCGCGTGGAGGGTTACCACGCATCCAAATGGGGTTATTACGTGGCCTCACGACCAGCTAGGGGTGTTGCTTGGTGGAATTGATTCTGACGCCGTAACGTCACGAGTGACTGAACTCACCCCAATGATATCTACCGTGCTTCAAACATATTCAACTGAAACAGCTTGCCTGACCACTTTAAGGGAATTCTCTCTCCCAATAGGTGAAAGAAAATTATTCTCCTATGTTGAGGACAGCACCACTCCGTTAATGACCAAGACTCAAAACTTTGAGGTGGAGTCCGAGAATCGAGACGATTGGGAAGTGCGCTCGATAAGAGGTTTCGCTCAAGATAAGACTAGATTCAGCTTGTCCTTCACTAATAGTTACTGCGACCATGATGGCCAAAAATGCCTTGAAAATAGACAGCTCTTCATACAGTCTCTTGCATTAAAAACTTCCTCCGGACTCAGTGAAAAAATTCAGACTAACGACCCTCGATTGACTTTTCATCCCTACAATTGCAGCAACGTGAACGGCAGAGGAAATAGTCAAATCCATTTTTGGGGCAACTGCTCCGTAATCTTAGATCTAGACCTCCTTGATGATGGTTTTTACGAATTCAGCGCAGAGGTATCTTCTATTGAAGCCCCACTAAAAGGAGGGCGCGTAGAGATCGAAATGAGTATCGAGGGATATCCTGAAAATTTATCTTCAATAAAAAATGAAAACGTAACCCTTATTAAAAACCAAATAGTAGAGCTATACAAAAAGATGCATGGTAGAACGTTCTCGAATTCAGATACAAAGGTAGAGGTTGCTTACAATATCTATCTTGCCGCGTTGCAAAGCTATTTAGAGAGTCCGAGCTCAAATTTCTCACAATGCGACAATTGGAAGGATGGCCTGATGCTCTCAGATTTTTGGTCAGACGAAGAGCTATCTGAAGCAAGAACGCTAAATGAACAAGGCAATGGCTGGGATATTAACTGGGATAAGATAGGTAAGTTTAATACTTTTCAAGAAGATCAGTATGGGGCTAAGCGCATCTGGACAGCAGTAATGACTTATATGATTAGTAGCTTTGATTACCTTCACGAGTAATAAGCACTCCATCTAAAAAAAAGAAATATGGGATTGACTATGAAGACACGCAGAGACTTTTTAAAAGCTCTCCCTTTAGCTGCCATAAGCTTAGGGCATCCGATCCTGTCCTCCGCTAACAGCTTTAGTTTGTTAGAAAAATTCGTTGTTACCATTCAAGCGGAAGGAGGTTGGGACGTAACTTGCTTCTGCGATCCAAAAGAAAATCAGAAGGGCGAGGAAGAAATAACGCGTTGGTCACGGAATAAAACGACTCAGCAATTCGGCAACATCAAGTATGCCCCGTTTGCAAAGAATGAACATTTCTTCAAAAAACATGCCGAAAAAATGTTAATAATTAACGGTGTTGATTGCCAGACTAATGCACATTTAACAGGGCAGATTGTCAGCTGGAGCGGAAGAACATCAGGGGGCTTACCCTCTATCACAGCTCTTAATTCGGCGGTTAATGGACCGGGACTCCCATTGTCTTACATAAGTTTTGGGGGGTTTAGTCGAACAGAGCGTGTGACACGCGCAACAATGCTATCGCCACAAATAAATGAACTAAAGCAGTTGCTTGCCTCGAATGTGACAGGTCAAGGGCCTATAGTGAATGCAGATATCTGGGGCTTGATAAGAGAGATAAATATTAGTGACGCGAGAGACTATCTAGCTCAAGAGAAGCTCATCGGAGGCAATGTACGATTAGGGCGAGCATACCTAGAGTCTTTGTTAGGCACTGATGAGATAAGAGAGCTTGCCGACAAATTGCCTGACGAGGGGAATGGAGGTTTTTCACAAGATGAGCTACTTAAACAGCAAGCTTTCTTTGCCGTAAAGGCCTTTCAATCTGGCCTAAGCGCATCCGCTGACCTCAACGTAATGTCAAACTTTGATTCACATGATAATAACGACACCGAGCAAGCAGATTCTCTTAGCGTGTTAACAGAAGGGATAGATTACCTTTGGGACGCCGCTGAAGAAGCGGGTATTGCGGATCGTCTTTTTGTTGTGGTGGGAAGCGATTTTTCTCGAACCCCTTTTTATAATTCGGCTGAAGGCAAGGATCATTGGCCGTATGGCAGCTATATGATTATGGAAAAAGGAGCTAATTTTACTAATCGCGTAATTGGGGGTACCGATGAAAGGCAGTTTGGTTTAAAAGTGGATCCTAGCACCCTTGAGTTATCCAACTCTGGCTCCCGAATCCTGCCAAGTCACGTGCACAGTGCTATGCGCTCGTACTTGGGGTTAGATAGCAGCGAGCTCGTCATTCCATTCGCTCTCAATGACACAGAGAAATTTAACTTCTTTAGTTAATTAGGGGGCGTCAAGGAGGAAGTGAACGAGCTTCAGTGATTTCTTATTCAACAACACCGAGCGTTTCAATTTCTTCTCCTGAGTTTAGGGCAACTCTTTCCTAGAATCCAAAATACGCAAGTCATCGTCTGCGAGTCCGTCGAAGTTACCTAACCGTCAGTCCAGAATAGTATGTGCTAGCCTAATAGGGAACCCTTCTGAGCAAGTGGGGGTACCCCAATGTGTGGGGTCTGGATATGGGCATTTTGATGTTTTAGGGGGGGGGGCTGAGTCCACTTGACACGAGGGGTTACAATACAGGCCGTTCCACCAAACTGAGGCCCTAAATATCCAGATCAAGTGCTTAACTTAACGATAGAGAAGTGTTTAATGGCGACAAAGTGGTGATGCTCGGGAGCGCTTCTATGCGTATGCAGAGCACGTTGGTGGTAAGCTAGTAGAGATGCAGAAGTCGGGCGCTCTGTCCAGTTTAATGCCATTTGGAACTGTGAAGGCTAACTAAAAATCGCCCTAAAAATGAAGAAGAATAGGATAGATAAAGCGGCGCCGATTGGCAGAGTCACAATCCATGAAATAAAAATTTTGCCGATTACGCGGCCGTTTAACTTATCGATCCCGCGGGCAAGACCTACCCCTAGAACAGCTCCTACCAAAGTGTGAGTGGTGGACACTGGCATGCCAGTGCCTGAGGCGATAACAACGGTGGTCGCCGCTGCCAATTCTGCTGCAAACCCTCGGCTAGGGGTCAGTTCAGTAATGTTCTTGCCAATGGTAGCTATTACTTTATAGCCCCAAGTAGCGAGGCCTGTAACAATTCCAAGGCCTCCAAGAAATAAGATCCACATAGGCAACTCTGATTGGGCGGCAAATACCCCGCCAGTTTGAACGACACCATTAATTGCCGCCAGTGGCCCAATGGCATTGGCAACATCATTAGAACCGTGAGCAAATGCCATCGAGCAAGCAGTAAAAATCATTAGCACGCCAAACACATTTTCAACACTTTTATAACGTTCTTCTGGATTGTCGGCGGGTGCTTCTTTTATTTTGCGTAGCATTATTATCCCAAGTGCCACTGTGAGGATTCCGAATAGGGTTGCATACAATAAACTTTGTAATAAAGTGACTTCTAATCCAACGTGCTTTAGCCCTTTTACTAGGGTCACCATGGCAATTACAAAGCCGACTAGGAACATGTAGTAGGGCACGTATTTCTTAGCGTTGGCAAAGGGATCGTCGGTATTTAGTACTAGTTTTTGTACAGTGAGAAATAGAACAAAAGCGATTGAGCCTGAGAATAGTGGCGAAATGACCCAGCTGGCAACTATTTCAAGAACTTGACCCCACATAACCGATTCAACTGAGATGCCGACAACGGCAAAGCCAATGATTGCGCCGATTATTGTGTGGGTGGTTGATACTGGCCAGCCAAACATAGATGCAATGACAAGCCAAATGCCAGCGGCTAAAAGGGAGGAGAGCATGCCGTAAACCAATAGCTCAGGCGCCTCTTCGAATCCGGCCTTTTCTATATCGATTATGCCGCTGCGGATGGTTGAGGTAACTTCGCCGCCGGCCAGCCAAGCGCCAGCAAATTCGAAGACCATGGCAATCATAATTGCCTGCTTGATGGTGATCGCGCCCGCTCCAACCGATGTGCCCATGGCATTGGCGACGTCATTGGCGCCGACGCCCCATGCCATAAAAAAACCGAAGGCACAGGCTAAAGCTAAGAAAATTAAACCATATTGGGAGATGATTTCAGACATTTAAGCTACGACTCGATAAGGGTTCTGTTTATTCTTCTAGTTTGCACTTTAGGTAGAAAGGCATTGCCAGTCAGGTTTTAAGAGGCTGGTATTGCGCTACTGAACCTTATCATTGCTCGTTTTCTGCTCATGTCTTGCTTGTTATGGGGATCTAGTAGTGCCCATGCAGTGCTTTATCCACTGACCGCGGCGGTTGGGCCATGAGTCTTGTTAGGATGCTTCGTATTAAATCACCACAACCGTCTTAGAGCCAGCGTATTAAAGCAAAATTCAATTGATATCGGGAGTGGATTTTTATGACAAAAATGTCATATTTCGATGATCTCAAGCGGTCAGCTAGAGCCGCCGGGTTTGCTAGCCTCATTACACGCATTTTCCGCAAGGTCTGAACGTATTCATTGGGCTTAGTAAAACCGTTGTTCATTTGCAAAACAGGCCTTTGAGACTATTTAAAATTGCCTAGATCCTTCAAAAGTGACTTATTCTTTTGCTTTATGTGGGCTTCTTGGTATTGTTTCTCATCCAAAGTTGAAGTCAAAATTATAGGCAGATTGATGGTTAAAGTTTTATTTGTTGAGCATGATGGTACGGAGCACAATGTTGAAGTGAATACAGGAGACAGCCTTATGCAAGCAGCTGTCAGCAATGGCGTGCCAGGAATAGATGCAGATTGTGGTGGGTCTTGTTCCTGCGCAACTTGTCATGTCTATGTTAGCGAGGAATGGTTAGATAAAACCGGCGAAGTGAACCCTACCGAAGAAGCGATGTTGGGACTAAGCACCGATCGCAAAGAGAATTCTCGGTTATCTTGCCAAATCAACTTAACTGAAGAAATGGATGGTCTCGTCGTGAGCACCCCTGAATTTCAGTTCTAGCTATTTATTCTTTAATCAAATTCAAGTTTTGCGCTGGAGTGATACATGAGTGAAATGGCTACGGGTGATGTGCCTAAGAAAAGCAAATGGAGCATGGTGGACAAAGATCCATACGCTATGTCGATCAAGGACATAGACCTTTCGCACCCCGGGATTTGGCAGCACAACCAATATTTACCCTTTATGGAGCGTTTAAGAAACGAAGACCCTGTCCATTACTGTGAAGATTCAGCTGTTGGGCCTTACTGGTCGATTATGAAGTACAAAGACATAATGACCGTCGATACTTCTCCGCACCTTTACTCATCAGAACCGACTATTGGGATTATTGATTCTTTCGAAGAATTTGCTTTGCCGGCGTTCATTTCAATGGATCCACCGAAGCATGATGACCAGCGGCGGACAGTTCAGGGAGTTGTTGCCCCTGCGAATTTGAAAGAGTTGGAAGGTCTTATAAGAAGTAGAGCCGGTGTGATTTTGGATAGCCTACCCATCAATGAAGAATTTGACTGGGTGAAACACGTTTCCATAGAATTGACCACCCAGATGCTAGCTACGTTATTTGATTTTCCGTTTGAGGATAGAAACAAGCTTACCTATTGGTCCGATGTGGCAACCGCGATACCAGGTAATGGTATTGTCGAAACTAATGAACAGCGTTGGGCCGCTATCGAAGAGTGTTTAGCTTACTTCACTCGCCTTTGGAATGAGCGGGTGAATGCAGAGCCAGGAAATGATTTGGTCTCAATGCTTGCCCATGGCGAAGCTACCAAAAATATGCCTCCGATGGAGTATTTAGGCAATATCATCTTACTTATTGTTGGTGGGAATGACACAACACGAAATTCTATTACTGGTGGTGTGCTGGCGCTTAACGAAAACCCAGCGGAATATGCAAAGCTACGAGCCGATAAGGGCGTTATCCCTAATATGGTGTCAGAAATAATCCGATGGCAAACCCCGTTAGCCTACATGCGCAGAACGGCAATTCAGGATACTGAATTGAGTGGTAAGAAAATTAAGGCCGGTGACAAAGTAGTCATGTGGTATGCATCAGGTAATCGAGATGAAGAATCTATAGATAGGGCGAATGAGTTTTTGATAGATCGGCCCAATGCCCGACAACATCTTTCTTTTGGTTTTGGTCTGCATCGATGTATGGGCAACAGGTTGGCCGAAATGCAGCTTCGAGTTATTTGGGAGGAAATCAGCAAACGGTTTGATTTCGTGGAGGTTGTTGGAGAGCCGGAGCGAATCTATTCCAGTTTCGTAAAAGGCTATTCAAAATTGCCAGTAGTTTTGCACCCGCTTAAGTAAGTTTAGATGAATGGGAGCCTGGTGTTTTTCCTCGCGTCTATTCATCTGGCCGCCAGAGTGCCCAGAGGGCTTGTCACAATGTCCGGTGAGTCTATGCTTAAACTCACCGGACACTGCGATGGTGTCAGTGGTGGTTAATCGGTGTAACCGCGTTTTTAGTAGGTGATAAATAAACGACAGGACAACGAGTGGGCCACTAAGTCAT
>Ga0302130_1001639_pt1 | contig 11098 bp, 9 predicted proteins | sample CB9_surface_MG_FD_203117 | JGI IMG/M metagenome (GOLD analysis project Ga0302130, IMG submission 203117) | Marine microbial communities from Western Arctic Ocean, Canada - CB9_surface | ecosystem: Environmental > Aquatic > Marine > Oceanic | place: Canada: Western Arctic Ocean | collected 2017-09-19 | reverse complement strand
ATTTATAAGCTTGTCCGGGGCATCCTTCAGAGAGATGATGTCACCAAAGGCTTCAAAAGCGACTTGAGTGAGCGGTTGGATGGAGATATCACGCATGGATCAAACTTTCTAGAAATTTGAATTTACTTTAGACCTTCCGTCGAAAAGGTCCAGCTGGTGATTTGCTCGTACTGGTTGCCGGGGCGCAAAATAATATCGGGAAAATGGGCATGGGCGAGTGATCCTGGCCAGCTTTGTGCCTCTAACGCCAGAGCGGCATAGGCGCCATAGGGTGCGCCGTGGTGGGTGCCGTAACCGGGAGCGTGAATGGTGCCGCCATCATAGACCTGAAGTCCACATTCTGTGGTGGCCATTTTCATGCGCACACCCTGCTTTCCGGTTAGAGTTGCCACCGGGCTCAGCGGACGTTTGTGGTCAGACATGCAGAGGTTGAAATCAAAAAACTGGGATGTATCCCCGGCCATTATGAGACCACTGCGGAAATCATACTGGGAGCCTGCAACTGGTAAGATCTGGCCGGTAGGCATTAGGTTTTCGTCAGGCTGGCTGTAGTGATCCGCTTGAAGTTGAAACGTTTGACCTGAGAATCCGACCGTTGGATCCAGCGACCAATAGGAGTGATTGGCGGGATTGAACGGGGTGGGTGCGTCAGTTTTAGCCTGCACTGCCATGCTGAGAGTTGCTTGTTTCAAGGTATAGCGCAGCTCAATCTCTCTGTTGCCAGGAAAGCCCCCCAAGCCATCAACCAGAGCTAGTTTTAACACTACAAAATCTGGCCCATGATCTGCAATGCTCCAGATTTTCCTGTGCATACCGGTGCTGCCAGAATGTTGGGTGAGGTCGCCAGAATGGTGTTTCTCGAAGGTAAACACCTGCCCATCGATTTTGGCAGAACAGCCTTTGATCCGATTGATCACTGGGCCCATCAAAGATCCAAAGCTGCTCATTCTGCCTTCATAAGCCGCCACCTCTGAACTGCCCAAGGTCAAAGGCCAAGCAACCCCGGTCAGCCGTACATCATTGAGTACGCCACCCAGCGTCAAGATGTTTACGGTCAGCTGATCTGAACCTATGGTGATCTGCGCCACATCATGGCCATCTTCGGTAGTTCCGAAAGAGGAGATTTGTGTCATAGGGCCTCCGGCCAGTGTTTCGGATAATAGCAAACTCCGAGGGTGCGCTTCATGTTTGATCTCACAGAATGATTTGATGTTCGAGTTGCCCAGTCGCTGAGACTTGGGTTTCAAAGGTTTGCCCATCGGCTGGTGTCAGCTCACCTGCGCTGCGCCCTTCGGTGGCGCTAGTGCAAAAGAGGCGGGAGCTTTCGCCGGCAAAGGCGGGGCAGGTGGCATGGGCGGCGGGCATCGCCGCGGTCTCGAGCAATCGGCCCTGAGGGCTATAACAGGCCACGCATGCCGCACCCCATTGTGCGTTCCAGATATTGCCTGCGGCATCGACCACAGCGCCATCGGGATTTTCACCGGTTTGGGTTAGATCTATAGCCAGTCTTGCTTTGGAGATTGGCCAGCCCTCCACGTCCAAATCCACAGCCAGAATTTGTTGGGTTGGGGTATCAGTGTAATAGGCGGTTTTGCCATCCGGCGCGAAACAGATCGCATTTGGGATTGTCATGTCCGTGACCAGTTTTTTCAACGTCCCACGATGATAGCGGTAAATTGCGCCAGCATTGGCCTCGGCATTCTTGCCCATGGTGCCAATCCAAAACCCGCCCTGTGGATCCGCTCGTCCATCGTTTGAGCGGGTCATCGAGTTGTACGCTTCTAGATCATAGATTTTTGTCTGAGCGTCTGTGTTCAAATTAAAGCTGAACAGCTGGCTTTCCGAGGCTATTAACAGCTGGTCATTGCTGACCCAACCCGCAGCGGAGACATATTCGTCAAATTGCCATACTTGGGTAGCGCTCAACAGCTGATGGGCTGTGATATCAAACCAAAACAGCTCTTGGCGCAGTGGGTGCCACAGTGGGCCCTCGCCCAAGCCGCAAGGACGGGGATCAAAGACCTTAATCATGCTGCGTCAAATGCGGCAACAATGGCCTGCGCTTTTGCTGAAACGGTTTTGGCAGTGTCGCCGGGCTTATAAATAGCGGATCCAAGGCCAAAGCCATCTGCGCTGGCGGCGATCCATTCAGCAAAGTTCTCAGGTCCTGCACCTCCAACTGCATAGACTTGCGTGCCGAGGGGCAATATTGCACGCATGGCTTTTAAACCTGTTGGGCTAGCCATATCGCCAGGGAAAAGCTTGAGGCCCGTCGCACCGGCTTGCAGAGCTGCGAGCGCTTCTGTTGGAGTAAAAATTCCCGGCCAGCTTTGCATGCCTGCGGCAATTGTGGCCGCAATCACAGCCGGGTCACAATTGGGCGATACCACCAGTTGGCCACCCGCCGCGCTGACCTGCTGCACCTGTGCGACCGTGAGCACGGTCCCGGCCCCAATCAGAGCTTGATCTCCGTAAGATTCCGCAATGGCGCTTATGCTTTCAAGGGGCGAGGGGGAGTTGAGGGGAACTTCAATTTTGTCGATACCAGCCGTCAAAATAACGCGAGCGATGGCCACGACTTCGGCAGGTCTCACCCCGCGCAGGATGGCAATTATCGGGCGGCTCATAGGGTTTCCTTCCAAGAGGCATAGGCGGCTTTCAAGCCGGCCAAGGTCATCTGTGCTGTGTCGGTTTGGATGACGGGCACATGTTGGGCGGCAAAGGCTGCGGCATAGCCCACCCCCATAGATTTTTGTCCGATCATGGCTAAGGATTGTCCCAACCAATAGGGTCTGGCTGCCGCTAGCTCCGCACCAATCAACAGCCCCGAAAGTCTTGATTTCGCAGTGGCGGGTGGTAGGTCATTCAACAGGCTCTCGGCGCGCAGCCCAAATAGACGCGCCGCAATTGCTGCGGGCCGCGACATGGCTTCATCGACCGCGTGGTCAAAGGCCGCTTGGTCCCATCCATTAGTGGCCACAGAATGGCGCAAGACTGAGGCAGTTGAGAGTAGGTCGAACATCTCACCGGTCATGAAGGTTTGAAAGCTGACAATTTCGCCTGCGCTCATCTGAACCCATTTGGTATGGGTGCCGGGTAGGAAAATTACCCCATCCCAATTTGGGTTCAACTTTTGGAATCCAGCGATTTGGGTTTCCTCACCGCGCATTACGTCAGCTGGCTTAGCCTGTGATACACCTGCGATGATCTGAACATTCAACCGTGGGTCGTTTGTAGGAGCTTTGGTCAGTCTCGATTGGGGTTTGCAGGGTGCCATATCATAGGGCGCTTCAATCCAGCCTTGACGCGCGCCAACCATGCCGCAGGCGACCACATTGGTTTGACCCGCAGACAGCCAAGGCTCCACCAAAGCGCAAAGCGCGGCTTCAAAATCTCCTGGGGTCAGTTGTCCCATGCCTTGATTCGAAGAGGCGGTCGCCAGATCTTGACCCTCCGCATCCATCGCCCAAGCGCGTAGAGAGGAGGTACCCCAGTCCACAGCGATCCAATTAGCTTTGACGCTCATCCTGTGGTCACCACGCCGCCGTCAATCACTAAGGCTTGGCCAGTCATCATCTTTGAGCTTTGCGAGGCCAAAAACAGGCAGCCGCCAAGGATGTCCTCCGGCTCGAGGGTTTCCTTGAGACATTGCCGCGCCACATGTGCTGCCAATCCCTCTTCGGTGACCCAGAGATCTTTTTGCTTTTGCGTCAGCACCCAGCCTGGGGCCAAGGCATTGACCCGGATTTTCTTAGGGCCGTATTCACGGGCCAAGCTGCGCGACAAGCCGTTGATGGCGGAGTTGCAGGCGGTATAAATTGGATAACCCGCGTTGCCCATCATATAGCTGATAGAGCTGAAATTGATGATCGAACCAAAGCCCGCTTGGCGCATTTGCGGCAAGACTGTTTGGCAGGCAAAGAAATAGGCTTTGAGATTGACCTCAATCATCCAGTCCCAAAACTCAGGTGTCACCTCTCCGGTGGTGTGGCGTTTGTCGTTGGCTGCGTTGTTGATCAAGATAGTGATTGGCCCGTGGGCATCTGCCGCTTGCGTCATGCTAGTTTTGAGAGCCGCAGTGTCGGTAATGTCTCCTTGGATGAAAAATGGGCGGTTGCCGTATTTCTCTTCCAACTCTGCGCAAAAGGCGCTGGCGTCTGATCTGCCGATGAAAGCCACTCGCGCGCCCTGTGCGACAAAGCCCTCAGTTATAGCCGCGCCAATTCCAGAGCCGCCGCCAGTGATGTAGACGGACGCGTCTAAGAGATCGCTGTATTGTGCGGTGGGCATGGGCTGGGTCCTTAAGTGATCCTCAGGGGAATAGTTTGACGCTATAGCAAGAGTTTTTGACCTTCAATAACCTAGACTGAGCTGGGTACAGCATGGGGTAATTTCAAGCCATGGGCCATCACCCAAGCGCCAGAAACTTGAAGGATCAGTGCTATCGAAGCGGAATATATCACCTTTGACTGTCCAGTTGCGATTGTCTTTGTACCATTGGGTGGTTTCTACCAGTGCCAGTGCTTCTGCCCGCTATTCTACGCCTCCACTGAAGTGCGTATCCGGTAAAGGGGTTGGTTATGACCTAGGCACTCAAGATCAACCTTATGATCCCAGTGCTGGCAAGCGCTATCAAGAGCGTGAGGCAAAACGGTTTGTAAAGATGTTCCCATTTGGGCACAAATAATAACTTACCCATCACCACACCTAGGCCGGCTGGAAACGACATGACAAGGCCGCGCATCACGGCTGTTTCATCCATCACCCCAAAAGTCCAAAGGCTTATCATGGTGGTGACTGACCCAAGGAATAAAAACAACACAAGCGAAGCCCGCATCTGACGCGGTGGCGCTTGTTGGGCCAGAACGTAAAGTGCTACCACCATTCCACCAACGCCAGCCAACCCCGTGACAATGCCAGCGAGCCAGCCTGAGCCATATAGCCCCAAATTAGTGGCCAAAAATGGCATTTTTATCCGTGACAATTGCAGGATTGCAAGCGCAATGATTACACCCAATGCCACGAGTTTGGATAGATCAGGTGCAATAGCTATGGTCAGCGCAAGCCCAAAGGGAACACCCAGTGTCGAGCCGATGGCCAGTCCAATCGCAACCTTTCGGTTGGCATCCAGCCAGCCGCCCCGCAGCATAAAAAGTGAGGCGGTTATTTCTAGCCACCAGCATATTGGTATCAGGTGAACTGGGGCGATGATTAATGCACCAGAGGCCATCACCATAGCCGACAGGGCAAAGCCAGAAAAACCGCGGACCAAGCCCGCGATAAGGCAAATAACTGCCAGCACTGCGATTTCACCGATGGGCAGCGCCAGCAAAGCCGCTAAATTGGGCATCATGGGCACATTTCGCTGGCAATCAAGGCCACACCGTCTGTGATTTTGCGCACGGGCAAAGAGCTATAGGCCAAGCGATAATAATTCTTTGGCGCGTCTTCAGTGGTAAAAAACGGCCGACCAGGTTCAATCAATACACCTTTCGCGCGCAGTTGTTCTGCCACCACTTCGGTATCAACGCCATTTGGAGCGCGCATCCAAAACGAACTGCCACCAAAAGTGCCTTGGCCTGCAACCGTGAGCCCATATTGAAGGAAAGCTTCTTCCATAGCCAGACGCCTGTCGTGAAAGGCGGTACCCATCCGCCGGATCAAGGCATCGTAATGGCCCAGTGACAAGAAGTAAGCGGCGGTACGTTGAATATGGCCGGGTGGATGTCGCAAAACTGTCGAACGGAGCGCTCTTGCCTCCCGGATAAAATGCTTTGAGCCAACCAAATAGCCAAGCCTCAAACCGGGAAATAACGATTTTGAAAAGCTGCCCACATAGATCACTCGACCTTCACGGTCCAAAGATTTCAGAGCTGGTGAGGGGGCCTTAAGGAAGGACATCTCAAATTCGTAATCATCCTCCACAATTAAAAAATCTTTTTCAGAGGCTCGCTGCAGTAGTGCCTGCCTCCGTTCCAGCGGCATGGTCGTAGCGGTTGGGCATTGGTGTGAGGGGGTGGTGAAGACCACATCCACATCGACAGGAAGTGAATCCGGTGGCAGGCCGCTTGCATCGACCTCCACTGACGCCACTTGGCAGCGCGACTGTGTGAGGATATCGCGCAGAGATGGGTAACAGGGATTTTCCAGCGCGGCCGTGCGCCGTTGGTTGAGCAAGACATTTGCCGACAGCCACAGCGCATTTTGTGCGCCCATGGTGACCAACACTTCATCTGGTTCTGCTTTAATGCCACGGCGAGGCAGGGTGTGGCGCAGAATAAACTCAATCAATTTGGGGTCATCGCGGTCAAAATAATCTGAAGTCAGCGCGTCATAATCTTTGGAGCCCAAAGCTTGTAGAGCACACAGCCGCCAGTTGGAGCGATCAAACAGGGTTTCATCGGCCTGGCCATAGATGAATGGATATTTGTATTTGCCCCAATCCTGTGGCTTGGTCAGAGACACTCCGCCTGAGAACTTTTGACCAATAGCCCGAGCCCAATCCACTTTATCTTCACGGGGAGTGATAACAAATTTTGGTGGTTGTGGTGCGTTTTCACTAATGTAATAGCCGCTACGGCCCCGGCTGGTGAGATAGTCATCGGCTAACAACTCAGTATAGGCTAGGGTTACAGTGATCCGGCTTACCAACAAATGCTTTGCCAGCTTGCGGCTGGATGGCATTTTCTCACCTGGTCGAAACCGGCCGCTGAGTATCGCTTCTGCCACCAGCTGTTGGATCTGATTTTGTAGCGTGCCTTCCGCATCAGGGGGCAAAAAGAACGTCTCTTCGGGAATCGCCATTTTGGACTGAAGCCTATGTGTACACTGGACTTATTCTTGCCCAGATTTAGACCTGCTGTCTAGGGGGAGCGGCGGGTCTGCCGGTCTGTTAAGGTTAAGCAATGAAAGGCTGGGCTGGCACTTAGTCTACAATCACTAACCCCCCACAGATAAACAAAGGCAGAGCCTAAGTCCTGCTTTGTTTATCTGTGGGGGGTTAGCAGCCCTAGCCAAAGACGCGGGTGAGCGCTTGGTTGATCGACTCTGTAATTAGATCTATATCCTCTGCCGTACATATCAGTGCAGGTGAGAGGCACAAAGTATTGTTGAAACCTGGAACTGAACGGTTGGTGGCGCCAATTATGACGCCTTGCGCCATGCAGTCTTTCACTACGGCCATCACTTTACTTTCCTCCGCAGGTTCACGGGTTTCACGATCTGCGACTAGCTCTGCACCACAAAAGAGACCCTTGCCTCGGACTTGTCCGATGCAGATATGTTTTTCTGCCAATGCATTCAGGTTGCCCATCAGCTGCTCGCCGCGGGCGATGCAGTTTTCCAGAAGGTTTTCATCTTCGATGATCCGCATATTTTCCAATGCCGCAGCTGGGCCCGCCGTGCAGCCACCAAATGTGGAGATATCGCGGAAGTAACCCATTGGGTCGGTCGTATCTTTAAAGAGGCTAAACACTTCTTCTGTAGTGACGGTTAAGGAGATAGCTGCATAGCCAGACGCCACGCCCTTTGCCATTGTTACGATGTCGGGTTTGACATCGTAATGCTGATAGCCAAACCAAGTGCCGGTGCGGCCAAGGCCACAGACGACTTCGTCTATCATTAACAATACATCGTATTTCTTGCAGATTTCCTGAACTCGCTGCCAATAGCCCTCTGGTGGCACAATCACGCCGCCACCGGCTGTAACTGGCTCAAGGATCAAACCGCCTACGGTATCAGCGCCTTCACGTAGTATTACATCTTCAATCGCATTGGCGGCTCGTAGGCCGTAGGTTTCGCCTTGGCCCAAATTGTCTTGCGCAGCTTCTCGGTATTCCAAGCAATGTGGAACTGAGATGAAGCCCTGAGGAAAGGGGCCGTATTGCGCATTGCGCTCATGTTGGCCACCGGCGGCGAGCGTCGCGATGGTTGTGCCGTGGTAGTCGCGCTCTCGGAACAGTATTTTGTTTTTCTTACCACCATATTTTTTATGGGCAATCTGGCGGATCATTTTGAAGCCTTTTTCATTGGCTTCGGATCCTGAGTTGGAGAAGTAAACACGGCTCATGCCAGGCATTTTGTCGATCAAGCGTTTCGAAAAATTCGCAGCAGGAATCGAACCTGCCGCACCTGCGAAAAAATGCATTTTAACTAGCTGGTCTCGTACCGCATCCGCCATGCTTTCGCGGCCATAGCCAACATTTACAGTCCAAACGCCACCGGATACAGCATCTAGATGCTCTTTGCCAGCCTGGTTCCAAACGCGCATACCCTTGCCTTCAACAATGATATTAGGATCCACTGTGTCAAATAATTTGTGATGAATAAGGTGATGCCAAACATGTGCTTTGTCATTTGCGACAACTTCACTCAAGTCATTTGGTAGATTGCCGTCCATGGAACAAACCCCTTCATCTGGCTTTGGCTGATCAGATTCGTAAACTATTGTACTTACATTATAAGAGCGCAGAATTTCAATTTTTAAAATAGGGCCAGTTGAACTATCTATATAAGGCCAAATCACGTAAAGGCTTGCTGCGTCGTTTCACTATTTGCAGTATCTCTGTCGTATAGTGCAAGGTTAAAACACTATTATGCTGTACTGTTACTTAAACAAACTTAAAGGGATTTGTTTTTAGAGATTAAAACCAAAAAGTTGAAAAATACGTATCCAGCCACTAAAACGTTGATTTTGGAAGTGAATGTTTTCAGTTTAGCTTGTCTCAAATACACTTTTTAGAAATTTACTGGTTTTTTTGGTTTTTATGGTTCGTTTTGTTGTTTAAGGTTGTGGGTTCAGTGTATGCAAAAATGTGTAAATTTGATCTACAAATTATTTTATCAAAGCTGACGCATCAACGGTATTCGAAGCTACACCTCAAATAACTGCACTTGGAGGCGATGGCCAAGTCGCTGTTGACTTTACTCCCGCTGCCGATCCCGTTGGTGCTCCAATTAATAAATACCAATATAGCCTTGACGGGGGCTGGAGTTGGTTAGCTTTCAAGCCAGCTATTACCGGCAGTCCAGCCACAATCAGCTGCCTAACCAATGGAGTTGAATACTCAATTGAATTACGCGCAGTTAAATCCGTTGGCCCTAGAGCTATTTCACAATCAGCAAAAGCCACCCCAATCGCTATGCCAAATGCACCGACAAACTTAAGCGCAACCACAAAGTCCTATAAGTTCCCAAGCTTAGGGTTGTAAGGGATTTTTCACTGGTTATTTTTTGAAAAAATACCCATGCTGGCGAAAACAAATTAGGACCGGTTATGAGCCGTGATGTCGATCCCTTTTTTCAACCTATTCCCGCAATGGAACTTGCTCGTTTTGCCGGAGTGCTGACTTTCATGCGGCTCCCTCATATGACCCCAGATCACCCTCGCTTTGATGATATAAATATAGGTTTATTGGGCGTACCTTGGGATGGCGGTACAACAAACAGACCTGGCGCCCGACACGGACCGCGCCAAATGCGTGATCTTTCTACCATTATCCGGGCAATGAACCCGGTGACCAACATTTCACCCTTTGCCAGCGTTAATTGTGCCGGCCTGGGTGATGTGCCACCAAATCCAGTAGATATTCAAGATAGCCTCACTGGTGTGACAGACTTTATTTCAGTCATGAAGAAAAAAATATTGTGCCAATGACAGCTGGTGGAGATCATTTGGTTACACTCCCTATTCTACGCGCACTGGCAATTGACGGACTGCTGAGTCTGATCCAATTTGACAGTCATACAGGTTTATTTGACAGCTACTTTGGCGGTCATAAATTTACCCATGGCACTCCATTTTGCCGAGCAACAGAAGAAGGGTTGGTAGATCCAAAACGTTTTGTTCAGGACGGAATTCGCGGCACAGCAAATAATCTTGATGACATCGAATGGGCCATGGACCAGGGTGTCAGAATCATCCGCATTGAGGAGTTATTTGAACGAGGCGTTCCTGACGTTATGGCCGAAGTTCGCGACATTGTTGGAACTGTACCAATGTATTATACCTATGATATTGACTTTGTTGACCCAACCTTCGCACCCGGAACTGGGCCACCGGAAATTGGTGGCCGAACAGTTTCCAAGCCCAACCGGTTGTGCGCGAATTAGTGGACGTAAACCTGGTAGGTGCCGACTTAGTCGAAGTTTCCCCACCACTAGAGTCTGCCGGTGGTACTGCTTAGTTAGGGGCATCTCTAATTTTCGAATTAATGTGTATTTCTGTCGCAATATATTGAAATCTAATTTAATTTTTAAAAATATACTAAGATTAAATTTTATGACGGAAGTAGTGGCCAAGCTTTTTCATGGTCCCTGCCAACGGTAACACATACCAAGCTTACAACTGTAATTGATTCTACAAGGCAGTTATAAAAAATCACACTGAGCTTTGTGAACGACTATCAATCTCCTATTTTCTTTGTTTTTAAAACAATAAACATTTCCCAGCCAAATAGTTAAAATAACTATTTTAGTTGTTGTTTAAAGCATTGTGTGGTGACATCCCAGAACATGAAATTAGGAGGGAACTATGAGCGACTTTAAAAAACCCACTCATGAGACTGCAAAAGCGGTTAAGAAATTTAACCGCCGCACACTTTTAGCGAGCGGTGCAGCCTTGGCTGCATTTACACCAGTCGCACCAATGTTTGTGAGAAACGCATTTGCCGCAACAAGTGGTAAAGTAAACGTCCTGATGTGGGGCGAGTATTTGCCAGACTCAGTGATTGCTGACTTCAAAGCGAAAACCGGTATTGTAGTTAATCACACAAAAATTGGTGATAACGGAGAGATCATTTCAAAAATGAAAGCAGGCGGCGGTGCCGGCTACGATCTCGCAAGTCCAACAAATATGAGAGCCCTTCAATGGGAAAACCTTGGTGTACTTCAGCCATTTGACATGAACAAAGTAACCAATATTGGAAATGTTAATCCCGGCATGGTCGCCGTTGGTGAGCGTGATTGGAACTTTGGGAATAAGGGATCACACTGGCTGCCACAGCTTTGGGGTACAGAATCAATCGCATGGCGAACAGACAAATGGACCCCTGACGGGTTGCCAAGTTTTGGCGATATATGGGAGCCAAATCCAGGTATA
>Ga0302130_1001633_pt1 | contig 11131 bp, 1 predicted proteins | sample CB9_surface_MG_FD_203117 | JGI IMG/M metagenome (GOLD analysis project Ga0302130, IMG submission 203117) | Marine microbial communities from Western Arctic Ocean, Canada - CB9_surface | ecosystem: Environmental > Aquatic > Marine > Oceanic | place: Canada: Western Arctic Ocean | collected 2017-09-19 | reverse complement strand
GGATGTTGAGTAGCACCACTTTGGTGAATGTAACAAGCTAGATATAGCACAGTGACTGCAGTTTGTGTGTGGCCGATCGGGGGCCCGGCGCAGCCAGCCCCGATACCGAAATAAGTTTATGACAGTTTATGTACAAATAGGCAGTTGGGCAGCATTGCCTAGTAAATCGCAGAGCATTTGCCAGGGTTGATCGGTTGGACCGATTGCAGCCTAATCCTTTTTAACATCGTGGACGAGCTAAGTTCGAATCACCGTACCCAAAGCAAGCATCAGCAGCCGTACGTTGGACGTCGGAGCTGAGCCACACACACCGCAAACGTCGGACGACTTGCAAACTTGGTTCCTAGGGAACCGTAGCAGTAGCGGCTCAGACGAAGAGCGCGCACTCAGAGAACTTACACGCAGGCAACGCGACACGCGCACGACCAGTCGCACCTCCAGACTCGAGTTCCTGGCAGACAGACGACGCAGTAACTCGTGGCGACAGGAGAACGAGGCACAGACCAGCAGCATTTCACGCCACAGCGACGACGACGACGACGTGATGGCATCCTACGGCTACAGCGGACCCAAATTGGCGCCGGGGGAGGATGGCCAAGCACATTTTGATTTGATCGAGTCTAGACTGAAGTCGACAGACAAGTACTTCTATCCGATGGATTACGGTGGAGCGACACCGACAGCGGACCAGCTCAGGCTGCGAGGCACGCTCGACACTCGCGCAGGGTCAATGGCGGTGCACTTCGCTTTGACGACAGTTGAGCCAGCGATGGCGACGGACTTCCTGGCTAAGACCGGGCCAGGGGGGAACGACGACCAGCAGTGCCAGGTGCAGCCATTCGCAATACCAGACGTCGCAGAGAAAACATGGAAGACAGCAGCGAGCTGCTCGTTACAAGAAATGAGGAACTACATGAGCCGGAGGGCATACGACGGGGTCAATGTCGACACCATCGAGTGTGACATGGACGGCATGTTCTTTGTACCAGGGGAGAAACTAAGCCCCTGGTGGGCCTCACTGTGCAGGAAGAAAGACATGCTGAAGACGCAGATGACTGACAGGGATTTCTACAAGAAGGTGGCAGAGCTGCTACCAGGCGTCGACGAGCTGCACCCTAAGCTGTACGCAATGAAAGAGTCGCCAATGACGATGAGGCGTGCTGCACAGAAGCTTACCTCGCAGTCGAGGTCGGAAGCGCTGCAGAGGATCAGTGACGCGATGACAGAGTGCCAGCAGGAGGCCAAGAGGAAATCGATACCCATGCTGAGGTGGTGGTGCGAGGAGTCCAGAGACGCGAAAGAAATGAAGAGGATCGGACAAGTCAACAGCGTGGAAGACGCCGGCGAGGAGCGAACGACCACCGACCCGATCAGCCAGCGATTGAAGGCCATGGAACAAGCCATCGTCGGGCTGCACATCGGAGCACCGGCAGGGAACGGAGAAGAGGTCGCGCAGGACGACCCCATCACGCAGATCTTGGCTGTCGTGGGCCAGACCGGGAACCCAGCCCTCGTGGAGCAGGTGCAGCAGCAACTCAGACAGCTCACTCCGACGAAGCAGCAACAGCAGATGCAGCAGCCACCGCAGCCAGATCTGCAGAACCAAGGGTGGGGAGGCGACCAGAACTACCAGAACCAGAACTACCAGAACCAGAACAACCAGAACTACCAGAACCAGAACTACCAGAACCAGAACAGCTGGGGTGGAGGCAAAGGCGGATGGAACAAAAAGGGCAAAGGAGGCAAGGGCGGCAAAGGGCGACAGCTGCCAGGCCACGCAGGCTTCAGGGGCTGCAACTCGTGCGGAGGCATGGACCACCTGATGTCCAACTGTCCATCCCGATGGAACCAGCAGAACCAGCAGCAGTGGGGGTCGCCGCAGTACCAGCAACAGCCGATGCAGCAGCCGATGCAGCAGCAGATGCAGCAGCCGATGCAGCAGCAAATGCAGCAGCCGATGCAACAGCCGATGCAGCAGCAGCCGAGGCAAGGGCAGATCAACATGATCGCGCAGCAGCCGATGCAGCAGCCGATGCAGCAGCAGATGCAGCAGCCAGCGCAGCAAATGCAACAGCCGATGCAGCAGCAGATGCAGCAGCCGATGCAGCAGCAAGGTGTCAACGTCATCCAGCAGCAAGGTGCGCAGCAAGTACAACACCAAGGACTCACCACGCCTACGTGGCAGGTGCAGCCGGTCAATGGGAGGACCTCCTCTCGTGGTGAAGATACGACCCAGGTGCCACCTGCGAGTGCGGGGTCAGGGCTCAGGGAGTGGCCGAGAGTAGAGAACCAGAAAGGGGGAGAAGAGCAACGAACGACGACGGCAAGCGGACCGCAGGCCGTGCCGAACTGGGCAGCCGCGAGGCCCAACGCGGTGCGCACCGCAAGGAACGGAAGCCCGATCGCTGAGCACATGCTGATGCAAGGTGTCGAGACCCTAAGCAACCCTGCGAAAAGCGGAAGGGGGACAGCTCACGGGAGCACACCCCAACTCAATCAGGTGCAGCGCACAGTGTGCGAGGCAGCGAGCGAGATGAAACCTGACTACGCTCGTGAACTGGCAGAGATATGGGAGGCACCGTCGCCGACGGAGCAGAACACCGCGCTGATGGCGACACTCTCGGCATTCCGACAGCAGGCAAAGCAGAGCCGCGACCAGAGCAATGGCGCAGCGTCATGTCAATTGCCTCGAGACCACCCGATTTCCTGCATACGTACATCCCAAGTACGCTCTCGGAATGAGGATGTGAGATCGGAGCGATTGTCGACACTCTCGGCATTCAGACAGCAGGCAGAGCAAAGCCGCGACCAGAGCAATGGCGCAGCGAGAACTTGGAGATCGGGGGCGCGTTGGGCGGTTTGTCCACCCTCGCGTTTATCAACTTTGTCCCCCCTACAACATGGTCGCGTACAACATGATGGAGCCAACAATCCCGACCGTACAGCAGACACGACACATGCCAGTACACAGTCTCTCACGTCTGAAAGCACAGGTAACAGTGGTGGCAGCAAACCACAGTCAGAGTCAGCCAGTACAGCCATAGACGAGAGTACAGTGAGTCTTTCGGGATCTGACCAGGCTGCAAAGCCCGCAGATCACCGCAGCGAGCTGCTGCAGCGTCTAAGTGCGCTCGGCGCGAGGTGCGGATGGCACCTGCCGCAGGCAGCAGAAGCAGCGCTGAGAAAGGTGAAGTTCAGGATCACACACCCGGGAGGGTGGAAGGCAGCGAAACTCGAGAAGAAGAGTCAGGCGGATGAAGTGTGCAACATGTACCGAACATGGCACGATGCCAAGGCAGCGATGCAAGCGAGCATGAAAGCGAGGCAAGCAGAAGGCAGAAACTTTCCCACGCTGCAGCAGGCGCAGAAGGCTATCCTGCAAGAGGAGGCAGAGTTGGCCGAGGCAGTGACCATCGCAGAACCACACGAGAGAAAGATGGCGACCATGGATGAGGCCGGAGACCTCCTCTACTGTCACGTGCTGGCAGAGTACCTGGAGGGCGCAGCCGAGCGAGAAAGTCGCGAGCAAAGCCATGAGGTGAAGCCGGTACCCAGAGACGAGGCCGAGGCAGCGCTCGAGAGGCAGCGACAGGGGACGACGCACGAGTATGACGAAGTCACCCTCTCGCACATAAAGTCAAGAGGAATAGAGACGCCAAGTCAGGCAACGACCGGCCTCGACCAGGAGAAGAACGCGTACAACACGCTCCAGCTGGACATCCGGCAGGCGGCGCGAAAGAGCGAGCCGACCAAGCCCCGAGAGCGACCAGAGCCAGCGATGGCGCCCAGAGACGCGGTGCTACAGGCAGCATGGGTGGTGCTCACCGAAGATCTGTACTTCAGCAATCGAGACAGCGTATTCAACCAAGTATACAGCGAATGGCTGACGGAACAAGACGAGTGCAAGGCGCGGATCGCAGACGCGACAGAGGACGCTGACCAAGAAGCCACAGACGAACTCGTAGAGGTGCACGACCAGCAGACGCAGCGGCCAGCAGTCGCTGCCGACCAAGATGAGTACGCACAGGCGACGCAAGAGATGTACGACATGTACAGTGTGGAGGACATAAACGAGCACTGGCTGGTCGAGGACCGCGAGGCAAGGCGAAGGCAGGAGGCGAGGCAGGCATGGCCTGCAATGATGCAACGCGCGAGGGCAAAACGAGTTCTGCAGAACAAGAACATGGTCCAGAACGACACACAGCTCATGCACATGCTCGCACAGAAAAGAGAACAGAAACGCCAGCAAGAACAGCAACAAGCGGCACAGCGACAGAAGAACGCAGCGCGGCAAACCAGAGCCGCGAGAGCGAGGGAGCAGCAAAAGAGGGAGAGCGAGAAGAAAGAGGCAGAGGCCATGCGGTCAGCCCAAAAAGCAACGCTGGCCCAGGGAAAGAAGGACATGCTAAAAGAACGGTGGCTGCTACTGCAGCAGAAAACTGTGCCAGGAGAAGTCGCATCGAAACGCCTCAGCGGAGAAGTGCTGGCTTTAGCAGAGCAAACGGCAAGGCAGATATTAGGAAGCACCATGGTACAAACAGTACAGGCCAAGATGCCCAACATCAAAGCGAGAAATTGGCACGAAGCGAGGGCGGAAATCGCCAAGAGGGAAGCGCACGCACAAGGTGTCCTAAACGAGAACATCGGGGATGGCAGAAAAAGTGAGCACCACCGGATCAAAGAGGTGGTCGAGTCAATCGAAGAAGGCAATCATGCAAAGCTAAGAGAGGAGCTGGCAACGGCCGTGTGTGCTGCGGTCAGCAACAGAACACGAAGCATTGGGGCAATGAATGCAGAAGAAGAGCGGAGAAGGCCGATGGACGTATGGGATGAAACCAACTACCATGCGGTGAAAGTACGCATCAAGATAAAAGGCGCAGCCCGAGGGGAAGAAATCATAGAAGTGATAGCGGACTCAGGAGCAGGAATGTCGCTATGCTCAGAGACAAAGCTGTCGGAGGACACCAAGAGCAGAATCATGCCAAGAATGGCAAGGCTGATGCAGTCAGCGTCAACTCACCGAATACACTCCAAAGGGGGCGCAATTCTAGAGTTCCAGCTCGGCGACGAGCCGCACATGTTCAACCACAAATGGCAAGTTATTGAGGGCAGTGGAACACCAGAGATTCTAGGCAACGATTTCTGGGTCCTGCACAAAGCAAAATTCGACTTCGACACACGCAAAATATACCTTCAAGTGGAAGGAAGACAGATGGAGGTGCCGTTCACTGTCGGAGACGAAAAGTCGGATGAGAGAATCATGACGGTATGCAGTGTTCAAGATGTGATGGTACCACCGAGAAGCGCATACACGATCAGAGGCCTACCGCACAGCTCAGCCAGCCAAGTCGCGAAGTTGTCGGCAGGCCATACATGGTGGGTAGGGCCACGAGAAGACCGCGAGCAGGAGGAACTGATGCGACAGGCGAAGCAGTGCTACGAAAGCGTGGAAGAGACCGCAGCCAGACATGCCCAAGCAAGGAAACTGAGGCAAACGGGCAAAAGAGAATCAAGGGCGCAGCAGACCCACAGACACACGAGGAGAACCGACCCAACCAAATGGGGGGCTGGCGGACTACAAGTGTCCCAGGAAGAGATGGAGAAGCAGCAGCTCCAAGAGGAAATAGAGCTCATGATCGGCTCAGGCACTGCAGAAGGCATCGTGAGGCCAGCATGGGACGACAACTCAGCGGTATTACCAGTGCACGGCGTCAACGCCAGCGACGAGCCACTGATCATAAGGAAAGGGCAACAGATCGGAGTGGCATGCAGGCTCAGCGCGGACACAGTGGCCAACGTCAGAGAAGGCACAGGTCCATACCAAGCAACCGAAGGGGGCACGAAGGTGAGCGGAATGAGCCTAGAAACGGAACACGCGGCTGGAGACTGGCGGAAAGGAAAGTCATGGAAACAAGTCATAGCTGCCACAAGAAAAGGGCAGCTACAAATCCAGTTCGAGAAATGGAGAAACAAAAACGAAGAATTCATAAAGATCGGAGAAGAGGAGGGCAAGCCAGGCGCTGTAGAAGAGGAGATAAAAGAGCTGTATCTACGACTGATATTCGCATACAGAGAGGTCATCGCAGAGAACCCCAAGAAGCCAGGGATAATCCCAGGAGTGAAGCACACAATCATCCTCAACACACCGAAGGAGAACGTCACGCCGTGGAAGGAGAACGTGCGCAGAAGCTCGCCAGCAGAAGAAGTGGCAAAAGAAGCGGAGGTGGAGATGCTCGTTCAAAACGACATTGTAGAGGAGTCAAACTCACCCTTCAGCAACAACATTGTCGTAGTCAAGAAGAAGGATGGATCGCTGCGCACGTGCATAGACTTCAGGAGACTCAACGAGATCACAGTGTTCGACGCTTTTCCACTCAGCAGAATCGACGAGTCGCTGGACATGCTTGGGAAGGCGAAGTACATATCGACCTTGGACAACAGCTCGGCCTTCTGGAGCTGCGCTCTCGACGAGGCTGCGAAAGAAATGACGGCGTTCGGAACGAGAAGCCATGGACAACTCCAATTCAAGCGCATGCCGTTCGGACTCAAGAACGCGACAGCGACGTACGCGAGAGCGCTCATGCACGTACTTCGGGGCCTAGTGTGGAAATGCTGCGTGATCTACTGTGACGACTCGGTAATCTATGGCAACACCTTCGATGGGCACATGGAAGCCCTGCACAGCGTAATGAAGAGATACTCGATCCACAACGTCAATGTGAAGCTATCGAAATGCCACTTCGCATGCCACGAGACGGAATTCGTGGGACACACCGTTGAGGTGGGAGCCGGAGTGCGCGTCGACATGAAGAAGATCAAGGCACTGCTGGAGAGGGGAAGGCCACAGGACGTACAGACTTTGAAGTCGTGGATCGGGGCGTGCTCGTACTACAAGCGTTTCATCAAGGACTTCGCACACCTAATCATGCCAATGAGAAAGATCGAACATGTGTTCAAAACGAAGACCATGGACATACAGCCCCTGTGGGGGCCCGACCAAGAAAGAAGCTTCGTGGCGCTAAAAGCCGCCATGGTCACGGCACCAGTGTTGGCATTCCCAGACTTTGAGAAACCCTTCTGCGTGGCGAGCGACTGCAGCGACGTCGCGAAAGGCGCCGTACTGTTTCAGATCATTGACGGCGTGGAAAGGCCGATCGCATACTACTCCAAGGCACTGAACGAACACGAGAGAAAATACGGAATCTCGGACAAGGAGGGATGCGCTGCAACGAGCGCCATAAGGCATTGGAGAGCGTATTTACATGGATCGCACACGATTTTGATCACAGATCACAGCAGCCTGCTGAGCCTCACCGGAGGAAAAGAGCTACGAAACATGAGGCAGCAGCGCTACGCAATGGACCTGAGCGAACACTCGCTAACAATCATACATAGAGCAGGAGCATTGCTGCACTTGCCAGACGCGCTCAGCAGAATGGGCTACAGCACGCAGCTGGGCGAGTCCGCAGTAAGCGCAGTTCGAGACGTGCCCATGGAGCGGTGCACGTTGGAATATATGAAAGAGCGTCTGGCCCCGACACAGAACGGCGATGTACTCCGCGCCAAGGTCAAGGCAGCAGGCCAGCACATCGCAGGAGGAGTAGCAGGCCTGGCCACAAGGCTGGAGCAGCAAGAGGCGGTATTCACACCAGTACCGGAGTCGGACGAGGAAGAATCGAGAACAGTGGAAATGTACGACGTGGTCATGGCAGCTGCCATACAATCGCCAAAGACAAGAAGCTCCAAAGGCAACAGCAAGAAGGGGAGCACCGACATGCAGGACAGAACGTTCGCTTTCAGACAGGACAACCCAAAGAGGAAGGGCAGTGCATCGGCGGCAAGGTACGACAAGTACAAGGCTGCGAACACATACGAGGAGTTCCTGGAGCTGGGAGGGACACCGGCAGACTTCAAGCATGACGCAGGAAAGGGCTTCGCCGTGGAGGTTAAAGTCGACTCCGACAGCGACTACAGTGACAACGAAGCCAGTGACCACAGCGACAGCGAAGCCAATAAAGTGGAAGCGCAAGCTAACGAGGACAACGACAGCGAACTGGCACAGACAGAGGAGGAGAACCAGGAAGAAGAGATCGATGAAGAGTCGAGGCAACTCGCAGAGAGACACGAGAAGCAAAAGACCGACGAGATGAAGCTAGCGCTCAGCAGAATGAAGCTCAATGTGGAAACCCTGATAGAGACACAAGACCGTCACCCCAGAATGAAGCAACTGCGACAATACCTAAAGGAAGGGGCACTGCCGGAAGACAGATTAGAAAGGATCTGGGTGCTACAAACCGCACCGATGCACGAAGTAAACCAGGCAGGGATGCTATGCAGAGTAAAGGAACGAGGCAACAAAGGGAGCCTGGGACTAGAGATGCAAGTATTGGTACCTGAGACGCTACGAGGTGAAGTCGTAGCAAGAATACATGAAGAAGCCGGGCATGCGTCGACCCTCAAGACCTACCAACGCGTACGAGAGAGATTCTACTGGCCAGGAATGTTCACCGATGTGGCCAAGTACGTAACGTATTGTACACAGTGCCAGCTGGACTCAGTCCCGAGGAAGAAGGCGCTCATCACAAAGCACATCGAGGCTGCAGCACCAGGAGAAACGTGGGTAATTGACCTACTACACTATCCAACGGCAAAGGGATTCAGATACGTGCTGGTAGCCATCGACGCATACTCAAGGTGGGGCGAGGTAAAGGCGTTACCAGACAAGTACGCAGCAACAGTAGCCGAGGCGCTATTCGAGTCAGTCGTCACGAACACGGCAGGACAGCCCAAGCTCCTGGTATCCGATCAAGGCTCAGAGTTTAAGGGCGACCTCGCGGCGGCCGTAGCTCTGCTGAAGATTCAACAGAAGTACACAGCGGCGTACAGGAGTGAGGGACACGGACTCGCAGAAAGATTCAACAGAACCATCAGCGACACAATGAAGTCCATGGTATCGCAGAACGACCCAGAATGGCACAAGGCCCTCAAGTGGGCAAAGCTCGCATACAACGCCAGCATACATGCATCGTTATCACATGAAGGAGAAGGCATATCGCCAGCAGAAGTACACCTCGGAAGGAGACTAAATTTCAACCTGGAAGCAGAACTACCGTCGCAAGCAGCCGCCAACGGCACCAGGACACCGTCACAATATGTAAAGGAACTGCAGATTCACGTTGAGGCAGTCAAGGCATGGGTGCAGCAGTGCCGACTAAAGTACAACAGTCGCATGAGAAAGTACGCGAACAAACGAGGGCGAGCAGATAGGCAGTTCAATGTGGGCGATACTGTGAGGCTGCAGGATGTGGCAAGGAAAGGCGTGGGCAGAAAGTTGCTACGAGTGTACGATGGACCGTACCAGGTGCTAGAGAAAACAGACGACAACGAGTACTCCATACAAAAGCTAGGAGAAGGGAAGAAAATAAAGTTTAGAGTGCACGCGGACCGGCTAGCAAAGTTCAATGACCTGATGGAAATGGATACGAGAACAAAAGCTCAACAGGAACAGGCACCCGAAAACACTGAAGACTACGAGGTAGAATTCATTTTAGATGATACGGGCAGCCGAGCTGCAGGCACCAAAAGATACCTGGTACGATTCGAAGGATGGGGCCCAGAATACGACGAGTGGATCAGGCTAGAAGAACTCCAATGTGCGGACAAAGTGCAACAGTATGAGCTGAAGCAAGTAGGTGTATACAACATCGCAGACTACAAGTGGACCGGTGAAGCCGGCACAGCCATATTCGCAGTGCACACTGGGGGAAAAGACGTGTCTCTACAGATAGACCTCAATGGCAAGGAGACTCCTGCGGAACTAATGGACAAGATATGCAGGCAGGCGAACATAAGGCGCGAAGACATCGTGCTCGCATGGGCATCACCGCCGTGCGAAACGTATAGCAGAGCCAACTGGTCGAATGCATCAAGGGGAAACCACTACAGGGAGAGACCGGGGAAGGAAGGCACGGTATCTGAAGAAAAGAAAGAGAAAGCTAAGATGCACGACAGGCTAGCGCAAAGAGTCAAAGAAGTTCTTAAAATGATCAAGCACTACGTAATGGAGAACCCACAAGGAGGACTCGAGCACATGTGGTTCATGGCGGACTGGGAAGATAAAAAGAGAATAGTAAACCTATGTGCATACATGTGGCCATTTAGGAAGACCACAAACCTTTGGACCAACCTCGGCAAGATGTGGCAACAACAGGGCACGACAGGCAACGGCAGATGCAACGAAGCATGCGGACAGGGAGCCATTGATCCAATCACAAAGCGGTTCAAACATTTCATGGCATTGGCAGTAGATCCAGAAAGAGGCCCTCGAGGACCAGGAGCTGCCAGGATGACATGCGGCATACCAGACAAGTTAATCACGGAGATATTAAAAGGGATGGCCGAAAATGTAGACCTGGGTGGCAAGGTGGTGTTGGATTTATGTTCAGGATTCCAGAGCATCAGGGAAGCCGTGCTGCAAGCCGGAGCCTCGTACGTGGGAGTAGACATCGCAGGGCGCAGAACAGTGGAGGCCACCCCAGCAAGAAGGGCAGCCGTCGTACTGATAGCGGACCAACACGTTCTAGCCGTGAAGCATCGATTACAAGATGGCGGTCATGTCGTGACGCTACCGGGCGGCAAACGGGAGCAACAAGACGACTCGCTGCATGCAGCAGGGGTTAGGGAGCTGTTAGAGGAAGTAGGTCTGTCAGAGTCAGTGTGGAGAGAATTGATTGTAAAAGGACCTGATGTGTATGCATTGCATGATACCACCTACTATGTATATCACCTGTCCCGTGTTGTTCCTAAGGCAACCATGCTACGAGCTTTTCGCGCAAGGACTCCTAGCGAGGCGCAGAAAATTACGGCATGGCAATGGGCGAACATACGGGACATCGACTCGGCAGTCTGGCGGAACGAAGACGTCGAGTGGATCAAGAAGTACCTCGAAAGAGAAGAGCGGGGGATGTTGAGTAGCACCACTTTGGTGAATGTAACAAGCTAGATATAGCACAGTGACTGCAGTTTGTGTGTGGCCGATCGGGGGCCCGGCGCAGCCAGCCCCGATACCGAAATAAGTTTATGACAGTTATTGTACAAATAGGCAGTTCGGCAGCATAGGCCTAGTAAATCG
>Ga0302130_1001609_pt1 | contig 11299 bp, 6 predicted proteins | sample CB9_surface_MG_FD_203117 | JGI IMG/M metagenome (GOLD analysis project Ga0302130, IMG submission 203117) | Marine microbial communities from Western Arctic Ocean, Canada - CB9_surface | ecosystem: Environmental > Aquatic > Marine > Oceanic | place: Canada: Western Arctic Ocean | collected 2017-09-19 | reverse complement strand
ACCTCGTAACCATTTTGAAACTTTATAATATTCATATTCACAACTTGCAGACAGTGGTCGACCTCATCGAGATTGAGTTATAATACGTCATTGAAAAAAAGTCAAGTCAGTCAGGGTCTCATAGTGTTTTTTCATCCTTGTTTTCTCTTTGTCGACATACATAATTTTTAAAACTAAAATCCCATATCATAGTCGTCCATTTGGCAAACGTTTTTGTCCACCAGTGTATTGGCCAGTTTGTTGTCAATCACCAAGGATTCGACGGAGCAAACATTGTTTTTATTGGCGTGTTTCTTCGTCATAAACGAATTCTCCACACTTTTATCGTAATCGACGATCGAAACTTTTTGCGGATTGTCGTTGTTTTTTTCCATAGATTGAAGGTCAAGGAGAAGGTTGAATGCACCTGTACCGAAATATCCGAATTGTCCAGTCATTACATTGGATGATACCCCGCGCATATTATCGAGATGTCCGTGCCTTGCCGCATTCAAGAACATCTCCGTGTGCATTTCAAACGTCGCCTTAGCAATTGGCCCGATTGTATCCTTTAAAATGCCTGATCTATAGACCGCGACCAAATCTTTTCCGTTATATGTCATGCGATCACACAAAACACTCAGATGATGGTAATTTACATACACGTCGCTGTGCTCCATTACATCTGAGAATTCCGTAAGAATTGCGAGTCTGGCCGCTTCAATTCCCAATGTCTTATATACTTCCTGGATATCGTTACTGTATGTCTTCGGAGCGTCAATAAAACTCAATCCCAACACCTGTAGGAAATTCGTTCCGGTCGTGTCCAGTACCCATGTATCTTTCCTGACATATTTCCCGTCTTCTTTAACCACACTGTTTGGGACTTTTCTCGGGAGAACTTTCGAGATGCCTTCGACCCCTCTAAGAATAGTCTTCTTTAACAAAGCCTCTTGGAAATTCTTCAGCATGTAGATTTCATCCGCACTGTCAATCGGGGTAGCTTCTGTTTTCTTATTATTCGCTTTCATCAGGCGAATTCTGAAAACCAACTTGTTGTCGTTGTAGTCCGAATAAATGCAGGAAATTTTATTCGCAAATGCATATCCCTCATTCATAGCGAAATACACGTCATCCATACGGATATTTTTATCAAGCATCAACTCTGCATTCATTTCCATACGGATAATCCACTTGGATTTAACCAAATCTTCTTTGAACTCTATTTGCGTGAACTCCTGGACTAATCGTTCGTATTCGAAATAATCTTGCAACATCGGTCGGTCATCTTCGATTACAGTATGTTCGTCGTACGGATCAAAATAGATTTTCACATTTTTTACGATATCCTGTAATCGTGTATGTTCGACCATAGTGGCGTATTTCATGGCCCTGTCTTGATTCAATGAGTCAATAGGTTTCAGAGCAATAGTGAGTGAAGGGTTTTTCGGGTTTTTCGTCAATCTCAATATTTCCTCAATTCGTGGAACTCCGCGCGTCACATTCGATTTTGACGCAACTCCGACATTATGGAAGGTGTTCAAAGTGAGTTGTGTAGTAGGTTCACCTACAGATTGAGCCGCAACAACCCCGACCATTTCACCTGGATGGACTATGGCTTGTTTGAATTTGAGGTATATTGTATCTAGAAGAACATTGAGTGCCTGTTTGTTGTATCTACGTTTTATGAGTAGCTCTTTGGGAGAAAGATAGAACTCGTACAATATCTTGAACAAGGGGTTTTCCTGGACGAAATAACAGTATTCCATCATTCGCTTCCAGTTCTCATCTATAAGTTGAAATGCTTCCATAGGAGTAATATCCACCGCAAAAGTTTCGTCGATTTCCAATTGACCTTGTATATTCTTGATGAGCTGACCGATATTTACCGGAAGTCGAACGACGTTGTCGTTCCGAAAATGGAAAACTTGTTCGACCAATAACTTCCGATTGAGAATCATACGGTCAATCAATTCGCGAATTTTAATTCTCGTTGAAACACGTTGTTTGGTTAATCGACTTATCGTTGCCTTGGTGAAGACGTTCATGAGTTCATGTTTCTTTGCATCGGCCTCTTGTAACCCTATAATATCGTAATGCATATAAATATCCTCGATACTCATTTCCACCAGCGGTATATTCTGATTCTCGACTTTGATCGAATCGAAATTATCATCTCCATAAGAGAACTGGACAATTTTCCCCATGTGATTTCTCGCAGTTAGGTCGTAACAAATAATGATATCTTCAAGAGATTTAACGATTCGCCTTTGGATATATCCTGTTTCCGATGTTTTTACCGCAGTATCAATTAATCCGATACGCCCAGCCATAGCATGGAAGAACATTTCATGAGGCGAAAGTCCACTGATGAATGAATTCTCAATGAAGCCTCTGGCGTTTGGTGAGTCGTCGTATTTACTGAAATGTGGTAGGGTTCTGTGTTCGAAACCATAAGGTACTCTTTTACCCTCCACACTCTGCTGTCCCAAACAAGACAACATTTGTGAAATATTAATCGGCGATCCTTTCGAACCGGAATTCACAATCATCAAGAATCGATTTTGTTTACTGAGACTGTTTCGTCCGATTTTCCCTGCTTGTTCTGTCGCCTTATTCAATATATTATTCACACGCATCTCGAAATCCGTCGCGTTGTTATTTGCGCTTTTATTTTCATAGATACCCAAATGTAATTCCTGGATCAAATCCTGTACGTCTTGTTTCTGTTTATTGACGACTTGGATGATTTCCTGTTTTGTTTTTTTATTCGCAATTAAGTCGCTAATTCCGACACTAAACGAACTTGTCCGCATATACTCCGTAATAATATTCTGGAGGTCGTCAATGAATTGTACACACATAGGGTTGGTGAAATCGTTCGTGATTCTATGTAGAATCCCCTTACTCGCTGACGCCATGATGGACTTTTCTATTTGACCACCGATATACTGACCATTCTTAATTATGACTGTGTTGTTTTTATTGAATTCTGCGTCTTTATCCGCATCAAATAGTTTGGTTTTCTGTTTCATGGAAACCGGCGGGAAGATATGGGACAAAATTTCAAAACTGGTATATGTTTTGTTCTTTTGGGCGAATTTTGTCCCGTCCACGCGCTTACACATCATTAACAGATTCATTGCGTCCTTGCTATTAATTTTAACGTTATTACGTGTAAATCGAAAACAACCCAGCAAAGAGTCTTGAAAGATACCGATGATCGGTGCGTTCTTCGAAGGGCTCACGATTTGATAAGTGACCGCTGGGAGAAACATGAGTTCTGTTTCCGCAGATATACTTTGAGGCATGTGCATATTCATTTCATCACCATCAAAATCTGCATTGTATGGATTGGTTACCCCAACGTTGAATCTGAAAGTATCTCCTATCTTCATCACCTTTACTTCATGACACATCATGCTCATTTTATGTAAACTGGGTTGACGGTTGAAAAGGACATAATCTCCGTCCATCATATGCCGATGGATTTTATCGCCGGATTCCAACACGATACTATCTCTGTCCACATATCTCAAAGAGATATTATCACCGTTTTTTCGTTCCAGCCGATTTGCTCCTGGATATCCGTCCGGTCCATTCTGTACGAGTTTCATCAAATAGTTCCGATTTCGGTCGTTCACAGTGACTGGTTTCGTGATGTTTTTCGCGATTTTCATTGGCACGCCTAATTGCGTAATCGACAGATTGGGGTCACCGGTAATAACTGATCGTGCACTGAAATCTACTCGTTTTCCCATCAGGTTTCCTCGAATACGGCCGTATTTCGTATTTAACCTTGAACTAATACACTGGAATGTTCTTCCTGAATTCTGCCCGAGTGGACTTGTCCCGCTGGCCTTGTTATTTGCAATCATCGTCACGAAATATTGCAGTAATTGGTAATTCTTTTCAATTAACTTCGGCGACCCGTTCGTGGCGATCGCCTCTTTGATCATGTTGTTGTATTTCAAGATATTCATGTAAATATGCGTCAAGTCGTCCTCACTTCTCTGTTGCGCATCATGTTTCACCGAAGGTCGAACTGCTGGAGGAGGAACAGGAAGAGCGTAACAAATCATCCACTCTGGTCGCGACCATATAGGACTGAACCCCAAAAACTGAACATCTTCGTCTGATATTCTCTTAAACATTTTATAGATTTTCTCAGGAGGTAAATTCTGCGTTACAGTGGTATCTTCTTCCGCACCGTCAACACGGATCTTCTCCCAAATCGCGGTTACACTTGCGAATCCCTCCAATTTCAACTTATCTGGCTGTTTGCATCCACACCCATCCTCTGTATCTTCTCCACATCGTTTTGTATGGATATTTCCCAAGACTTGCCATCTTTCCTCTGGAGGAAGGACCAACAAATGCTTATACTTGTTTTTGTTAATCAATAGTTTGCTGCACTTATAGCATGTAACTTTGCAAATCTTTATGATATCTTTAATATGTTGGACGAAAAAGACTGGCATAGCCAGGTCCATATGCCCAAAATATCCAGGAGTGTCCATATAGGTGAGTCCATCAGTGGGACAAAATATACCCTTTTCGAGCACTCCCATTTTGGCATCAAATAATCCACCGACCGATTCGCGCGACACGATTTCCACAACTGAGTTTTTCCGGATTTCTTCAGGAGATAGCATACTGAATTGAATTCCAATGATTTTCGACGGATTTTGATAATCATTTGTCTGAATGCGTTTCATTATATTGGTTTATAATATATACTATATTTTATTTATATTCATTCAAATTCAATTTTTCACTAAAACAAAGAGTTCGTTTCTCTTGTACAAATAACATAAAATTGAAATTATTCATTCCACCCTATTATAACATATATTCAACAAGCGGCCATGAAGGAAATAATGTATAAGACAAAGGAGAAGAAGATGAAGAACGATAAAAAACTCTCAACGACGAGGGTGGAGGAATCTTCCGATGATTACGACACAAGTGAGTCCGATGAGGAGACAGTATATTCAGATTCTGAGCAAACCGAAGAAGAATCAGATGGTAAGAAAAGGAAGTCTCCTCATACTTCTAAAAAAAAAGAAAACACAGAAGACGAAAAATTGGGGCGAAGTCTCTTTAGGCTATTAAAGAAGAAGGCCATTGAAATCGTTGAAAACGAGGACAATAAAAAAAACAAGAAAACAAAATCAACACCTGGAAAACAGAAGAAGTCCAATATACGCCTCCCTAATAAACGCAAAAAAAAGGCTCTGGATGAGGATGAGGATGAGGATGAGGATGAGGATGAGGAGTATGAGGATGAGGAGTATGAGGATGAGGATGAAGATGATGAGGATGAAGATGATGAGGATGAAGATGATGAGGATGAGGATGAGGATGAGGATGAGGATGAGGATGAGGATGAGGATGAGGATGAGGAGGGGATACCGATTGAAAAATTGGCGGGACAAGGTATTATACTGACGTTCGATGGTTTCGGAGGTTCTTCTCGAAACGATGAAACCGATTACAATCAGATGATCAAAGAAGACAAGAATGAGAAATGCAACAGTGACGACGAAGAGATGTTTATGAAAGAGTTGTACACGCAAATTGCTCTTCCAGAAACCCCACAGACGAGTCCGAACACGACCGCGAAAAATTATGAAAAAAAGAGGAAAAAACACTCAGGGACGAAGAACATTCAGAAAAAAAAGGACGCAATCGCAGAGGACGTCACAAACGAGTCGTCTATTGATGATCAATACAAGGAATTCGTAACCCTGCGACAAGACCTTATTGAACAGCTCGTGAAGCAGCCGAATAGTAAGATCCTTCGAAATGCTATCAAAGAGTGCAAAATATCGATATCCGAGCTGATAAAAAAAGAGAGAAATAAGAATGCGCATAATTACTACAAACTGGTACACAAAGACCTGAAGGACAAGAAAAACATGAACGAAATGTCGTACTTCAAAAAGAATCTCTCGCACAAAGAGCAAATGCGGGTCATGAAGGACCTGAAGGAAATTAATTCTATATCAAACATAGACAAACCATACAGATTATCTCTTCTTGAATCGAGCATTCCCCCTAAATTCAAGGCGGTCGCGTTACAAAAGTTGCAAGTCCTTAACTCTATGAGTCCGAGCGATTCTGAATACTACAAAATGAAGAATTGGGTAGACGGGTTTATGCGTGTACCTTTCGGACTCTACAAGCATCTCAATGTGAAACTGGAAGACGGAACCGATGCCTGCAGCGAATTTCTGAAAAACGCGAAGAACACACTCGATAACTGCACGTACGGACTGAATGACGCAAAATTACAAATCCTGCAAATGATGGGGCAATGGATTGCGAATAAGGATGCATTGGGAACAGCAATCGCAATTAAAGGCCCGCCTGGAACGGGAAAGACGACATTGGTCAAGGAAGGGATAAGTAAAATATTAGGTAGGGATTTCGCATTTATCGCGTTAGGCGGGACAAGCGACGCGAGTTTCTTGGAAGGGCACTCTTATACATATGAAGGTAGTTCGTGGGGGAAAATTGTCTCTATCCTGATGGAATCGAAGTGTATGAATCCGGTCATATACTTTGACGAATTAGATAAGATAAGCGACACGCCGAAGGGAGAGGAGATTACGAGTATCCTGACGCATCTGACCGACACGAGTCAGAATAACCAGTTCAGCGATAAATACTTTTCGGAGGTGAACTTCGATTTGAGCAAATGTCTGTTCATATTTTCGTACAACGACGAGTCAAAAGTAAATCCGATTTTAAAAGACCGGATGTACCGTATCCAGACGAATGGTTATGAATCAAAGGAGAAAATTATCATTGCGCGAAAACATATCCTACCCAAAATCAGAGAACAGATCAATTTCAAGGAGGGTGATATTATTATACCGGACGACACTCTAAAGTACATAATCAGCCAAAAACAGTTTTGTAAAGAGGAGCAAGGAGTTCGGAACCTGAAACGCTGTCTGGAGATCATTCACACGAAGCTGAATCTATTCCGACTGGTTAATAAGGAAGAGAAGTTGTTCGAGAAGGATATCGCGATTGACGTGTCATTTCCCTTCACGGTTGAGAAAAATCATGTTGATATATTAATAAAGACGGATGACCCTACGAATCAGAGCATGTTGTCCATGTATATGTAGATGGTCATTCACAAGTTACTATAAGTTTGAAATATAATTAAGTTTAAATTCCTTTAAGAATTAAGAAAAATCATTTTTTCCATTAAATATTGGCGTACATTTGCCATATAATCCTAAAAAATACATAAACGCAACATGTTCTATAGAATAACATGTTTCTTAGACCTCTTCACACCGCTGCATCGTATACATACCGACACTACACTACCGCCTCAAGAATCTTCCTCAAAAGCGGCTACAGCAAGGTTGACTACCGAATTAACCAAAACAAGTGTGTTCAGCAAGCGGTCATCCGTTTTGCCGCTCTCGACATTGGATGCGTCGCAGTCGTCGACGACGACCAAAAATTCGTGGGCCTTTTTTCCGAAGGTGATTTCATCAAAAAAGTGGCTTCCAGTGGCAAAGAAGCAGCTGCCATACAACTCAAAGAGATTTGTACGCAAGCACCGAATGTTTTGATCGCCAAACCAACCGATTCATTGGAAGATTGTATGGTGAAAATGCATCTAAAAAATATCCGGCATTTGCCGATTATCGACGAAAACCAAGACCTCAAAGGCTTGATTTCCATCAAGGACCTGTTTGTCGAACAAATTCATCAGAATACCGATTTGATTGAACGATTGGGCGATTTCAAGCTCGGAAAAGGATGCTTTTTTGGAAGCGAAAACATCAATGATATAAACTCATTCAAAAAAAAAAGACAAAACTTTATTTTCCACAAATGCGTTATATATGAACGATAAGGGTATAAAACTTTATTTTGGACATTCTTCCATTTTTATTTTTCAATTCAACTTTATCTTTTAAAAAAATCTCCCCTCCCCCCTCATCTGGCAGATAGCAAAAATGAGTGTCGAAAATTGAAATCCTTTCAGAATTTTTTTTTTATCACAAACTCAAACATAAACTCAAACCTCTAAATTAAATGTCTCAACAAGTTACAGGGATACCAACAAAAAGAAGCCGAGTATTACGCGACGAACGGATACTGGATGCATTAACGTTAGCATCAGCCGATAGAGTGATTTCAACCGTAGAAGAGCGGGCTTTATGGAAATCGTTAACTTATTTGATGAATGATAAGTCGCGAATAAAAAAACTAAAATATATATTGCAGAAGCAGTTCGGCACTGTTCGAGAGAAGGAACTATTGGAAATTATGTTGGAATATACAAAAAAAGTAGATAAATCGAATAGACTGAAAAATAGGAACGAACCAATTTCAAAAAAGTTAAGTTAAACAAAAATGGGCTTTGTCGTATTTTTATTTTACTCGTACTTCTACTGCTCCGGAATACGTTTGGACGTGGTGATGTCGCTGGAGTGGCCTTCTTGAAGGTATCTCTCCTCAAAGGATGAGTCACATGGGACTTTGCTGCGTTCATCCTTTTTATGTAATCATCTTTGATACGGTACACAGACCACTATAAACAAACAAACAATATTGCACATGTGTTATTCGGAATAATAGGCAGTTTTCAGACCATACTTTTTCATATATTTCTCTATTATCGTAGTGCACCGCAAACACGGTTTCGAATTCATAAGTTCGCCACAATAGGAAACTCGTACAACATATAATTTCGCGCCACACAACTTTTTAGGGTCGACAATCTTCAAAGCGCCTTCTTCCGCGTGGCACGACAATCGTTGGCCCTTGTGCCAGGGTTTACATACATTGTGTAAATATGTATATTTATTATATGCTTTCGCAATAACCTCTCCTTTAGAGTTAACAATGACACACCCATGTTGGACCTGCATCTTGCTTTTTTCAGCCACGCGCACGGCGTTCTCAATGATTATTTCTTGTTGCCCATGCATAATCTTCGATTATTTGTTAGTTGTAAAATAATAATAAACATATTCAAAATCAATTTTATTTAGAAAATTTCTCATATTATATATAGTATAGTATAGTATATAAGACAAGATGCGACAAAAGCAAAAAGGCCGAACCCATAAAAAAAAACGAGTTCGGCATTTCCCTGAACCCTGCAAACAAGAAATGAATTTCCACGAATGCGAACTGGCAATTTTACGACAAGCAATTGACACGATCGATGTCAATTCGAAACAGGTCAGTGCACAGAATCCTGAAGTGAAGAAGATGATAAATATCGTTGAATCTTTTTTAAAAGAAAACAAGTGTATTTGTTACGGCGGAACGGCCATTAATAATATATTACCGCCGGAAGTACAATTTTACGACAAGGATATTGAAATTCCTGACTATGATTTTTTCTCTCGCACCCCCGTCGAACACGCCAGACAACTTGCAGATACATTTTATAAAATGGGGTATACAGACGTGGAGGCCAAAGCGGGCGTCCATTTTGGCACATATAAAGTATTTGTGAATTTTATTCCTATGGCGGACATAACCTTGTTGCACGACGACTTATACGATAATATAAAAAAAGATGCCATAATAATCGACGAGATTTTATATGCCCCCCCGAATTTTCTGAGAATGAATATGTTTTTAGAGCTGTCAAGACCTAACGGAGATGTGTCGAGATGGGAAAAGGTTCTGAAGCGTCTTACCTTGCTTAACAGGCATTACCCTTTATCCGCAAATAAATGCGAGAACATAGATTTTCAGCGGTCAATGGATACCAAATCGGAAGAAGACGGGTCAGCCATCTATTTCATTGTCCGCGATGTTTTTATCGAACAGAAAGTCATATTCTTCGGTGGATATGCTGGTGCGTTGTATTCAGAGTATATGCCTAAAACGCGAGAACAAATCGTGAAATCAATTCCGGATTTCGACGTTTTATGTGAAAATGCAAAGTTATGCGCAAATATTTTGATTGAAAAGCTGAAAAATGAGGGACACCCGAATTCGAAAATTATAAAACATGATGCGGTGGGAGAAATCGTGCCAGTTCATTACGAAGTAATGGTCGGCAAAGATACATTAGCCATTATATATGAACCAATCGCTTGTCATAATTACAACGAAATCGAGTTGGATAACAAGAAAATAAGGGTCGCTACGATTGATACAATATTGAGTTTTTATTTAGCGATTTTATTTACAGACCAAGGACAACACCATAAAGAGCGATTGATGTGTATGTCTAAATTTCTTTTCGATGTTGAACAGCATAACCGATTGTCTCAGAAAGGGTTGTTAAAACGATTCAGTCTCCGGTGTTATGGAGATCAACCAACGCTTGAAAGTATTCGGTCGGAGAAAGCAGAAATGTTTAGGAAGTTGAAAGATAAAAAAAGTTCTGCGGAATGGGATTCTTGGTTCTTGAAGTACACCCCAGTGGAAATTTCGGCCAACAACAAGAAACCGCCGAGGTCAAAAACGAAAACGAAAACGAAAACGAAAACGAAAACGAAAATGTCGCATGACACTAAATCATTTGATAATTATATATTACAAGATACAGAACAACAAGACTCGGAAATGTCCCTAACAACGACTATAGAACCGGCTGAAAAAAAGAGAAGCTCTATGAAAACAACCTCATTGAGAAAATCAGCGAAAAAGAATTTGAGTTTTTCAGAAAACGTCGATGAATATCTTTTTTAAAACTCAATATTCTATACCTATATTATAATAACAACTACTATTATAATGATGAAAACCAGACGACATAAAAAAGAAAAATTAGGAAAGACCCGGCGTAATAAAATAAGAGGTCCTAACACCACTCAACAACAGAGAGGAGGAGTGATAGAATTTTTGCCAGGGGTGGTGGCTCAAATTCTGTTTAACACCGGTAAGTTCGGCTATTATTTAATAGGCAAGCTAATACTCTTATTAATAATAGCAACAAACAAAACATTAGCAGCAGCAGCAAGGGCAAAGAAAGCAGCAAGCGCATTAGCAACAGCAAGGGCATCAGCAGCAGCAGCATCAACAGCAGCAACAACAGCAAAAGCAAAAGCAAAAGCAAAAGTAGCAACATCAGCAGCAGCCGCACTAAATGCAGCAACAGCATCACTAAATGCAGCAACAGCATCAATAACAGCAGCAGCAGCAGCAGCAGCAGCAGAAAAAGCAGCAAAAGCAGCAAAAGGAACAGCAGGAACAGCAGCAACATCAACAGAATTAGCAGCAGCCGCAGCAGCAGCAGCAGCAGCAGCAGCAGCAGCCGCAGCAGCAGCAGACGTAGCAGCAGCAGCAGATATAAAAAAAGCAAATGAAGCAAATG
>Ga0302130_1001601_pt1 | contig 11345 bp, 9 predicted proteins | sample CB9_surface_MG_FD_203117 | JGI IMG/M metagenome (GOLD analysis project Ga0302130, IMG submission 203117) | Marine microbial communities from Western Arctic Ocean, Canada - CB9_surface | ecosystem: Environmental > Aquatic > Marine > Oceanic | place: Canada: Western Arctic Ocean | collected 2017-09-19 | reverse complement strand
AAGACTGAAGTGGCGCCCGAATTACCTGATAAGATTGAAAAAACTTTTTTCTGTGAACTTGGCAGTCAGCAGCAACGCTTCTACCAAGAAACTCTTGAGAAAACCCGTCGTGATATTTTCAATTTGGAAATGTCTGGTGCGAACCGAGGTCGTGTTCAATTCGCCGCTTTTACCGAACTACTTCGCTTACGCCAAGTCTGCGTCGATCCACGCATTCTAGACGAAGAATTTCCTTTAAAGGAAAGCGCTAAACTCGCCGCCTTCGACGAAGTCCTCGACGAGTGTCTCGATGCTGGAAGCCGTATTCTCGTCTTCTCCAGTTTCGTTACTGCGCTCAAGCTACTCGCCCAACACTTAGAGAATAAAGACCACAAGTTTTGCTACCTCGACGGAAGTACTAAAAACCGTTTGGCGATCTGTGATCAGTTTAATGAAGACGAAAGCATCCCCGTTTTTTTGATTTCACTCAAAGCTGGCGGCACTGGTCTCAACCTAACCGGAGCCGACACCGTGATCCACTACGATCCATGGTGGAATCCCGCTGCTGAAGCCCAAGCGACGGATCGTGCTCACCGTATCGGGCAAACAAAAGTTGTGACTAGCATCAAGCTAATCGCCGCCAATACCGTCGAAGAAAAAGTCTTAGAGCTTCAAGCCCGTAAAGCCGAAATCTTGAAAGAGCTTTTCGAAGAGTCTGAAGCTGCGAATGCCAAAGTCAGTCTCGACGATATCAAGCAATTGATTAGTTGAAGATAAGGCCTCATATAACCTAACTGCAATAGATCGTAATTCGATCTTTTGCGCTCTCTAGCTCATTCTCTGTCATGAGTAGACAAGCCGTCGACCAGGCGTCTGCACAAGCGGCTTCTTCGTGGATGACCCTTACCCGTGCGTGGCCGTAGTGTCTAATTTCTGTCTGACGTGGGGAGACGATGTGGCTACCTTGTATTTCAATTCCGGATACACTTAATGCTTGGTCCTTAAGTTCTACAATGGGCATATCGCTTGAGCCCGTGAGCTCGATCTTCCATGCACTTTCTCCGAAGGCGAGCTGTGTGCTGGCGCCAGCGGAGGCGAGGCCACTTTTGATGCCTAAGCCCCGAAGGAGTGGTGCGATACGGTCGAGCGCATAACCCTTTCCAATGCCCCCGAGATCAATCTCGCGGCCAGCTTCGACACAGTGGATGGCAGGTCGGTCTGGATCGACCATGAGTTGCCCCTCGAGGGCAGGCACGATGCCTTTTGATTTGTTTTTTTGATGCTCAATTTGCCGTCCTAGTGTGATGTCGAAGAGGCCGTCGGTATCGATGTAAATTTTTAGGGCGATACGCATGCATTCGTAGCAAGTCTCGCTAATAAAGAGGGACTGCCCGCTCTGCATGCAGTTAATTTGAGAGACGTCGCTCCCGGGTATGTAGCGACTCAGGGCATTTTCAATCTCATCGATTAATGCAAAGGCTTGATTCGCGGCATCGCGCGCGTGATCTGCCTGCGCATGCATAAGACGCAGGGTAAAGGTCGTCTTCATTGCCTCGTGTGTGTAAGTATGCGGGTCGATCATGCCTGAGTTTCGATCCATTTTTTCCAGAGATCGTTACGTAGATAGAGAGTCATGGAGACATTAGTCCGTAGCCCTCGTGGAAAGGCGACATGGCTATCGCGAAGGAGGGCATTGGTAGCTTGAGCGGAATCTTGTATGGCAAAGACGAGTGGAGCGTCTATCATATTCACTTCGGGTTGGTCCCAATATCCGACGCTATTAAACATTCGTAGATACCACGGCAGTGGCCAATAACTGTTGCCGACTACTGCGACAGTCTGGTCTTTGATTTCGGGAGCCATCTCGCCAAGTTGCATGAGCCAAGCTTCCAAAGATACGAGATCTCGGCTTGTTGATACGTATGCGTAGGGAGATCGAGCGTCATTCTCAAATGCTTGGCTTGAGGCGATACTTTGCTGAGTTTGAAAAACAAGTGTCATCAGTATGAAACATCCGAGGCAGATTTGAGTGATACGATGGTAGGACCCAATCATACTGAGGCAGAAGCCTGAGAGTAGGCAGACATGCACCCACGGTAAGAGCATCAACCAAGGAGTTTTATAATCGATGCTGCTATAGATCCCGAGTTGTATGATGGAGGCTAAGGCAATTAGTAAGTTGGCGCCGCGTAGTTTAGGCCAGCGCGCAGAGTAGATGCACGCCACGACGGCTAAAACTAAGACTAAACCCTCTGACCACCATTGGCCTAGCAGGTGCTTAGGCCATAAGAGTAAGCTTAAATAGTAAGTGAGTGGTTTATCGTGTCCGAGTGCTGTTTCGTAGACTAGGTAGGTACGAAAAGCGTCGGTGATGCCCTCTGGGTAACGAAAGCCGTTGCTATAGAAAAAAGCAGACACCAGCAAGGCGCTCAAGCTGGCGAGGCCGGCGGGGATGAGATAGTTCGTGAATTTTGATTTTCCTGAATCTCGACTGAGATGAATGAAGGAAATACAAGTGACTAGGCCGATGATCCATGCGAATAGCGTAATGACGGATGTTTCTTTGGTGGCGAACATGCAGCCTATGGAAATGCCAGCGAATAGGGCATTTTTTGTGTTTGGATCTTTGTATAGGCGGTAGGTAAAGGTCAGCCCGAGTAGTCCGAAAAGAGCTAGCCAGCTTTCGTGTATGTACATGCGGCTGTAGTAGACAAGTAAGGGTGAGGTGGCGAGTAGGGCAGCACTCAATGCGGCTCCATAATCACCCATTACCCGCCGCCAGAGTAGAGGAGTGAGGCATAGTAGTATGCCTGCTATTACTGGGCTGAGGCGTATCGTTTCGATTGAGAGACTCTGCCAAGTGTTTTCATTATGCCGTCGCGCGAGTGGCTCGGTCAGCAAGCTGAGTAATGGGCCATGAAAATGGTTTGGATTGAACTGATAGTCGCCTGCGAGTCGTTGTGATAGGATACGCGCGCCGGTCGCCTCATCTGCATGGAGGGGGCGTGTCTCTAAGTTACTCAAGCGGAGCGCGCCCGCAAAGGTGATGATGATGAGCCAAGTGAGGCATACGAGAGTTCGGTGGTGCATTGATGATGATTGAGGCGGACTTGTTCGCAGTCTGCAAACCTGCTTTGCTGTTGAGCTATTCCGTATAGTTGTTTTTTGTGATACAATATGTCTGCGACGCTGCCAAAGTTTTTACTCGTGACTCCCGTCTGGAATGATTCGGCTCGTCTAGAGCGCTTTGGGGCAAGATTAGCAAAAGCTTTGGGCGTATCAGGTTTGAATTTAACTTGGGTGATCGCGGATGATGGTTCGGATACTGAAGAAGTTGAGCAATTGCAGCGGCTCAAGGAAAAATTCAGTCAAATTTATTTAGACGTGGTTTTACACCTCCACCCAGAGCGTAGCTTTAAGGGGGGTGCTATTTATCAAAGTTGGCAACAGTTCCCCGATGTAGATTTTTACGCCTTCGTCGACGCCGATGGAGCTGTCAGCGCGGATGAGCTCATACGTATGTTAAATTGCGCAGGTGATAGCGAAAATCCAGATATGAGCTTTGTCGCTGTGCGTCAGTTTTCTGGCCCACTGGCTGTGGAGCGCCCATTGCTTCGTAAAGCAACTTTTCACCTTTTTCGAACACTGGTACGTGGCATTGTCGGCTTGAAATGGATGGATACACAGTGTGGTGCTAAAGTGATCTCAGGTAGGTCTTACCGTGCAGTCAGCGGGCGTCTCTTGGAGGGTGGTTTTGTCTTCGATGTGGAATTACTGGCGACTTTGCAACAAGATGCATGGCCTATCACCGAGCTACCGATTATGTGGCAAGAGATATCTGGTAGTAAGCTGAACCTTTGGAGAGATCTTTGGACTATGACTAGGGGCTTGATACGTATCCGAAGACGCTTGAATGCTTCTGCTCTCTAATTTATCTTTGTAATTACCAATGTGAAATTGGCTTAATCATCCCTTACTCTACATATGATGTATTCCTTTAATTCCCTATTCAGTCTTTTGCTTACGGTTCAGTTCGCTTTTTCTGGCGTAACGACCTACGACTGGAAGCCGTCCTTTAATGATGAGCCTGTCCCTCAAGAAAGACTCGAAGCTATTGATGCTGCATTGCCGGACATTGCCTTGGCCGTGCCTGATTCGCCACGCAAGATTTTGATCTTTAGTGCCACTGCGGGTTTTAGGCATGCCTCCATTCCCACAGGCAAGGTAGCTCTAGATCAGATGGGAATTAAGACGGGTGCCTATCAAGCATTAATTAGCGACGACCCTGAAAACTTCGAGATCGATGTATTGAAAACGTTTGATGCGATTGTATTGCTTAGTCCCACGCTAGATTTTTTCATGCCGTCGGATAAGTTGCGGGAGGACTTCAGTGATCTGCAATGGAATTGGCTCCATGCGAGGCATAAGCGTTTGATCGCTAATCTGGTCCAGTTTGTCCATGCTGGTGGTGGCTTAGTCGGTATCCACGCCGCGACGGATTCTTGTTACGAAGACGAAGACTACGGGGATATGATCGGTGGTTATTTCTGGGGGCATCCCTGGAGCTGGCGTCATAATGTGACCGTCTTGATTGAAGACTCAGAACACGCGCTCATAAAACCTGTCTTCGGTGATATGTCTGATTTTCGGATTCAGGACGAAATCTACCAGTTTAAGGAAGAGCCTTATTCGCGTGAAAAACTGCGTGTACTTTTGAGCCTGGATGTTGAACGTAGCGATGAGCCGATGGCAAAGTCGCCATTACGCAGAACCTGCGGCGATTATGCAATTAGTTGGGTGCAGAGTGTCGGTGAAGGACGTGTTTTCTATACCAGCCTTGGGCACAATCACCATATTTATACCGATCCACTGATGCTTAAACACTTTCTTGCTGGCATTCAATTTGCCACTGGCGACATCGAGGCAGATACCAGCCCGAGTGCATCTCTCGGAAAATAAAATTTACTTTAATATAAGAAACATGAAAACGACCATTAACCGCCGCACTTTTCTCAAAACGACTGCAGTGACGACCGCGGGGGCTTTTATTCTACCCCGGTTCTCGATTGGGCAGGCGGGTCCATCGGCCAATAGTAAGATTAATATTGCGATGATTGGTGCTGGTGGAATTGCACGTCTGGCCTACGACGGGTGTGAGGGGGAGAACATTGTCGCACTTTGCGATATTGATCGCCGCCATTTTCCAGAATGGGCGGCAGGGAAAGGCACGCCCACCTATTCTGATTTTCGTGTCATGCTCGATAAAATGGGAAACGAGATTGATGCTGTCTGTATTAATACACCCGACCACACACATTTTGCAGCTACGATTGATTCGATGCAGAGAGGCAAGCACGTTTGCACGCAAAAGCCTCTCACTCATAATATTTGGCAAGCCCGCACCTTACGTAAAGCGAAGGATAAATATGGCGTTGTCACGAACATGGCTAATCAAGGTCATACTAGCGATGGCATACGCACAATGCGTGAGTGGTATGAAGCCGACGTCTTCGGTCAGATCACTGAAGTGCATTTAGGCTTCAATGGGCCAAATTGGGAGAGTAAGTATTTTAAGAAACCAGAGCAAATGCCTCTTGAGAGTCAGCCCATTCCTGAAGAAATCGACTGGGATCTTTGGTTAGGTCCAGCCCGAGAGACGGCTTACAATGATATCTACCATCCTCTCACATGGCGCGGTTTTACTGATTTTGGCACGGGACAATTTGGTGATTGGTTTTGCCACATAGGTGACGGCCCAGTCTGGATATTAGATCTTTACGACCCGATCGTGGTCGAATGTGTGGAGCGAGGGCCCGCGCTCGAAGGTATGATTCCCGATTACAGCGTCGTGCGCTATGACTTTCCCGCTCGCGGCGATAAGGCCGCATGTTCAATGTATTGGTATGATGGGGCTTGCAATGGGGGCAGCCCCATTAAATCACCGCCAGAGTGGGATTTGGGTAAGATACCCGAGAGGGGTTCTTTCTGGTATGGTGAGAAACAGAATGGTTTTTTAGATAATCGATCCAACAACCCTCGCCTAACGAGCAGAGAGGTTTTTAAAGAATTTAAAGAAAATGCCACTATCGAGGAAAGATACCCTCGTATAAAGCAAGAGGGACCTTTTGCCGAGTGGGTGGCTACGATCAAAGGCGATCTCTCCGAATGTGGATCAAACTTTGACTATGCCGCGCCCTTGACTGAGGTCGCGCTTCTCGGGGTTTTAGCACAGCGCTTCGGCGGGCGCATCGAATGGGATCCAGCCAAGGGTTGTTTGAACCGTCCAGAGTTGAATGCATTCATAAAAGAACCTGCCCGCGAAGGGTGGCAATACGGGGAAGATCTTTGGACATAATCTTGGCCAATTAAAAGATACGTTTCATTTCCAGTGATCTCGCAATCCAGCAAGGCTGGAAAGCGGATAAGTAGTCGTAAGCTGTATTAAACTTTTCGGTAGGCTAACGAGACGAGTTCCTTGAGTCGGTCGACCTCGGCGGAAGAGGTCTTCGCGATGAAGCCACGGGCGTGAGCAAAGTGGACGTCAGTTTCTTCTTCTAATTGTGTGAATTCCATGCGTAGGTCGTCATTGAATCGGCGCATGCCGTAGCCAGTGCCACGACTGTCGGGATATACGAGAGCGAGGATTTCGTTTTCTAGCCCGAGCTTTCCTACGTGATAGCCGAGGCCGGAAGAGGCCTCGTCAGGCATGGGATCTGTACGCGGCATGAAGAGGGCTTTGAAGCCATCGAATGTCCAGACTTCCGCGTGCTGGGCGACAAAGTCGAGGCGGGTGCGTAGATTGGTCACGTAATCGACCAAGTCTTGGCCAATCATGCGCATAATCTCCCAGATCGGTTCGCCTGGTTTGTGCAATGTCTGACTGCCGAAGCGGCGAAGGATGGTGATGTCGAGCGGTGAGTTCAGCTTGCCTAGCGTTTCGCGATCCATCTCCAGCCACTTTGCGGTATCCACCGGACCTCTGCAGTCGAACCATTCAGCAACTTCAAGCCAGCTACAAAATTCGCGGCTGTCTTCATAGATACCGAGGTGCTGAAGGACGAGAGAGAGTGCGCAAGTGGGCACATGGTCGCGAGGAAGCTGATGATGATCGAAGTTATGGAGTGAGGCATCATGTTGATGACCGATGTCGATCACGGCGACGGAGGTGTCAGTTAACTCCGCTTCGGTAGGATCACGCCTTTGGATGGCGACAGGCGCTTCTGTGAGTAGCACTGCGCAGGCGAGAAAGTCGTCTTTATGGGCACCGCCCGGGTGCGTAACAATCGATGTAATCATCGATTGAGTGGGGAGTGGAGAGTGGGGTGTGGCAAGTGAATTTGTGCCGATACGAAAAAGCCCCGTCCAGATGGACGGGGCTTTGAGAAAAACAACTTGATGGTTTACCAAGCGTATTTGGCAGTCACCCCAAAGGTGCGCGGCGCGGCGGGGCTTTCGTAGCGTTCGTCGTTGCCATCAAAGGTATTATCGAAGAAGAAAATGCGATCTTCGTATTCTTCGTCCAGAAGGTTCTTCGCCCAGACTGTGAATGTCCAGTTGAGGTAACGATAGCCAACCGATGCGTTGACGACGGCAAATGAGCTGCGCTTTTCCTGATGACTATTCGACTCGTAGTATTCGTCGCTACCGACTACTTCAATACTACCAAAGAGTGCATCTGCCGGATTGTAGTCGAGGCGTGCACTGTAGGTGAAATTAGGCGCGTTAGCTACGTCGCGTGACTTTACGTCGACACCGTTATTTGTGTAGGAACTGCGCTCTGCTCCGAGTAGACCCAGTGTAGCGCTAAAGCTCCAATTGTCTGCGAAATACCATGTCGCATCGCCTTCCAATCCCCAGTGCTCGGCACTGTCGCCGTTGGTAGTTATGTAATCGAAGAAGCTGCCGGTTCCCTCAGAGTCACGAAACTGTGGGTCTTCGCGATAGATGTAGAAGAGTGTGACACTGGTATCGACTGTATCCTCAAAGAAGCTTGCGCGCAGTCCGGTCTCGACTGTCCAGAGAGTCTCGTCGTCGTAGCTGATGTCAGTCGAGCCAGTGAAATTGGGCGTGCTGGCGCCGCCAGCCTTGTAACCGCGACCAAGGGCGACGTGGGCTTGCATCGTATCGGAAAGGTCATGCTCCAGGGTGATGTTACCTCCCCAGAGAGTTTCCGAATGATCTAGGTCGTAGTCAAATGGAACCGTTGGCGCGAATAAGTCGTCGGGGCCTATACCATCGGCGGCTACATCGACTGAATAATATTCTACGCGTAGTTGCACGGTTAGGCGTGTGACATCGCTAAACTCGTGAGTGGCTTGTCCGAACAGAGCGAGCGTTTCCGACTCGAAGTCTGTATTCCAAAGGTAACCGCCAGTCGTCCATTCCGCGTTGGAGTCTTCATCCAAAGATTGCCCATAGATGCCCATTGTCCAACGGTCGATAAAACCAAGTGCATCCGTTTGTGCCTTGGAGTTAAAACTGACTTCTTGACTGATTACGGCGCGGTCGCGTTCTAAGGTTAAGAAATCGGTATATCCGAACAGCGGGTCTGTTGGGTTCGACCAATCACCATCGTAGCTGTAAGTCGAGTCGGTGGTAGTAAAGCTGGTCACGCCAACGATGTCGATCTCGTCGAGTCCGCTCCATTTACTGCGAAGGCTTGTGCCAAAGCTTTCTTGGCTATCTTCTCCGGGTTCATCGGAGTAGGTGCGAGTACGACTATTGGTGAGTGTGAACTCGTCATAACCGTTGTCGATATCTGCGTAGAAGAGGCTGCCATCGAATTGCCAATCTTCGTTTGCAAGCCAGCGTACCTTGAGGCGGCTGTTTAATTCATCGCGTCGGTTGGTATCGTCCTTGTCGAGGAATGTGTTTTTGCGGTAGCCGTCTTCTTCGAGTTGATAGAGCGAGAAACGGAAGGTGAGCTGTTCGGGATCGTTTGCGAGCAAGGGACCGCCTACTGCGACACCGCCTGAGCGGAGATTGTTGCTGCCGATGGTGGCTTCAGCCTGTCCAGTCCAAAAGGGGGTCGGGTCGCTACTGACCACGCGGATGACCCCACCAGCAGCATTGGCACCGAATGCACCTGCTTGAGGGCCACGGAGAACTTCGACTTGTCGTACATCAAAGAGATTGCCTATACTACCCACTCCAGTGAAATCAAGATCGTCTACCAAAAAGCGGACTGTAGAGTCCGGCGTCTCGCCCTCGAACTGTGAATTTTCGCCGATACCGCGGATCTGGATGTAGCGGGGGCGCGATGTGCCACCCGTCCACGTAAGGTTGGGGATTGCGTTGATCACATCCTCGAAGTGTTGAACGCCTTTGTCTTCAAGCGCGGCTTTATTGAGCACAGTGACGCTGGCGGTCGTCTTTTGGAGCTCGGATTCCCAGAGTTCGCCAGTGACTATGGTCACGGGAAGTTCGGGAATGGCGGAGACGACACCTTCTTCAGCGAAGAGTGGTGTCGTGGCGATACTAAGAAGCGCTAGTGCGCTGATTGTGTGTTTCATGTTGGATCTCAATTTTTGTATGTTTGAGATCCGGTTTTGGGCGATTGAAGGCGAATCGCTCAAAGAACGATCCGTTCCTTTTCCTACGCCGGTGTCAACCGGATCAGGTTCGAAGGGATCGCTTCTGTTGAAAGAAGGAAGCGTCTCAGACCCATGCCAGGTCACCCCTAAGGAAGACCGCTAAAGAAGGTGGGTGACATCGGCTTGTCAAGAGCGGGCACAAAAAAACTCCACCAGAGTGATGGAGTTTTTGAATAAACTGTTTCTGCGATTACCTGCCGCCCATGCCGCCCATGCCGGGTGCGCCTCGTTCCCATTCAGCTGGGCGACTCCACGGGACGGATTGATCGTCTGGGTCGCTGTCGAAGCAGCCAGTCGTGGAGAGTGCCACAAAGGCAAGGACGAGGAGCAGTAGAATACGACGATACATAGTAAATTTTATTGTGATTGATTAGCGGAGTAGACTCACTGTCATACCTGCGATCATTTCATGCGTTTTAGCACCAGGGAGAAGATTAGCCAAGACTAGGTCATCCGAGACTTGAGAGACTTGTATTTTGCCCAATGCTTTGAGCTTTTTGATAATGGTCACTGTGGTGCCGGGACTCAGGCCTAGCTCTGGACTGTTGGCAAGCGCGATGAGCCCATTGGCAGCACTAAGTGACTCAATGGTAGTCTCGGCCCCGATTGATGAGGTGGGTAGAGCTTGCGACTTGGTTGCAGTGAAGCCACTGCTGAAGGTAGAGGTAGCAATGGAAGCTATTTTACTGCTGCTTTCTGGATATTCAGGCGCGCGCGATGTGGATGAGGTGACTTTGGCGTCTTCCAATGACTCCTTAAGGTCTGCATTGCTTTCTTCTAGCTCAGCGACGCGCTCGATCAGTTGCTCGACTTCGTCTTCTTTACTAGAACTAGCGAGACTCTGCTCTGACTGAAGAAGGTCTGTGCGTAGGCGTCTAGCAGTGCTTTCGAGTTCTGCGATACTTTTTTTGGCTTCGCTAACTTGGCGTTGTGTGCGACTTACTTCTTGACGAGCAGTATACATTTCGGAGCGCATACTTTCGAGCTTTCGCTTTTCATTAGCAAGGGCATCGCGCTCGTTATTTAGGCTACCTTCTAGTGCGCTAATTTGTTCATTCGCACCCGTTAGCTCGGCTTGAACAGCCACCGTTGCTTTTTCGGCTTTTTGGGCGACTGCTTGCTGCTCAGCTAGTTTACCTTTGCTGACGAAGAAAAGTGCAGTCGCAGAGATGGCTGCGACAACTGCTAGTATGCGGAGTATCATGGATAGACTATTCATTCTGAATTATGGGGAGGGATGATAAAATTATTTAAAATAAAAGCGAGAGTTGCAAGCGGGGTCCTTTGCTTCGCAGGAGAGTCCGCGCGGATTAATTGCTAGGCGATTTAAAAGTTTAAATATCAATTCAGTCTGAGACTCAAGGTTCAAGTTTTGAGCAATTGTCACAGCATCTAGCTTGGTGCCTGCTTGTCCTCTTAGGTGAGCGATCACCTTTTGCTCAATATCGAGGACGGTGGCCGCGGCTTCCTTACCTGCTTCCACGCCTGGTTGATGGTAAGCGTTGATATTAACGAGAGTGGCGTAAAGACCAACGGCGCGTTCAAAGAGCGCGATGAGTTGGCCCACAGCTTCGGGTGTGACCTCTCGGATCGTGATGGTGATCGACTGGCGGCCATTATCATAGAGCGCGTCACGGGTTCCGAGGAAGAAGCCTTGCAGGAAGTCACCTGAAGTGGTGCCATCTTCTACTTCGATTGAGTCGCCGTCGCGATCTTTCAGTACTTCGATGAAGGTAACGAAAAAGTTGTGCACGCCTTCGCGTAGCTGCTGCA
>Ga0302130_1001597_pt1 | contig 11354 bp, 11 predicted proteins | sample CB9_surface_MG_FD_203117 | JGI IMG/M metagenome (GOLD analysis project Ga0302130, IMG submission 203117) | Marine microbial communities from Western Arctic Ocean, Canada - CB9_surface | ecosystem: Environmental > Aquatic > Marine > Oceanic | place: Canada: Western Arctic Ocean | collected... | reverse complement strand
GATTGTGTTCTTCTCACACCAATTGGGCAGCTTTCTGGGCGTCTGGCTCGGCGGCAAGATGTATGACATCTACGGCACCTATACCGCCGTTTGGTGGGTCGGCGTCGGCGTCGGCCTATTTAGTGCAATTGTACACCTACCCATCAAAGAGCAGCCCTTACCAATTGGGAATTTAAGGGTCTAATAAAGATCAAATAAACAAAGTTTTAATTGGAATCCTACAGGAGGGTTAACTTCGCTCCAAACCCAAACCTATGACATGTGACAGGCACATATCAGTTACAAATCACCATTCGATATTTTGAACTTGAGATTTCGTTGGCTACAACAGATGGTCATGATGAAAATGAGTGGGATTTCACTAATGTCACAATCAACAATAGCCATGGCTGAAACTTCAAAATGCTATTTTACAGCTAGAATAAAATCTTATTTTACACTAAAAGATTAGCTGTAAAAGTCACAAGTAGTCACTATGATAGCTTGCTAATAGACAAATTTTCAGCTTCGACGTTTAAGAACTAAAGTTAGGAAGAGAATTTTATGGCACCAATTACCCCAGTTGTACTTGCCGGTGGTTTGGGAACTAGACTTTGGCCATTGTCTCGAAAATCATACCCGAAACAATTCTCCAAGATTTTAGGCGAACACAGTCTGTTTCAACAGGCTGCATTGCGTTTATTATCTTCAAATAAAATTGAATTTAAACCACATATTACATTAACAAACGCCAATTTTCGTTTTATCGTGGGCGAGCAGCTTCAAAGTGTCGGAATCAATCCTGGTCCAATTCTCATTGAACCAACAGCCAAAAATACGGCTCCCGCTATTCTTGCTGCCTGCCTACACGCGTATAAAAATGACAATAATGCAATTATGCTAGTAGCGCCATCTGATCACATTATTACGGATACTTCAGCTTTTCATGATGCAATAAGTGTTGGATTGCGAGAGGTAAACCTAGGGAAAATTATTGCATTTGGCATTCAGCCAACAAGAGCTGAAACAGGGTATGGTTATTTAGAGCTAGACAAACTCACTTTTCAAAGTGGTCAAAGTTCAACAAATATAATTCAGTTTATCGAAAAACCCACCAAAGAAATAGCCGAAGCAATGGTGGCGCAGGGTAATTATTTGTGGAACGCAGGAATATTATTATTTCGTGCCCAAGATATGATTGAAGCCTTTGGTTGTCATTCTTCACACATTCTTGAAAACGTTACACATGCGCTTGAAAAAGGTAAATCTGATTTGGATTTTTTTCGATTGGATCCAAAAGAGTGGGGCCAATGTGATAACATCAGTATAGATTTTGCAATTATGGAAAAGGTAACTAATTTGGTAGCTATTCCTTTTGCTGGAGGATGGTCTGACTTAGGTGGTTGGGATGCTATTTGGGAGGAGATGGGGCCTAATGAAAATGGGTTATCAATTTCTTCGAATGCTCATGCCATTGATTGTAAAAACACACTCTTACGATCAGAGAGTGAAACTCAAGAGCTAGTTGGACTGGGACTAGACAATATAATTGCTGTCGCTATGCCAGACGCGGTTTTGGTGGCTCACAAGGATAAAGCACAGGACGTTAAGGATATTGTTGCAAAGTTAAAGCTCAACAACGTTCAACAAGCAGAATCGTTTCTAAAAGATCACCGCCCGTGGGGATGGTTTGAAAGTCTCACAATAACAAATCGTTTCCAGGTTAAGCGAATTTGCGTATACCCAGGCGCTGCATTAAGCTTACAGAGCCACCTTCACAGATCAGAACACTGGATAATCGTTGAGGGCACTGCAAAAATTACTTTGGACGGTGAAGAAAAGCTTGTGACGGAGGGAGAGTCTGTCTATGTTCCGCTGGGCGCTATTCATCGAATGGAAAACCCAGGCAAATTACCAATGATTGTTATCGAGGTGCAAACTGGAGCATATCTAGGTGAAGACGACATAATTCGCTACGAAGATATTTATTCTCGACTATGAATTTACACTAGCACTAATGCAAACCACTACACTTAATATTAATTGTGTTACAAATAAAAGGATGTAGATATTGTCTGTCAAAAAAGCCTTCATAACAGGCATCACTGGACAAGATGGTTCATACTTGGCGGAACTCTTGCTAATGAAGGGGTATGAAGTTCATGCAACCCTTAGACGAAATTCGACATTTACATCACAACGTATCGATAAGATATTTGATGATCCAAACTTAAAAACATACCATGGGGATCTTTGCGATAGCTCCAATATAAACAGACTACTGGCAAAAATTGAACCAGATGAAATATACAATCTTGGTGCTCAAAGTCATGTTGGCGTATCTTTTGAAGTGCCTGAGTACACAGCTGAAACTACAGGGCTGGGTGTTATTCGGATACTGGATGCCATTCGCGACTTAGGAATTTCAACTAAGTTTTATCAAGCGTCAACATCTGAATTGTTTGGGGGGTTGCCAGAAACGGCACCACAGAATGAACAAACCCCTTTTTATCCGAAGTCGCCGTATGGGGTAGCTAAACTTTATGCTTATTGGATTACAGTAAATTACCGCGAAGCATATAATCTTCATGCTAGTAATGGGATTTTATTTAATCACGAAAGTCCTCGCCGTGGTGAAACATTCGTAACTAAAAAAATTACGAAAGCTGTCGCTAAAATAAAGAACGGTAATCAGTCCGTCTTGAGATTAGGCAATCTAGATGCGAAGCGAGACTGGGGACATGCTAAGGATTATGTGGAGGCGATGTGGTTAATGCTTCAACAAGATAGACCAGCAGATTACGTCATCGCTAGCGGTGAGACTTATTCAGTCCGTGATTTTGTTACTAAAGCATTTAGTGTGGCTGACATTGAGCTAACTTGGGAAGGTATTGGTCTAAACGAAGTAGGCATAGATAAGAAAAATGGCCAAGTTCTCGTGATGGTTGATGAGAATTACTTCCGGCCTACTGAGGTAGACGTTTTGTGGGGCGATCCTTCGCTTGCACGAAAAGAATTGAACTGGAGGCCAAAATACGACTTTGGAACCCTAGTAAGTGAGATGGTTGAATACGATCTAAAATTTAATGAATATGGGCATGATTGATAATGGCTTTTTTACGAAATTTTAGTAAGTCCAAAATATTTCCTGAGGTTTTGCTATGTGAACACAGTAAGTTTGACGACTTGCGAGGGTCACTCTGGACCACATTTGATAAAGATTTTTTGTCCGGCATCAAAGATTATGAGACATTAAACTTTGCCCATGACAAGTTTGCTACTAGCAAAAAAGACGTTATTCGCGGGATCCATGGTGACCACAAATCATATAAGTTGATTACCGCTGTTTATGGTAAAATCTTTCAAGTTGTTGTAGATTGTCGTGAGGATAGTGATAATTACCTTAAACACCAAGCGTTCGAGCTCGATGCCAAGATACCAACTTCTATTTTGTTACCTCCAGGTTTTGGAAACGCTTTTTGTTCACTGTCTTATACCACAGTTTATCATTATAAACTTGCATATACAGGTAGCTACACTGATGCAGGTGAACAATTTACTTACAAATGGAATGATCCCAAAATTGCAATTAAGTGGCCTGTGATGAACCCAACTTTGTCACCAAGGGATAAATAATGCTTAGAATAGAAAATAAAAATAATGAAATATTGGTGATACTTATAAAGCCTGATGATTGGTCAAAAGGTTTAGATTTCATTACTTCTGACGATAAGTATTTGCAGGTTGGTACATGGTGGTATGATAAAGGAAAAGTATTAGACAGACACCATCACAACAAAGCAAATCGTTCCTCTGATCTGACGCAAGAGTGCGTATCTATAATGCACGGTTCAATGTTGGTAAAAGTTTACGATTATGACAAAAATTTCTTAAAAAAGTTCACAATGGATCAGGGTGATTTTGCCGTGTTTCTGGGCGGCGGTCATGAATACACAATACTGGAAAACGACACCCGAATAATAGAAACAAAAAATGGCCCTTTTCTTGGTGTCGAAATTGATAAGACGAGGTTTTGATGAAATTACACTTGGGCTGTGGCCGTCGAGATTTTAAGGGTTGGGTGAACGTCGATCTAATCGACCTACCCCACATTAATCATAAGACATCGATCGAAAACTTAGGAATGTTCGATAACGAATGTGCTGATATTATCTACTCGTCACATACGCTGGAATATTTCGATCGTTTTCAGGTACTAGACGTTTTAACTGAGTGGCGAAGGGTCTTAAAATTCAATGGAATTTTAAGATTAGCGGTACCTAATTTTAAAGCGTTGATGGAAGTTTACATTCAAACCGATGATTTATCAAATATATTAGGCCCAATGTACGGACGAATGAATATTCACACACCTTTGGAGAATAAATGTATCTATCATAAAACAATTTATGATTTCAATTCACTTGAAAAAGTTCTTACGGATGTAGGTTTTGAAAATGTACGAGAATATGATTGGCGGCAAACGGAACACGCCCATTATGATGATCACTCGCAAGCATATTTTCCGCATATGGAAAAAGAGAACGGACTACTTATTAGTTTAAATATGGAGGCTAAAAAATGCTAAGTGAGTTTGTAATGCAAATGCGTCCATATTTTGGAGATGCTGAGCGTACAGCCATATTGAAATATAATTTCGAAGATGCGTTTTTGACAGAATTCAAAGAAACAGAAAAATTCGAGAATTATCTAGCAAACGAACTTGGAGTAGAATGCACTACTGCAGTTAACAATGGTACTATTGCCTTGTCGATTGCAGCCTTAGCAGTTGGCATTGCTCCTGAAGACGAAGTTATAGTCCCAAACTTCACAATGATCGCGACACCAAACGCAATGAAGTTAATTGGTGCCAAACCTGTATTTTCAGATATCGAACTAGAAAGCTGGTGCATCGACAGAGAGGGAATTTTTGAAAAAATAACGAAAAAGACCAAAGCTGTTGTACTTGTTGCAGCGAACGGCCGATATCCATCTTATGATGTGGACGAACTCCGAGTAGAATTAAATAATATGGGTATTCAATTGATTGAGGATGCAGCCCAGTCTTTAGGATCAAGTTACCCGGATGGCTCTTCGATCGGAACCAAAGGAAATGTTGGCACACTGTCATTTTCAGCACCAAAAATTATTTCAACGGGACAGGGGGGGCTCGTATTTTCTCGTGATGCCAATATCGTGAGCAGTGCCGCTAAAATAAAAGACTTTGGCCGAGAGGGGGGCGGCGGCGATATGCATCCTACTTTTGGGATCAATTCAAAGTTTACTGATTTACAAGCGCTAGTAGGTTTGGCTCAGTTAGAAAAGTTAGAGCTTAGAAAAACACGGCGTAAAGAACAGAATATTTTATATCAAGCCGGTCTCGCTGAACTAAGTGGCCTTGGTATTCCGAAGCATGATTTTGAACATACGACACCATGGTTTTCTGAGATCCTCATAGAGCACCGAGACGGTTTAGCAGCCTATCTTAAATCTAAAAATATCGGGACAAGATCGGTATATCCTGAAATAAATAAGCAAATTTTATACAATAGCCCTAATCATTTTTTTAACTCACATTTTATTTCGGAGCATGGGCTATGGTTACCTTCACACATGGGCGTGACTAATGAGATGATCAAATTAATATGTGATGAGATTAAACAATTTATAAATACACACCAAAAACCCTCTGCAACAGACTTGCCTTGGTCACCTGAAGGCATAGGCTATCATGAGACAGCCTGACGTTAACACGATTTTAGTTTCGACTATTTTTACATTTACCAGTTTTCATAAACGTTATTTATTGAGTTTACTTGCCGTCTTCTAGCAAACATATTTTATGATAATTTGGTCAAAGATTGAATATTTCGCAATCTAGGTACTTTGCATAAGCAAGCATCTAGCCTCATTAAAATAGGTTGGGTAAGTTGTATCAAACTGTAATTAGACCTGACACAGGTTATATTATCAAAAGAGACCTAAATTTGCGGTATCTAAGTTCAAAGGCTGAAGTAGAGTAAACGTAAAGAAGAAGGATAAAGTATGAAGAAAAAAATTTGTTTTTTGGGAGAGTACACAGCTGGTTTTTTTGAAACACTGTATGGCTCCATTGATCCTGAAATCTTTGATCAGGTACCATTAAATAAAGCAGATTATGTATTTTACTCAACCTTCACACCAGATCATTATCTTGCGAGTAGCAACGCGGTCAAAATATTGATACCGGGAGAAAACATTTGCCCGGACTTCAACGCTTGCGACTATGCAATTTCAAATGAATATCTTAATTATGGTGATCGACATCTTCGGGTACCCTTTTATGTATTAGTAGAGGACATTAAAAGTTTAGCCAATCGACCACTAATTGCGATAGAGGATCTAATCAAAAGAAAAAATTTCTGTAACTTCATATATTCTAACAACGCATTAGCACATCCAATTCGGGAGCAATTTTTTCATGCACTAAATAACCACGTTCCAGTGGTCTCTGCAGGCCACCTGTTAAAAAATAATAATTCCCTTTCGAATCAAAATGATGATACGGACTGGCGCGTATCAAAGATGGCTTTCATGAAAAAATTTCGGTTTACAATAGCAATGGAGAATTCAGAGCACCCTGGCTACACGTGCGAAAAGATAGCTGATGCCCTCTATGCTCATACAATCCCAATTTATTGGGGCGACCCCAGGATTATGGAAGAGTTCAATCCGGCCGCGTTTGTTCATTTGCGCGATTATAAGGATTTATCAGAAGCAGTTTCAGCTATAATCAACTTAAATGGGGATACAAATCGCATGCTAAAGATTTTAAATGCACCTGTTTTTAGTGGAAATATAGACCAAATACAAAAATACAAAAATCTTGCCACAGATTTTCTTAACGCAATTTTTGCGCAACCCTTGGCAACCGCACAGCGGCGTCCCCGCCATGGAAATTCACTCTGGCTTGAACAAAAACGACGGAAAAATCAGACAGGAGTTATGCGTAAACTAAATGTAAATCGTTTTTGAAATTCATTCAAGAGAAACTAAGAGGCTTAATCAACAGAGAGTAGCAGCCAGTAATTATATGGTTCTCAAAGAGGGCAGACTTTTCACCATAAGCAGCGCATTCAGTTCAATTTCTTTCCCGTATATTTAAACCAGCAACGCTGCCAATATTTTAACCTCAAAAATCGTTTCGATGAAAGTACCGATGGGACAGCGTTTCGGAATTCGTTGAGATGAGAGCTAGCAACAGCCGCGTCCAAATGCTTAACAACACGTGGCATTATTGCGCGACAATCTAGCGATGTTATATCACATGGCCAATCAGCTGGACCACTGAGCTTTTTTGATTTTTGGACAAACTTTCTTGCCGCTGAAAGAGTCAGATAATATCCAAACGCACCATAAGGAGCCATAACGACTTTATATGCAAGGTGGTTAGATTTAAGCAAAACCACTTTTTTGCGCAAAAAGCGGCCTTTATTATGGCCTAAAAATAGGAGTTCGCAAGGCTGCTCTCTCAGACATTGAACCAGTGAAAAAAACTCATCATCGAGACAAACATCATCTTCCAGCACTATAGCCCCGTGAAGCCCTCTGGTAATAATTTCCTGATATATTTGATTATGCGACAGAGCACACGCATATTCTGCATCCGCCATCACACGGCCTAAATTTTCCTTGGTCGCAACTCTATCTATCAACCTCTCATACTCCGGCAATAAGCCAGTACGTCCATCTATGCCGTACCACAGTTCATATAAAAGACCCATTTTGTCTAAAGACGCCAGCAAAGCTTTACGTCTTTTGAATGCGTCATTTAGTGTGAGAATAAAAATATGAGGTTGCATACAACTCGTTACTTTACTGCACTCTGATCGAGGCAGTTTGTGGATAACTCATTTATTTTAAAAAACCAATTAATAATTAGGGGACCAGTAGTCGCAGTTCTAGGATTATTTAAATAAAAATTAATTCCAAGCAATCCAAAAGTTTTCTAAATCAATCTGAAGTTACATTAAATTATTCTACTTTTCGCTAAATTTTATAATTAAAAATTCACTTCTCGATGCTAGGATTGTGCCAAGAAAATTCTACTTCTGCACATGATGGATTCAGCCGGTCACTGCAACACAGTGTAGAACTTAGAATTTGAGGGGCTGTGTTGATGACCAAACCAAGACCGATGGACGAGCAAAGGAAATCCTTAATTTGGCATGAATGGGAACGCGGAACCCCGATGTCGAATATCGCGCGGGTTATCGACAAACCGCCTGCGACTGTTTTCTCGTACTTACAATATCATGGTGGCATCCGACCACGGCAAAGGTTTCGGCGTGCTGAGGCTTTGAGTTTGGAGGAGCGTGAGGAAATCTCCCGAGGTATTTCTCATGGGTGTAGCGCGCGTTTTATTGCCAAAACTTTGTGCCGTAGCCCATCGACGATCAGTCGAGAGATCAATAAAAACGGTGGGCGGGGGCGATACCGTGCTACTATTGCGGACAAATCCGCCTGGCGTCGCGGCCAACGCCCCAAACCATTTCTACTTAATCTGAACGTCATGCTAAAGGACCTCGTTGATGCCAAGCTCTGTGAGGATTGGTCCCCAGAACAAATTGCGGGGTGGCTCAAGCTGACGTATCCAGATGACGAAGGCATGCGTGTGTCGCACGAAACGATCTACAAAAGCCTGTTCGTGCAAACACGCGGCCTGTTACGCAAAGAACTGCGCAACCATCTCAGAAGCAAACGTAAATTCCGTCATGCGAAGGGCCACAAGCCCGGGTCGGGACAGCAAATCGTCGATGGCGTATCCATTCGGGAAAGGCCTGCAGACGTCGAAGACCGTGCCGTTCCGGGGCATTGGGAAGGCGATCTTATCTGTGGTTCAAAGAACAGTTACATTGCCACTGTTGTCGAACGGCAATCCCGTTTTACACTGCTGGTTAAAGTCGACGGAAAGAAGACAGACCGTGTAGTTCCTGCCTTGGCGGGTCAAATGGCTAAACTGCCGGAGCGGCTAAAACAAAGCCTTACGTGGGATAGAGGGACCGAATTGGCATCACATCAAAAGTTCACCGTCGCCACAGACATCGATGTCTACTTTTGCGACCCAAGCAGCCCCTGGCAACGCGGGACGAATGAAAATACCAATGGCCTTCTACGACAATACTTCCCTAAGGGTTCCTGCCTTTCAGGTTACTCACAGCAAGACTTGGATAAGGTCGCAAACCATCTAAACAACCGGCCACGGAAGACCTTGGGATTCCTGACCCCGGCGCGTAAGCTAGAGCAACTGTTGCAGTGACCGGCTGAATCCATCATTACTAATATCTGGGAGGGTACCAAACGTCTCTACCCGCTTCAAGCTATCAATAGTGACGGTAGATAATTCATATTACATTATATAATACACCAAAATCTTACCATCGTGGATTTTACATCTATTTTTGTATATATAAAGCGTTTCCAGTTAAATTAAAATCAGTTCCAAGCAGGCAAAGGTTGAAGCCGGCACCATACATAATGTTACTCACTTCTTCAAATGTTATCGCGTCTTGGTAAAGGTTTTCTTTAATAGAAACTTCAATAAAAACTGCGCGTGTATTATTCAAAGTAGTCCTGGCTCCTTTGAGGACTTTTTCTTCTGCACCTTGTACATCTATCTGCAGCACATCGATAAGATTATCACCAAACATCTTATCTAAGGTGGTACATCCAACCTCAAATTGTTCAGCTGGCTCCATCCCATAACTGTCCATTGACAATTCACCAACCTCAAGAAGGCTCCCAGAACCGGAAAGATTGGTTTCAAAGAATGTAACATATCCTTCTACATCCGAAACGGCTTTATCGAATATTTTGACTCTTTCATTATTGGAAAATTTTTCCTGGAGCCTCTGAACATAGCGCCGAGAGCATTCAAAAATTGAAACTGTGCACTCAGGGTAATTTTTTAGAATGTTGGGTATTTCTCCGCCAAGATAACCACCAACTATAACCCAATTCTTTACCGTTCTTCTATCAATCCCTAAATACGTATGCACAGACTCTTCATTAACACGTTGGACATATTCATAAGGAGGAAGCACATCAAAGAGATCTTGTTTTTGGCTTAATTTTCGGACAAACTTCCTGACCAATCTTAGAAAAAACTTATTACTCATTAACTACTACTTTCTTAGCCGCCAGGTACTTTTGTAATTCAACTCAATATTATTGTCTTTAATACGTAAAGCATGCGTGAACATAAGCCCAAATTAAAACGCGTCTACCTAAAAAATAATATATCTTACAATTGATATTGAAAGTATTTCCCACCAGTCAAAATCAATATTGTGTCCCCTGGGTGCTCTCCAATACCGTTAATAATAAAACGATGATTTTCAAATTCTTTGCAAGAAATCCGAGGATGGTGTTCAGAATTACCACCATCACCGACAACCCACGTCAATTGCTTTAGTATTCCTACCTTACTTTTAAACTCCTCCAAGTCATACAAATTTTCACTACCTGCACTGGAATTAGCTAAGGTAATTAATTCCTTGATTGGGACATTATGTCTTGCCACGATTATGTGCTCATGCTCGAGTGCCAAAAGTTCCGCAACCCTACTATCAACATTCCAACCAGTTTTAATACTGTCTTCCACAATAATCGCAAATTCTTCAACTTTAATCAGATATGGAAATTCCTTGAAAAAAGCATTGCTGATATTAAACACTTCTCTTGAATCAGCACGCGATACATCATGATTTCCCGGGGCTATAAAAATTTTTATTCGACTAAATTCAGAATAAAGCCTATTAAATTTAGCAGACGTTGGAATATTAAAAACATCACCTGTGAAAACAACCGCATTTATGGACTTTTGTTTTTTCAACAAAAATTCATAAACTTTGGGCGCAATAAACCCCTCGTCGTCTTGCCTATCTTGTTGCCCATAGGCATGACCGATTATAACGGAGAACCGCTCAGGTAATTTTTTGGTATCCTCGATATTGCAGTTAGTTAGCCTACTTATATTATTCCACACCAAAGAATGCGTCGGCAGATAAAAAATCAACATAAAAAAAATGCCTGAAACGACAATAATTACTGCTGTAGTCCTCTTCTTCATCAGCTCTTTCATTTATGTACCACTCATTAAGTAAGCCATGTATACACCTCTCACTGAACTTCGTCCCGTTTTCCGGACAGTTTGCTTATTGACCCTACGCGGCCATTTTCCAAGTCATATCTTTGAAAGCCTGTTTTAGCGTTTTGTAGCCGACGCCTGAATGACGGCGCTGGCGGTTGTAGAAGACCTCAATGTATTCGAAGATGGCGGCCTTGGCCTCAGCGTGTGTTCTAAAGCGCCGCTGGTGAACCATCTCCTTTTTCAA
>Ga0302130_1001589_pt1 | contig 11389 bp, 3 predicted proteins | sample CB9_surface_MG_FD_203117 | JGI IMG/M metagenome (GOLD analysis project Ga0302130, IMG submission 203117) | Marine microbial communities from Western Arctic Ocean, Canada - CB9_surface | ecosystem: Environmental > Aquatic > Marine > Oceanic | place: Canada: Western Arctic Ocean | collected 2017-09-19 | reverse complement strand
TTGCAAACTTTGTTGCTTCTAAAACTGAAGAAGTGCAGAAAAGTGCTATCGGCGGGTATGTAGACCCACGACAGATGACGGCAGAAGAAGCTAAAGCGTTCCTTAGTGAGATTGGCTACAACCCGACTGACGAAGAAGTTGCACAATTCACAGGGCAACTAAACGATGCAACCTACCAGACAACACAAAAGGTTGCTATCGACGAGTACGTAGACCCACGGTACGTTGATGCAGGTGAAATACGTGCAGCCTACGAAGAGCTTGGGCTTGTGGACGTCGAACAAGCGGATATTGACAGGTTTGTTGGACAGTTTGACGAGGAAACTCAGTTAGAAGCGGTTAGAGATTACGCTCCTGCAGCAACTGCTAACATAATCAGAGGTATTATAGGGTCACCGTCTGTTGAAGACGACCCCAACACCGAAGCAGACGAGTCTAAAGATGCTACAGGCATTTACAGAGAGCTAGAAGCTGGCGCGACAAGAGACGAAGCGTTGGAAGCCGCTCTTGCTAAACTGACTACAGACCTCGGCCTTACCGAAGCAGAACTACTAAAAGAAATTGGGATTACAAAAGACGAGCTTAGTGATGAAATCGATGTTGTTGCTAAAGACGTAACAGAAGTCAAAGAAGACGTAACAGAAGTCAAAGAAGAAGTAGGAGAAGTTAAAGAAGACATTGGTGATCTTACCGAAGTCATCGGTGAAGCTGGTGTAGAAGATGACCCAACCACTGAATTAACAGACGAGTCTAAAGACCCCACTGGCTTATTTGCTACTATAAAAGCCTATGAGGACGCAGGGCTTGACCGCGACACCGCGTTACAGAAAGCCATAGACGATGTTTCTACTGCATTGGGCACTTCAAAAACAGATTTGTTAGCGGCTATTGGCGAGACCGAAACTACGCTTACAGAAGAGATTGAAGGTGTTGAGACTGCACTTACAGAAGATATCGGAGACGTTGCTACAGATGTAACGGCCCTTGGCGTTGACCTTGATGCGGTAGCAGAGCTTGTTGGCAAACCTGCACGTGAGGTGACACAGACTGATATTGATTTTGTAACCGACCTAATAGCGGGTGGAAATGTCACCGACGAGTTAGCATTGCAGTATGACGTTACTGGAGACGGTATTGTTGACATATTAGACCAAAACCTGTTAACGGATACACTACAGGGTACTACTGACACCACCCTTGCGGATACGTCCATGTTTGACCCTGCTACGGGGCTATTCTTACAGCAAGAAAAAGACACGCAAACTCAATTAGATGCTATTACTGATATGAACACCGAGATTAACACTAATATTGACACAACTGCTAAACAGCAAAATTTTGCTGAACTTCAGAAAAGACTAGCAGAATCTGGAGACGCTGCAGGGCAGCAGGTAACCGTTACGCCGGGAGAGAAAGTGCAGTTAGATTATCAGTACGATATTGGCGGGGACAGTATATTTGCTACTGAGGGTCAAGCAGGGCTGTTCTCTAGTCCGTTTGGAGGCAACAGAGTTGCATCACGTCCTGAAGCTACTTCGCAATTTCCAAGGCGTTCCGGTAACTTCGCACAGGGTGGACAAGTTGAAGACGAAAATGATAGACTGTTAAGATTACTAGGAGAGATGTAATGGGTCTTTGGGATGAGTTAACACAGTACGCTAAGAGCAGTAGTGGCAAAACTGCGCTTACATTAGGTGGTGGACTGTTAGTAGGTAGTGGCGTTCTTGGAGATTTTACGCAAGGTGAGATACCTCAAACGGGTTACCAAGGCAGCATACCTGAGTACGATCTGGAACGTGAAACTGTACCTGACACTTACGACCCCAACAGGCGTGCAGGGAGTGGTGGGCAACGCTACTTTACGCAGCCGCAATACACTCCTAAAGTAGAAGGCGCAACTCCTGCGGCACCAATGTCTGCGGCAGGTTTGGCTGCGTTAAATGCCTCTAACCCTGCGCAAGAAATAAAACAACCTGTAACGACAATGGCTGCTGGTGGTATAGCGCAGCTTAAAAAGGGTCAGTATCTTAACGGCGCAACAGACGGTATGGCTGACAAAATACCTGCGTCGATTGAAGGTGAGCAAGAAGCGCGGTTGAGTGACGGCGAGTTCGTTATCCCTGCTGATGTAGTAAGCCACCTTGGTAACGGTAACTCCGATGCAGGTGCAAAAGTATTAAAAGAAATGATGAGCCGCGTGCGTAAAGTTCGTACGGGGAACGAAAAACAGGGTAAAGAAATTGACCCTAAAAAATTCTTACCAGCGTGAGGTGAAATATGGCAGTCGATTCAACAACAGGTGGTATAACAACCTCAGTAGACCCGTTAGCAGGTAAAGCAACGGGGCAAGAATCCTCTCTATCTAACTGGGCAGGTGATTACGTCACTGACATGCTTGGCAAAGGAAAAGCTCTTGGTAACGAAGATTATAACGCGTATATGGGGCCACTCACTGCAGGTACGTCAGATTTACAAACGCAAGCGTTTGAAGGTATTGGTGGTTTAGCAAGCTCTTTTGATCCTAGCGGCATGGGGACATCGGGTTACGCGGACCAAACGTTTACTGGGGACATTGCACAACAGTACATGAACCCTTATCTGCAGGCTTCGCTAGACCCACAAATTGCCGAGGCACGGCGACAGTCTGAGATTGATCGTGTTAACAATGCGTCACGTATGACACAGGCTGGGTCGTTTGGTGGATCACGTCAGGCTGTTATGGACGCACAGAACCAAGGCAATCTACAACGGAACCTAGCAGGTATTACGGGCCAAGGATACGCTGACGCCTACAGAAACGCGCTAGGGCAGTTTAATACCGAACGAGATCGTTCTATGGTTGGGCAAGATAAAACTAACCTGTACGGTATGGAGGGTCTTCGAGCGCTTTCGGACGCAGGTGCTACTCAACGTGGTATTGAGACCGAGGGCATTCAAGCAGACCGTTTGCAATTTGAGGAAGAACGTGACTTTCCGTACAAACAGGTTCAATACATGCAGTCGTTACTGCAAGGACTTCCAATCGAAGCGCAATCGTACTCTTACGCCCAGCCTAGCGCACTGTCTAACGTGTTAGGTACTACAGGCGGTATGATGGAACTTTATGATACCCTGTTCCCAACTGAGAAAAAGGCGGCAGAATAATGGCTTTAGGTGATGGTGGGCTAGACGCACAAGTAGAACAACGCATGGATGCCTACCGAGGTAATCCACAGCAACTGCAAAAACGTTATGGGCAGAACAAAGAGCTTATGGACTTGTTGGCTCTACAAAAACTAAAAACCGAAAAAGAACAAACTGCACAAGCTATGGCAATGGAAGCGCAGCAGCAGCCGGGAACTATTGCTGAACAACGCGAAGCGGAAGCCTTAGAGCTAGTAAAACAAGAACAGGCAGGAACGCTTGGCGACCTGCAGGCTCGTACAAAAGGTACACTTGACCAGAAGCAGAAGATGCAAGGCAAGGGTATGAATAAAATAGCGCAGTCCGCTGGGAAACCTCCACAACAAGCTGGTGGTATTGCTGGGCTAATGGGTGGTGGCGGTAAACCCCCTATGCCCCCACAGGGTGGGCCTCAAGCTGCAGGACTACCAAACGCACGTATGATGCAGGCTGCACGTGGTGGCCCCGTTCGTCGTATGGCTCAAGGTGGTATTGTAGGGTTCGTTGGTGGTAAAGAAGTTAAAAAGAAAAGAACTCTTACAGAAGACCAAAAACAAGCCTTTCGAGATAAATTTGGCGGTGCTGCTAACAGGCTTATAAATCAAGTTGAAGCGGGTACGCTTGGTCCGCTTTCTTCAGGAACAGATACTCGAAATGAGATAGCAACAATTTTGGGTGATTCCGTTGCCGCCCCACCTGAAAGAAGAGCAGACCCTTTAGGTTTAGCTAACCCTCCACGGAGTTTAGGGGACGGTGAGGGCGCTTCTTTAGGTGGTATTCCCTCTTCGTATGGCGTTCCCGGTCAGATGCAACAACCACCCGCCGCTGGTATCCAAACACTAACAAAACCTGAAGAAAAGAAAACAGACTTTGTAGGGCCAGACATGGGGGGTGTAGACGCGTATACACAAGTTCCCACAGTAGAAGAAGAACCTGCGTTTGAAATTTCGGATGGGTCAGATGCACCGCAAATAGAACTTCCTGATAAACCAGCTTTAGTTGGGGGCAAAGACCCAATGGACGCTATGCAAGAGGGTTTTGCTGCCGCTAACAAAGAAACTGGACGGTTTGAGAAAGCTGCTGAATATGAAGACATGTTAGCGGAAATGAAAGCCTTTGATGCGGAAAACTATGATCCAGAACGTGAACGTAGAGATCGTTTAAAGACTTTCTTGATGGGGGCTGCGGGAACTACAAACGTCGGGGCCACATTTGCACAAGCAGGCGCTTCTTCTTTAAACCTTGAAAACAAACAACGTGTAGACCGTAGAAGTCGTTTGCAAGACAAGTTTAACATGCAAAAGTCTAAAATGGCTACAGACGCCGCCCTTGCTCAAACAAGTGTAGGACTTGGTAAAGAGTTATATTCCCAAGCATCACAAGATAATCGGACGGCTATGCAAATTGCTTCGCAAATGCGGGGGCAAGACCTGACAGCACTAACTGCAAACGCAGACCGAATTATGAAAAAAGCAGAAAACGATAATACTAACTCTTATCGCCTCGCAACACTTGCGCTTGACCAAAACAAGTTAGACGCAAAAATACTTAACGACGAAAATACAACAAAAAATGCTCGTATTGAAGCCGCAAACACCACACTATTTCGCACCATACAAGCTAGAGAGGCACTGGTAAAACAAGCAAACGATACTTTAGGTGTAGAATCGTTAAAAGCCGCTATAGAATTTGCTGTTAGTGAGGAAGAGAAAGCCGCTGCGTACGAACTGTATAAAAAAGCAGCAGACGAAGCGATAGTTTTAGCTGAAACCTTGATGAATGGTTATGGTAGGGGTGTTGGAGAGAGGACGGACGCGTACCCAGACGGTGAACCTACAGGTACTAGCTTACTAGACGCTGAACAGTTTGCTATCCAAATCCTTGCGGGTTACGGTCTTGATAGCGAGGGAAACGCAATTTCAGAAGATGATATAACAAGCGTAACCACTACAGGGAATTAAACTATGGCGGTACATACGCTTAACCTAAAAGATGGGTCCACCATAGATGTAGAAGCGCCACTTGATACTCCAGTATCTGAACTTTTGGTGCGAGCAAATCGTCAAAAGAGGTTTACTACACCAGAACCAACGCGGCGTCGTGATGAGTCGCTTGCTAGTCGGATGGCTGCGTTTGATAAACCTCCTGAAGAAGTGGTTCCTACCCGTGACGAAGACGACGGCACTGCGCTTGGTCGGGGTATTAGTCGTGGTATTGACTCGTTACAACAAAACCTTGGGTCTGCAGTAGAAGGTATAGGTGGCATCTTAGGGCTTGAGGGTCTTGAGAAATACGGTGCCGACGTTGCTCTTGCTAACGAAGCCGAACTCCAAGAAGCTGAACGCAACGCCACAAGACGCCAAGATGTCGAAGGTATTAGCACAGGGGCGAGCTACGTAGGTGAGCTAGTAGGTGAGTCCGCTCCACAGATGGGCATTGTTGCCGCTGGTTCCGCTGCAGGTGCAGCTTATGGGGGCGCGGCTGGCGCGGCTTTCTTTGGTATCGGAGCGGTTCCCGGGGCTTTAATTGGTGGCGCAATAGGTGGTACGTTAGCAGCGTTCCCCTTATTCTTCGGTGGAAACCGTGAACGCCAAAAAGAAGCTATTGAGCGTGGCGAACGCGTAGAGATGAGCGAAGGTGCAGCCGCACTCACAGCCATACCACAGGCCGCATTAGATTCTATTTTAACTGCGTTTGTAGGCGCAAAGTTCTTTGCAAAACCGGGGCTAGACATTGCTGGTGGGCTGCTCACACGTTCAGTTAGAGGCGCTACTAAAGGTGTAGTTACTGAAATACCTACCGAAGTTGGGCAGGCGCTACTTGAACGTGCGCAAGCTGGGCTTTCTATAACAAGTGAAGAAGCCATGCGAGAGTACGGCGAAGCCGCCATAGCCGCTGGTATACTAGGTGGTGGTATTGGTGGTGTCAGTGGAGCCGCGCAACGCGCAAAAACTCCAGAAGTTGCGCCAGAAACAACACCGTTGCAAATCACCGACCAGACAAGTGCTTCTGGCCCAGAAATAGAAATTACTCCTTCGGGTACGGCGGTTACTACTGACCAACGTGTAGATGCAGACCGCGTTCTTGGAGATATGCCTGCTTTAGAAGTCCTTGCAAACCGAGGAGAACCAAAACCCGCAGTTGAAAGCGGTATCGCTAGTTTAGTTGATCCACAAAAACCAACGCAAGAAACAACGCAAGAAAAACCAAAACCCGCAGCCGCTGTTGAAACAACACAAGCAAAACTAGAACAAGCAATCGGTAAAGACACAACTACACCTGCAAAGAGTTTTGATGTTGCTCTTGGGAACAGCGTAGACGGTCTAAGTATAACTGGAGAAACTGATCCTTCTGGCAGGGGTAAAAAAACAAAAATAGAAGCCGTAGAGGTTCGTAATAAACCTGCCTACGGGCAAGACGGCACAGAATACAAAAATATTTTTGACAAGAACCTACCTTATGGGGAACCCGTTTTTGTTGATCTTCCTCCTAAATCCAAGCTAGGCACACAAGCCGTTGTTGCTATAGCATCCAGAGTTAAAGGAGAAAAAGGAAGTGGGAGAGATAACTTTACTGTTGCTTCCGTTGTACTCCCTTCTAATGCTTCTGATGTTGAAGTAGAGGCCGCTACAAGCGAAGCATTTGCTCAATGGCAGGCTGCTTATGGGGGAGTAACCGCCACGGCGGATGTAAACCTAGAAGCTACCCCTACGGCTCCTGCTCCTACGGCTCCTGCTCCTACGACTCCTGCTCCTACTCCTACTCCTACTCCTACTCCTACTCCTACTCCTACTCCTGCATCAACCTCCGCCTCTGCGGAACCAGAAATCATACAAGGGTTCCACGCAACTAAAGGCAAGCCATTTGAAAAAATAGACGCAAGCAAATCAGACTCTACTCAAGCCTATTACACTAAAGACGGTGTGGCTGGCCCCGGTGACTATTTCTCTGTTGATAGTAGCTACCCTTCACAGTTTGTAGGCGGCAAGGGCAGTTTGATGTCTGCGGATATCGACATCTCAAATATGCTTGATGCAAGAATAGGCAAAGCAAAACCGTTTTCTGAAAGTCAAACAGCAGGGTTAACACAAGCCCTTGCAAGCAAAGTAGACGCAGAGGGTAACAATTTACAGGTTACACAAAAAGGTAACGAGCTATTAGTTTCTTATGTTAGGAAGCCTGCGTTCTCTGGTGAGGCTCTTGCAGATCGAACAGTAACCCAAAAAATACCACTTAATAAACCTCAAGACGCGTTTCAAAAAATTAAAGAAATAACCAACAATATTAAAAACCCTCTCGCAAAAGACGCTAAAGGTCTTAGTGACGCACGAAACGACCCTAAAAACACTGAAAACCTTAAAGATGTTTTGGTGGAATCAGGGTTTACAGGTGCAATTGGTATAGAAGAAGCAAGTGGTGGTGGAAGAGGTAATATAGTTATATACAATAAGTCTGTTTATCAAAACGACGGAAAACTAAATACCATTATAGATCAAGACATTATACCAACCGATATAAAGTCGAAAGGAAAAACCAATGTCGAAACTGCAAAAACTAAATCAAAAACAAGTGGAGACAGCGTTTCGGCTGATAAACGAAATGTGGGAGGAGAACCCAAAAAATCAGTTTCTGATCTTCCCACTCCCAGAAAAGGTACCAAAAAATCTAAACCACCTAGAGTTAGCGGAGTGGGACGCGTTGGCGTGGAGCCTAAACCAGCTACAGGAGCAGCAGCAAGAAAGTCAGATACATTAAAAACAAAATTTTCTCCTAGCGCTACTCCCGGAAAACGGACTGAAAAAACGCCAGCACAACCAATCCCTGTTGAGTTGAAAGAAGCAAAAGCAAAGCGTGTTGCCGCTGAAAAAGCAACTACGCCTAGAGAAAGTTTAAAGTTCGCAGATCAAAAATCTGACGAAGCTACAAAAACTCGTGCGGAAACAGCGAAGACCAAAGAAGCCGACACAAAACAAGCGGCTGTTTTTGCCGCGCAAGATACAGTTATTCAAAAACAAGGTACTGCTGATTCAGATTTAATTGCTCCGCAAGCGCCTATAGCCGCAAATGATAAAAACAAAATACTTAAACTGATGGAAACCAAACGCACTAAAGCCCCAAGTTCACAACTTGCAAACGCAGTGCAAAAATATTTTAATCAATTCCCCACGTTTACCGCTGCATTAGACGCGGCTATATATGACGTAAGTATGCAAATTCCTACTAGGAAAAAAGACGCCATTGAATACAAAGACGATGCTGATTTAGCAAAATTCTACACTGCGGACCCTGAAAATAATCTACCTTCTATGGGCAAAGTTAGTGCCCGTAAGATTACTGATTGGCTAACTTCTAAAGATACAAATATGTCTGTTGAGTTACGGGAGTATGTAACAACAGAATTACAAAAAGGAAGCCAAGCTCGCGTGTCGCAGGCTAACTATGTAGCTGGAGACAGAGTAGCAAAAGCGCGGTCAGAACTAACACCCGACGAATTAGCAGATTTAGAAATTATTAGTGACGAAGATTTTCAGTTACCCGCAGAGTTTGCAGTAGACACACCACTGCGCCCTTCTGTAAAAGCTGCCATCCTTGAGGGTGATTTAGCGGGAGCGTTGAACGCACTTCGATTTACCGCAGCAACAAAAGACATCGCACTTTTGTCAAAACGTCTTATGGAAAACATAGGTAACACAAAACTTATAACTAAAAAGAACCTAAAAGCTGACGATGGTTTTACACGTTTGGCAGGTTATTTCGATCCTGAAACTAACACGATAGCGTTAGACGAGAAAACTGGTATCAATGCGCACGCATTACTTCACGAAATGTTGCACGCAGTTACGTCCACCACACTGGCTAACAAGGCACACCCACTAACCAAAAAGCTCACTAAAATATACGAAGGTTCTAAGGAGCAGTTGGCAGGAGAGTACGGGATCACATCCCTAGATGAATTTGTCGCAGAGGCTCTTGCTAACCCCGACTTCCAGACACAGCTAAAAACCACCGCAGTAAATGGCCGCAACCCGTGGCAGCAAATGACCCGTGCCATAGCTAACTTTGTACGTACTTTGTTAGGACGCCCTACTGTATCCGAAGATACTACGTTTGATGCAGTAGACAAATTAGTGCAGGAGATAATTACACCGACTTACGATGGGCGTGCAGCTACTAAATTGTATATGGCGGTCAAAACTCCTGCAGGCGCGGCAAAATTTACAAACGATCAAGCCTCAAAAAACACTACCAAAGTCATCACTAAAAAACAGATGTACGACTACGTTCAACAAGGTAGAGGCTTTATGGGTAGCAAGATACCGCCGTCCGTTAAAACAGTATGGTTAAGATTACAACCTGTTAACATCTTAGCGGAATTGTCAGAGTCACGTATACCCGGGGCTAAACAACTCAACACCATAATAAACAATATGAGTTCGGCGTTACGTAAAAGAAATGAATCATTAGACCCAATTATTGGTGACTTAAAAGCCTTTAGAAAAAACTTTGCTGAAAAATACGCTATACTGCAATCGCTAGTACCTAACGCAAGTTACGAACGCATTGATCCGCGTGAAGCTACTTTTGAAAAAGCGTATGGGTACAAAAAGAGTGATGCAAGATACGATGAAAAATCAGCTAAAGAAATTTACAAAGACCTTCGTTCGCAATACCTCAAAATGGGCAAAGAGGGCCAAAACCTGTACAGGGTTATAACTAATACCTTTGAGCAATCTTTAAAAGATGTGATGGGCGCAGTAGAAGCAAACCTAGCGGCTACTATACCCGATGCTAAAGCACAGAAAAGAGCGCGAGATAAACTTGCCGAGCTTTTAAATATGCAGCGCGGGGTTATTAAACCTTTCGCACCGCTAACACGTTTTGGACAACATCGCCTACAGTACAACGCGCTTGACCCTAAGACAGGTCAACCTGAAACCTTTGTAGAATACTTTACAACCGTAGGGCAAAGAGAACGGGCCAAGGTAAAAGTACAAGAATACAATAAAAAATCATTGGCTAAACTTCCTGCTAACGACCCAAAACGTGCGCAAATTAGCACCCCGATGAAGGAAGGCACCGCCAGTAGCATAAGGAATTATAAAGACGCACCAGAAGGTTCGTTTGTGTTTGAGGTAGTAAAGGCTTTACAGGCCGAAGGCGCAAGTGAGGCTATGGTCAACCGCGTTGTTGATCTTGCTATAGACACTATGCCAGCGCGATCTTTTATGCAGTCATTCCGTGTCCGTGGAGATGTTCGAGGTTTCAAGGGAGATATTACTCCCACAGAAGGTGCAGGGGATAAGAGGTTGTTTGGTCTGTTGGATGACTCATTTAACCTTGTAGATATGGTTCAAAGCAAAGGGCGAGATTACAACCGACAGCTTGTGCAAATGGAGTACGGCGCTAAAATACAAGCGTTTAAAAACACCATTTTAAAACCGCTAACAACCGAAGAGACCGATGCAACTACTATGTTATATCGAGACACCCTAGAACAAATTGCAAATTTTGCACAAAGCCCTGATATTCCAAAATGGTCACAATCGCTTACTTCTGCGGGTTACGCTTGGACTATGGGTTGGAACTTCTCTTCTGCTGCCATTACCACGTTCGACGTATTTATGAGTACGGCTCCACGTCTCATGGGTAAGTATGGCGATACAGCTACTTTTAAAGCTATGGGTAAGGCTGCGGCTCTTTTAGCAAAAAGCCCTAAATTTAAAATGGTTGACGTCATGGACGAAAATGGCAAAATGAAACCCCGCAAAGTTAAAACTGGAGCCGCAGGGTTTTCCATAGGTAACTACGACTACACTGACCCTAACTTATCACAAGATATGAAAGACATAGGAATACTGGCCGAAGTCGCTACAGAAAATGCGCAGATAAATCAGTCTTTGAACCAAGAAGAACTGGACATGGGCAACGCTAAAAGCATGATAGAAAAAGCTGCTTCATGGACAAGTTTCTTGTTTCATCACTCTGAGCGCTACAACCGCGAAATTGCAATGACGGCTACTTACACGTTAGAACTAGACCGCATGAAAGCAAAAAAGGGTAGCGCACTTACTGACCCCGAAAAGCGTGAAGCTGCGGCGCTTGCCGTTACCGAAACAGAATTTACCCTCGGCGCAACAGCGTCAGCAGGTCGTCCTGTGTATGCGCAATCGGGCATCGGTAACGTAGCCATGTTGTTCAAACGGTTTGCCATCAGCAAATATCATAT
>Ga0302130_1001587_pt1 | contig 11407 bp, 11 predicted proteins | sample CB9_surface_MG_FD_203117 | JGI IMG/M metagenome (GOLD analysis project Ga0302130, IMG submission 203117) | Marine microbial communities from Western Arctic Ocean, Canada - CB9_surface | ecosystem: Environmental > Aquatic > Marine > Oceanic | place: Canada: Western Arctic Ocean | collected... | reverse complement strand
CGCGCCCCGCTTAATGTTATATCTAATTCTCACCAGCGTCGCTCGTTTGCGTAGCTGATAGAGGGCTTCTAAAGTTACCGGCCAAAAGTCGCAAGCGCTATTTTTCGGAAAACACACTTTTTTTGAAATTAGCTAATTATCTTTTGAAAACATATGGTTATTTTTGAATTTGCTGTCGTGATGCCAGCCCTTGGATCGTGCCTCACCAGAATTTGCCCGGCTAAATCAATATATGGATAGTTTGCGGGGTAGTTCTACCAATGCTGCTATTTTCTCAAGTCGGCTCCCTCAACCCGCAGCTATCTCCGCAACACCTTATCAGGCAGCCCCCGCAGTGACGCCTGCACAGATCGGCGCCATTTCGGCACGCGCACCACCAGAAAGGCCAAAATTATCGCCATATGGACCAGAGGTTCCATCTGAAAGCCCTTAACCAGCATAATGTAATGCAGCCCCCCAAGAATCGTCGCTATATAGGTGAGCCGGTGCAAAACGCTCCAAAACTGTCCCAGCTTACGCATTGACCAATTGTTGGAGGTAACCGCCAAGGGCACCATAGCCATGAAGCCTACAAAGCCGACGCTAATATAAGGACGCTTTAGGATATCAGCCCAAATTTGACTGAGCAGCTGCACATCCAGCAAAAGCCATGTCAGGAAATGTGCTGCAACATAGCCAAAGGCTACCACACCAATCGCCCGGCGAAATCGCAAAAGATTGATCCGGGTGAAATGCAACAGGGGTGTTACCGCCAAGCCAATGATCAGCAGCTTGATGGCAACTTCGCCCAGTTCGCCCTCAAGCTCTTTAATCGGCTCCGGCCCAAGGTTATCTGTTAACCCCGCCACGATGGCCAATATCCCAGGAATGGGAAGGAGGATATAGAGCACCCATGTTGGGATCTTGCGAAGGCCACTGTTTATAAGTTGAATAAGCATCGGAGATAATCCATTTTTGAGGCAATAGGCGTGAACCTATCCAATACAGAAACTTATACAACATATCTTAAATAGCAGCCTCGCAGCGGTTTAGAAAAACTTCGACAGATCCATCCCCTCATACAGACTAGCGACCTCATCCCCATACCCATTGAACATCAAAGTTGGTTGCCGGCGATTGAATAGGCCCCCACCAATCTTGCGTTCTGTGGCTTGTGACCATCGTGGGTGATTAACTTCGGGGTTTACGTTGCTATAGAACCCATACTCACGCCGGTTGGACATGTTCCAGCTGGTGGGAGGCTCTTCATCTGTCAATGTGATCCGCACAATGGATTTGATGGACTTAAATCCATACTTCCAAGGCACAACCAAACGGATCGGAGCGCCGTTTTGATTTGGAATGGGTTTGCCATAGATCCCAGTGGCCATCATGGTCAGCGGATGCATGGCCTCATCGAGGCGCAGACCTTCACGGTAAGGCCAATCCAGCACGCTATAGCGGACACCGGGCATTTCATCAGGGCGCAAGGCCGTTTCAAAGGCAACATATTTGGCTCCAGACTGCACTCCCACCTTATCAAGAATGTCTTTTAGCTCAAACCCATTCCAAGGCACAACCATCGCCCAAGCCTCAACACAGCGAAAGCGATAGATTCGCTCTTCCTCGGTCAGGTCGTCGGTGAGAGCCGCCACAGAATAGAGGCCCGGCGCGTCTACCATACCATCTATCTCAATTTCCCACCCAGAGGTATTGAGCATATGCGCATTAGTGGCAGGGTCTTCTTTACTGGTCCCAAACTCATAATAGTTGTTGTAGCTGGTAATATCCTCCCAGCTGTTGGGCTTTAAAGCCTCGGCCATGGCCGGGCTGGCAATCGTGCCCAGCGCACCCGCTCCCAAAGCGCCCGCAATCACTTGCCTGCGGTTCAACCACAATGACTCAGGGGTCACGTCCGCCCGTCTCAGATCATTTGTCCAGCGATATGCCATGATGAAATCCTTTTGTTTGTTCAAACCTAGCGCGAAGCTCACTTCAGGCCAAGACACATCATATCACAACTGCGCCACGGGATTGAAACAAAACAGCCGCTTGCCTCTGCCCCGCGCACAATGCACTCTATAAAAAACATCGAGGTATATCATGAAAACAGCTCTCATCACCGGCGCCGCACGCGGCATTGGCTTGGCCACCACAGATATCCTCTGCGCACAGGGCTGGCATGTGGTCATGGTGGACCGCGACGCACAGGAACTTGCCCTCGAGGCCGCAAGCCGTAGCAATGTCACCGCCGCCGCCTTTGATATCTCAGATCCCGAACAGGTTGAGGCCATGATCACGGATGTCATGGCGAGCCGTGGGCAAATTGATGCTTTGGTCAACAATGCCGGGGTAGCAGATTTTGGACCTATTGAGGCCACAACCTTCGCCCGTTGGCGTCGAGTCATGGACACCAATCTTGATGGCGTCTTCCTCTGCACACAGGCCGCCATTCCTGCGCTCAAAGACAGCCGTGGGGCTGTGGTCAATATCGCCTCCATCTCAGGCCTGCGGGCCTCTACCCTTCGCGTAGCCTATGGTACCTCCAAAGCTGCGGTGATCCATCTGACCCAGCAACAGGCAGCAGAGCTTGGTGAATTTGGCATCAGGGTCAATTCCGTGGCCCCCGGCCCGGTGCGCACCAAGCTGGCCATGGCGGTCCATACGCAAGACATCATCGATGCCTACCATGACGCCATCCCCCTCAACCGCTATGGCAGCGAGGCAGAGATAGGGCAGGTGATTGCATTTTTGTGCTCAGAGCAAGCTAGCTTTGTGACGGGTCAAAATATCTCAGTGGATGGTGGATTTGAAAGCACGGGCATTGGCCTGCCATCACTGCGCGTTAAGCCCCAATAGGGCTGGTAGATCCGCCATATCATCAAATAGCATATCGGTTATCCCAGCGAATTTGGCCGCCGGGGTGTCATGGGTAAAGCCCATAACCACCATTCCAGCCGCCACACCGGCCCGCGCTCCCGTTGCGCTATCTTCAATCACAACACAATCCCCTGGAGCGATCTCGATCTTGCTGGCGGCCAAAAGATAAACGTCGGGCGCAGGTTTCGGGTTGGCTACATCTTCAGGAGAGAAGGCCCTGCCTGCAAAGCGCTCGGCTACGCCACATCGCCCGAGGGTGATGCCCATCTTCCTATGCGAACCGTTCGAACCAATCGCAAAAGGAATACCCTGATGGTCCAGCGCATCCAATACCGCCTCAATGCCCGGGATGAGCTCCACGCTTTGCCCTAAGACAGCAAACATCTTTTCATAAAACTGATCGGCCCAATCATCGAGGATAGCCGCCCCCATAGCCTTAGCTTGCACCCCGATCCCGCCGATGGTGCCCCCAACCGCTAAATCAATCACTTCTGGAAGCGACAAACTCAAGCCGTGAGACGCCAGATCTTCGCACAACAAATTAAGGGTAAGAGGTTCGCTGTCCACAACCACGCCATCACAGTCAAAAATTACAAGCTTCGGTGGGGATGTGAGATTGCGCATGGTGTGGGGGGTCCAGGATTTTACTTCAACGCCACCCTGCACAGCAAATTGGAAAAGCTGCAAACACTATCCCGCGCAGAGCCATCTCCGCACGGGGTATCGTTAGTTCTAAAGCTTAATGCACCACCGCATCTTCTGGTGGCAGACGGTTAGAGGTACTCACGCGGTCGCCCACGATCAACCCCTCCGTCCCGGCGCTGACGGGCAAAGTGTCCCCCTCGTCAATTTCGCCGGCCAAAAGCATCTCCGCCAATTGGTTTTGCAAGGCGCTTTGAATCACACGTTTCAAAGGCCGCGCTCCGAACACAGGGTCATAGCCCTCATCTGCCAGCCAAGTCTTAGCCGGCTGATCCAACTCAAGCGTGATGTTGCGTGGCGCCAAACGGGTGGCCAAACGCGCCAACTGGATATCCACAATCCCATCCATATCTTTACGGCCTAGTCGATCAAAGATGATTGTTTCATCCAAACGGTTGAGGAACTCAGGGCGAAAATGTGCCCGTACTGCGTCCATCACACCCCTGCGCGCATCCGAGGCATCAGCCCCATCTGGCAATAGGCTTAACACCTGCGCCCCAAGATTGCTGGTCAACACGATCAACGTCTGTTTGAAATCCACCTTGCGTCCATGGCCATCGGTAAGCACCCCATCATCCAGCACTTGCAGCAAGATGTTGAACACATCCGGATGCGCTTTTTCAACCTCATCAAACAGCACCACCTGATAGGGCCTGCGCCGCACGGCTTCGGTCAAAACACCACCCTCTTCATAGCCGACATAGCCCGGAGGTGCACCGATCAACCGCGACACGCTATGTTTTTCCATGAACTCCGACATATCGATTCGCACCATTGCGTTGTCATCATCAAATAGAAAGTTTGCCACAGCTTTGGTCAGCTCAGTTTTCCCGACCCCTGTTGGCCCCAGAAACAGAAAGCTGCCCAGCGGCCGGCATTCATCATTCAGGCCTGCGCGGGCACGGCGCACCGCATTTGACACAGCCCGCACCGCAGTGTGCTGACCAATGACCCTTGCGTGCAACTCATCTTCCATACGCAGCAGCTTTTCACGCTCACCCTCCAGCATTCGCGAGGTTGGAATGCCCGTCCAGCGCTCAACCACACCGGCAATTTGATCAGGTCGCACGGCTTCTTCCACCATATGACCATCGCCGGCTTCCGCCTCGGCCAATTGCTTTTCAAGGCTTGGGATCACCCCGTAAGACAGCTCACCTGCCTTGGCGAGATTGCCTTCACGCTTGGCAATATCAAGATCCGCACGGGCTCGGTCCAATTTCTCTTTAAGATCGCGCGCTGAGGCTAATTTATCCCGTTCAGCCTGCCATTGCGCATTCAGCTCACTGGATCGGTCATGAAGGTCTGCCAATGCTTTCTCAAGCGCCGTCAATCGGGTTTTGGAGGCCGCGTCATCTTCCATCTTCAACGCCTCAACCTCGATTTGCTTTTGCAAAATATCGCGGTCGAGCGCATCCAGCTCTTCGGGTTTACTATCCACCTGCATACGCAACCGGCTTGCGGCTTCGTCCATCAAATCGATGGCCTTATCAGGCAAAAACCGATCCGTGATGTACCGGTTCGACAATGTGGCCGCTGCCACCAGCGCCGCATCGGCAATCCGTACTCCATGGTGCAGCTCATATTTCTCTTTAATGCCGCGTAGGATTGAGATGGTATCGGCGACGCTAGGTTCATCTACCAGCACCGGCTGAAACCGCCGGGCAAGCGCTGCGTCCTTCTCAACATATTTGCGATACTCATCCAACGTAGTGGCCCCGATGCAGTGCAATTCACCACGAGCCAAAGCCGGTTTGATCAGATTTGCCGCATCCATCGCGCCATCGCCTTTGCCAGCACCAACCAAGGTGTGCATCTCATCGATGAACAGCAAGATTTCACCGGCAGCAGCCGTCACCTCATTCAGCACCGCTTTGAGACGCTCTTCAAACTCACCGCGATATTTCGCGCCAGCAATCAAAGCCCCCATATCCAGAGCCAGCAATCGCTTGTTGCGCAGGCTTTCTGGCACATCGCCATTTACGATCCGAAGGGCCATACCTTCCGCAATCGCGGTTTTGCCCACGCCGGGCTCCCCGATCAAAACCGGGTTGTTTTTGGTGCGCCGCGATAGCACCTGCATCGCACGTCGAATCTCTTCATCGCGGCCAATAATGGGGTCAATCTTGCCCGCACGAGCCCGCTCGGTGAGATCTTGCGCGTATTTTTTCAGAGCCTCGTAGCTGTCTTCAGCACTGACGCTGTCGGCGGTACGACCTTGGCGAATGTCATTGATGGCCGCATTGAGTTTTTGCGCTGTCACCGCTCCTGCATCCAACGCATCCTTAGCCTTGGACTTCACCATGCTCAGCGCCATTAAAATACGTTCGACCGGAACAAAGCTGTCCCCGGCCTTTTGCGCCAGCTGTTCAGCTTCGGTCAAAACTTTGCCGGTGGTGCTGTCCAGGTAGACCTGGGCATCACCTGTCACTTTGGCAATCTTGGACAGGCTGATGTCCAAATGCTCCACTACCCGTGCAGGTACGCCGCCAGCGCGGATAATCAAATTGCTCGCCAAACCCTCTTTATCGTCCAGCAGGGTTTTGAGCAGATGTTCTGCCCCCAAGCGCGCGTGGTCTTCTCTTTGCGCGATGGCTTGGGCCGCCTGAATAAAACCGCGCGACCGTTCGGTGAATTTCTCTAAATTCATCGTTTCTCTCCTTAGATAAGCGTCGCGTTAGATATGCTGCCCGAGTTTGGCACAGCCTTGATGCGACCTTAACCTTTATTTGGGTATCACCGTAAGCCACGACAAGGGCCAAACCTGAAAAGCACTCGAAATTAGGCTCATCTCTTCAAAATATGGCCTTAGGCATGGACAGGATACGCTGCAATAGATAATTCAGCCCCAATAGACATTTTGGAGGCGTCCATGGCTGATGATAGATTAATTGTTGCGATGGATATGCCCAATGCCATTGATGGTTTGAAAATGGCCGAGCAACTCGGCGATGCCGTCAACTTTTACAAAATTGGCCTTGGCATGTTAACCGGTGGCGGGCTCGCCTTGGCCAATGAGCTGAAGGCGGAATTTGGCAAGCGCATTTTCTTGGACATGAAGCTGTTTGATATCGGCGCCACCGTGGAACATGCGGTGCGGGGTTTAGCGCAGTTTGATTTCGATTTCCTCACCGTCCATGGTGATCCTTATGTGGTGCGCGCGGCCAAGGAAGGTTCCGCCGGCAAAGATCTCAAAATTCTCGCTGTGACCATCCTAACGTCGCTGGACCGCGCCGACCTTGATGGCGCCTTGATCAAGCCCGGTGCAATTGCAGATTTGGTGATTGAACGCGCGGGCAAAGCCTTTGAGGCAGGCGCAGATGGCGTGATTTCTAGCCCCCAAGAAGCGGCATTGATCCGCGCTTTACCAGAGGCAGAAGGCAAGTTGATCGTCACCCCAGGCGTGCGTCCAACGGGAGCACCGTTGGGTGATCAAAAGCGGGTCACAACTCCAGCGCAAGCTATTGCCAATGGTGCAGATCACGTGGTTGTAGGCCGCCCAATTTGGGCAGCCCCGTCACCGCGCGCAGCAGCATTGGCTATTTTGGCCGAACTGAGCAGCCTGCAAGACATAAACCCTAGAGCCTAAATTCAGTCATTAATATCACTGTCAAAGGTTTTGACCTACCCTTAGGGTAGCTCAAACACCCGACGCAAAATCAATGTCGCTATCAACGAAGCAATTGCGAAAATCGCCAAGGTGACCGCCACAGAGCCTCTCATGATCCCTGCCCCTCCCAACGGCATGAACAACGACACGCAGGCAGCCCCAATGGTCATGCCCAAAACACGAATGCGGGCAATTTCTTGCCCGTGGACGCCCCTCCCGTTCCAAGATACCCTCATGCACATGCCAGCACTTTGCCGCGATTGTTTGACCATCTTTGAAACTGCGCCCAAGCGGTGTTCTAACTGTGGCCTTCCGCGCATTACGGCTCATCCTGAGCTCTTCACACTCTCAATCGCCCATATGGATTGCGATGCCTTTTATGCATCGGTGGAAAAGCGAGACAATCCGGAACTGGCAAGCAAGCCCGTGATCATTGGGGGCGGGCAGCGGGGTGTAGTTAGTACCGCCTGCTATGTCGCACGGGTCCGTGGCGTCAGATCCGCTATGCCAATGTTTCAGGCTCTTAAGCTCTGCCCAGAAGCCGTGGTGGTGCGACCTAGGATGGATGAATATGTCAAAGCTAGCAAGGCCATTCGCACCATGATGCTCGACCTCACCCCTGCCATTGAACCGTTGTCACTGGACGAAGCCTTCATGGATATGACCGGCACTGCAAAACTGCACGGCGCGCCGCCAGCGGTGATGTTGGCGCGCTTGATCAAAAGAATGAAGGACGAGCTGGGCCTGACAGGCTCGATTGGATTGTCACATAATAAATTCCTGGCCAAAGTGGCTAGTGATCTCGACAAACCCCGAGGATATTCAGTGATTGGCCTGGCCGAAACAGATGATTTCCTGCGCGACAAACCCATTGGCTTGATTTGGGGCGTTGGCGCCGTGGCACAAGAACAGCTGAGTAAAGCCGGAATAAGGACCTTCGCAGACCTGCTGCGCTGGGACAGGCAGGACCTTGGTAAACGCTTCGGCTCTTTGGGAGAACGTCTTTGGAATTTGGCGCGTGGCCATGACCTCAGACGCGTCACCTCCCATGCACCAGTCAAAAGCATTTCCAATGAGACAACCTTTTTTGAAGACACCTCAGACCCCGATATTCTTGACGGCCATATTTGGCGCTTGGCAGAAAAGGTAAGCGACCGCGCCAAGGCTCGTGACTTGGCCGGGCGGGTCGTGACGCTCAAACTGAAGCGCAAGGACCACACCTCCCTATCCCGCAGGCTGTCCCTACGCGACCCCACCCAAATTGCAGATAGAATTTATCGCACCGCGCGTGATCTGTTTGATCAGGCCGGGCCACAGGGCCCGTATCGTTTGATCGGAGTTGGCTTGTCAGATTTGGTAAGTGACACGGACAGTGATCTCACCGGTGACCTGCTAGATCCCAATGCGGAAAAGCGCATCAAGGCCGAGCGGGCCACAGATTCCATTCGTGCCAAGTTCGGCAGTGACGCCATCGCAAAGGGACGGTCTTTGCGTTAGGTCATTCAGCGGCCAGACGCGCCTTACCCATATCCAGTCCAGCAATCTTAGCAATCACCAAGCGCAAGCGGGCTTGGAATGCGTCAAAACTGTGCAAAGGCTCAATCGCCGCCTCATTCATATACAGGCTCCGATCAATCTCAATTTGAATAACATGCTGGCCGCGTTGAGGCTTGCCGTAGTGTTGGCCAATATAAGCGCCCGCAAAGGGATTATTCCGCGCCACCCGAAAGCCCGCCGTTACAAAGGCCGCTTGGACCTGATCGACAACCTCCTGATCGGCCGCCGCGCCGAACCGATCCCCCAAGATAATCTGAGCAGGCGTATCACTGCGCTTCTCCATGTTCACCGCCAGATGCGGCATGGAATGGCAATCGATCAACACCACATGCCCAAATTTTGCACGCGTTGCATCCAGCAAGGCCTGCAAACGCTGGTGATAGGGATGCCAGATATCTTGCAGCCGCGCCTGCGCCTCCTGCATGGATATTTTACCGTTATAGATTGGGCGCCCTATTGCTACGACGCGCGGCACCACCCCAAGCCCAGCGGCCACCCGGGCATTAAGTCCCACGGAGCGCACCCCATAAATCAATGCAGGATCAAGTTCATCACAGGCACGATTAAGGTCAACATAGGCGCGCGGTGCACAGGCAGCCAACAAGGGTGCGCCAAAATCAGTAACCAATTGGAACAAGTGATCCACAAAAGCATCTTCAGACGCGCGGATTGCATGAGAATCAAGTCTGGATTGATCCAGAAACTCCAAGCTATAGCCCCGCCCTGAATGTGGTGAGGCAAACACGACACAACTGGTGAGCTCAACAGGCTCATAAAGGGCAAAAGAAGCGTCATTCATGGGCTTAACATAGCACCAGACCCAAAATGAGGAAACAATTCATCTGTAAAATGAATAAAAATGCACCCAGCCACTGTATTTATGGTCTCAGCTGCGATTTCAGCTTGAAGACTCGGCACCCGCTGCATATACGGCCGCTACCGGCGCGGATTTCTGCGTCCTTTTTTGTGGGGCGCGGGGTTTGTTTCGGTTCAACGGGCGCGTAGCTCAGCGGTAGAGCACTTCGTTGACATCGAAGGGGTCACTGGTTCGATCCCAGTCGTGCCCACCATGTAATTTAGCTAGGGCTACTCCGCGGCCCGGTTTTGAAGGAGAAGGCCATGAAGGTCAAAAACTCGCTTCGCTCGCTTAAGAGCCGCCACCGCGATTGTCGTGTGGTACGCCGTAAAGGCCGTGTTTATGTTATAAACAAAACACAGCCTCGTTTTAAGGCACGTCAGGGTTAATCTCTGTCGCAGCGTTTTAAAAAGGCCGTCCCTCTTTGGGCGGCTTTTTTATGCTGATTTTTGATTTTTAAGCTGCTGGCCACTGTCGGACGCGAAATCAATCGACAAGACCTATCAGTCATAACTGCGTTGGTCCTCGATGATCACACCGTCTTTGGGAAGTGTGCCTATGGCCACCACTTCAATTTGCGCACGCAGTTTCAAGGTCTCTACGATTGAGGCCGCATAGACATCCGCACGGCCCGCATCGCCTTCGATTTTCACTACCATCACATCCGACTCAGCTGCACGGCTGGCGATCACTCTCGCCCGCGTAACTTCAGGATGTTTGGCCACAAAGACTGCAACCTGTTCAGGGCGGATGAACATGCCTTTGATCTTTGTCGTCTGATCGGCTCGGCCCATCCAGCCTTTGATCCGTAAATTGCTCCGCCCACAGGGGCTAGAGCCCTCCATGAATGCCGACAGATCCCCAGTCGCAAAGCGAATCAAAGGGTAATCAGGGTTCAGTGTGGTGACCAAAACCTCACCTACCTCGCCAAAGGGCACAGGATTCCCAGTTCCGGGCGTCACAATCTCAACAAGTACACCCTCATCAAGAATCAAACCCTCCATCGCGGCACTTTCGTAGGCCACATTGCCTAAATCCGCCGTCGCATAGCATTGCCGACACGCTATACCACGATCAAGATACCACTGCCGCAAGGATGGGAACAAAGCCCCACCGCCAACAGCTGCTTTGCTAATCGCCAGCGTTAATCCCATCTCATCAGCTTTTTCGAGAATCACCTTCAGATAGTCTGGCGTGCCTGCGTAGCCAGTCACCCCAACATCATGAGCGGCCTGAGCTTGCAGTTCCGTCTGTCCCGTGCCCGCAGGCAAAACAGCTGCGCCAACGGCACGTGCGCCGTTTTCAAACATCGTGCCAGCTGGGGTTAGGTGATAGGAAAAGCAATTCTGAACAATATCACCCACGCCAATGCCCGTTGCATGCAAAAAACGCCCGAATCGCCACCAATCATGACTGGTGCGGCCCGGCTCATAAAGAGGGCCCGGCGATTGGAACGCATATTCAAAGTCTGGCCCAGAAAAGCCACCAAATGGCGGGCGCAGCTTTTGGGCCACGCCAAGCTCTGATTTGCGCAGAACTGGCAATCGCGCTAAACTTTCAGCGGATGTGATGTTTGTCAGATCAAAATCTGTCAGCGCAGCATTGCCCGGCAGGGTTAGGGCATGCACTAGTAGGGCAGGCAAGCATTCCGCCAGAGAGGCAGCGCGCGCATCCGCGGAACGGGTTTCCAAATCATCGTAAAAGGTCATTGCACCATTCCTTACCAACCGTAATCAGAGTTTAGATCAGCTCAGCCACCTTTTGCGGCGGCGATAGCTGCGGGTATCACGGAAGGATTTGCGGCCCTCATCACTCATGCCAAGATA
>Ga0302130_1001579_pt1 | contig 11439 bp, 7 predicted proteins | sample CB9_surface_MG_FD_203117 | JGI IMG/M metagenome (GOLD analysis project Ga0302130, IMG submission 203117) | Marine microbial communities from Western Arctic Ocean, Canada - CB9_surface | ecosystem: Environmental > Aquatic > Marine > Oceanic | place: Canada: Western Arctic Ocean | collected 2017-09-19 | reverse complement strand
CGGCTTTTTGGACAAAGTTTTCGTCATTGCAGGTTAAACCTGACAGCCAATATAAAACCGGTACTGGGCCTTTTTCTGCCTGAGGCGGCAGGTAAATACTAAAGGTCATTTCGCAATTCAATACTGCAGACTGATGTTTGAAACGCAGCTGCTGGCCACCAAAACTTTGGTTTGCGCCAATCTGTTCTATCGACTTAAACGCCATTTAAAACTCCACGACCGAACGAATACTCTCGCCTGAGTGCATTAAATCAAAGGCCTTATTAATATCTTCGAGAGGCATCTTGTGGGTAATCAAATCATCAATATTGATTTTGCCGTCCATATACCAGTCGACAATACGCGGCACATCGGTGCGACCACGAGCACCCCCAAAGGCGGTTCCGCGCCAGGAGCGACCGGTAACCAGTTGGAATGGACGGGTGGTAATCTGTTTGCCGGCACCGGCCACGCCGACAATGCAGCTTTCGCCCCAGCCTTTGTGACAGCACTCTAATGCCTGACGCATAACGTCGACATTACCGATACATTCGAAGCTGTAATCAACACCGCCGCCAGTCATCTGAATAATATGGTCAACTACGTTATCCACGTCTTTGGGGTTGATAAAGTCGGTCATGCCAAACTGCTTGCCCAAGCCTTCTCGGGCGGGGTTTAGATCTATACCAATAATCCGTGTGGCACCGACCATCTTGGCGCCCTGAATTACGTTTAGACCAATACCGCCGAGACCAAATACCGCCACGGTGGAGCCCGCTTCAACTTTCATGGTGAACGCTACGGCACCAATACCGGTGGTCACGCCACAGCCGATATAACAAATCTTGTCAAAAGGCGCATCTTTACGCACCTTGGCCAGGGATATCTCAGGAAGAACTGTGTAGTTTGAGAACGTCGAACAACCCATATAGTGCAGAATGGGTTTTCCTTCGAAGGAGAAGCGGCTGGTGCCATCGGGCATCACACCCTGCCCCTGAGTCGATCGCACTGCCTGGCAGAGATTGGTCTTGGGGTTTAGGCAATACTCACATTCACGGCATTCTGCGGTATACAGGGGAATCACATGATCGCCGGGTTTCAAACTTTTAACGCCGGGACCCACTTCGACGACTACGCCGGCACCTTCGTGGCCTAAAATAGCCGGAAAAGCGCCCTCTGGATCATCCCCAGACAGCGTAAAAGCATCTGTATGGCAGACACCTGTGGCTTTGATTTCAACTAGAACTTCTCCCGCTCTTGGGCCGTCGAGATCCACTTCTACCACTTCTAATGGCCTACCTGCACCAAACGCTACTGCTGCCTTTGTCTTCATGCTCGCAATCCTCTGTTTGTCTTGAATACTAAGCCATCCGCTGACTTTTATTGGTTGCCATACTAGGCCAAAAGGCGCTATTTTGGCTATCAAATAACGACCATCCAATAACAAAAATAACAATCGAGGATAACCATGACAGCAATAGTAAAGCTCGCTATCGCCTGCCTGCTGACCGCATCAGCTGCCTGGAGTACTGCCGGTCAAACTATCAGTCAAACTAATAGCACCTCGCCTGATAGCGACTCTATCGGCGATTTGGTGATCTATACCGCGAAGAAAATTATCACCATGGAACCGGCCCTCCCTGAGGCTACCGCTGTGGCTGTGGCCAATGGCCGTATTGTTGCAGTGGGCTCACTGGAGTCCCTGGGCAGCTGGACAGAACAAAAAGACGCGCGCATTGATAGACGCTTCGACGGCAAAATAATTATGCCCGGTTTTATTGACCCCCATGTGCATCCTTCTCTACCTGCGGTACTCACTCAATTTCCCTTTATTGCCCCAGATGACTGGTCACTGCCCACCGGAGAATTTCCCGGCGCCAAAACCCCTGAGACTTATCTTAAGCGTCTGACACAGCTGGTTGCCGAACACAGCGATAAAACCGTGCCATTTATTGCCTGGGGCTATCACCCACTGTGGCACGGGGAATTGTTTCGCCAGCAGCTGACCGCACTGTTCCCAGAACAGCCGGTAATGCTGTGGCACCGCTCATTCCACGAAATAGTCGCCAACGATGCGGCCCTTGTGATGCTCGATATCAAAGAGGCTGATCTTGCAGGCAACCCATTGACCGATTGGAACAAGGGGCATTTCTTTGAGAATGGAATGTATGCCCTAATCCCGAAAATGCCCTTTCTCTTTGACCCGGCCCGCTTTGGCAAAGGCATGGAAAACTTTATTCAAATGGTGCATCAGGGAGGCGTGACCACAGCATTGGATATGGGCACCGGTGTGTTTGGCAATCCAGACGCAGAGATAAGCCTTATTCGCCACACCGTCGAAACACTGCAGGCACCGGCACGATTAATTCTGACGCCGATTATTACCGACTTTATTGGCCGTGGGATCTCCATTGAAGATGCTCTGGTGCAAGTGGATAAATGGCGCGCACAAAACAGTCATCGGGTGATGTTTGATCGTCGTTTTAAGCTGATGATTGACGGCGCTATCTACAGTGGACTGGCGCAGTTTAAGTTTCCAGGCTATATCGATGGTCACCAGGGTGTGTGGATGGTGCCCCCTGAAATATCCCAGCAATGGGCACAGGCTTTTTGGGATGCGGGCTATCAAATTCATGCCCACACCAATGGTGATGGCAGTGCTGAGGTATTGATTGATCTGTTAAAAACCCTGCAAAAAAACACCCCCAAAACCGATCATCGTCTGGCCCTAGAGCATTTCGCCTACACCACCGAAGATCAGAACCGGCAGCTTGCCGAGCTCGGTGCGGTGGTCTCGGCCAACCCCTACTACCACTATATGCTCAGCGACATGTACAGCGATCAGTGGTTGGGTGCTGACCGCGGCAGCCAAATGGTACGCTTGGGATCTTTAGAGCGTCTGGGCATGCCCTTTGCCTTTCATTCGGATAGTCCTATGGCGCCCTTGGAGCCATTGACTCTGGTATCGGCGGCGGTAAATCGGGTAACCATTAACGGCAACCTGACTGGCGCCAATGAACGGGTAAGTCTCCAGGCGGGTCTGCGTGCCATCACTATTGATGCGGCTTGGGTGATGGGCTGGGAAGATGAGATTGGGTCGATTCGCGCGGGCAAAAAAGCCGACTTTACGATCCTTGAAGCCGACCCCTATAAAGTCGGACCCAAGCACTTAAAAGACATCAAAATCTGGGGCACCGTTTTTGAGGGGCAACCGGCCCCCCTAGAGCCCAATGATTAACTGCGACGGATACAGCCGGGCAGACTGCAGAGCATTTCAAACAACAGGTTAGCCGCCAATAGCGACGTATTGCCACTGGTATCATAGGGTGGCGACACCTCCATCAGATCACAGCCGACGAGATTGAGGCCGTAGCAGCCGCGGATAATTTCCAGCCCCTGAGATGCGGTTAAACCACCGGGTTCCGGCGTCCCTGTTCCCGGTGCAACTGAGGGGTCGAGTCCGTCGATATCAAAGGTTAAATAGACCGGCGTATCAGGCCCTATAGTTTCGCGAATTTGATCCATCAGCGGTGCCAGGGATTTATACCAACAGTCTTCTGCCGTGATCACTGTGGCCCCCTGATCCCGGGACCAGTCAAAATCATCGGCGGCATAGCCCGTGGCGCGCAGACCAATCTGAAACATTTTGTCGGTCTGAATAAGCCCCTCTTCGATGGCCCGTCTAAAGACCGTGCCATGAGCAATTTTTTCACCAAACATTTCATCGTTGATATCGGCGTGGGCATCGATATGCACCAGCGCCACTGGACCCTGGACTTTGGCGATGGCGCGCAATACTGGCAAGGTACAGGTGTGGTCGCCGCCAACGGAAACCGGGATCGCACCAGCCGCCACAACCTCGTCAATCGCCGCTTCAATGGCATCCACGGTTTTTAAGAGGTTGTAGGGGTTCACTGCCACATCGCCTATATCGGCGATCTGAAAGGAATCAAAAGGTGCTGCGCGGGTGGCCATGCCATAGGGACGCACCAGCACTGATTCGCTGCGAATTTCCCGCGGCCCAAAACGTGCGCCACTGCGATTACTGGTGCCTATATCAACCGGCATGCCAATCAGCGCCACATCCAAACCTACGGCAGTCTCTTGCACTGGCAGTCTAAAAAAGCTCGCCGGGCCAGCAAAGCGTGGCATCTGGTTGCCACTCATGGGTTGGTTGTAACTCTGATTATCAGGATTAGATTTGGAGTCAGACATTGCAGTGTCTCGGTAGTTTTTCAAATATCATTATCGCCATCTGACGACTATTCAAGCATACGCCCAATGGGGTAGCCGCTGGAGTCCCGCCGGTCATGAGTGGGAGTTTCACTGCTGAGCTTTTGGCGTTACTATTGAGTCAGGAGCTCGACAATAAAAATAATAAGTAGGAGCAACATACAAATGTTTAGACTTCTCACCACCTCTATATCCTTAACACTTATTCTCACTCTGCTGGCTTCTTGCGGCGGTGGATCCAGTTCGACGCCGGATTTAAACCCCGAAATAGAGCAGGATGAACCGCAAGTCGTCGGTTGGGAGGAAGCAACCCCCGAATCCGTCGACTTGAATTCCAGTCTATTAGAGCAGGCCTTTGATCAGGCCTTCGTTGATGGCAGCTACACCCAAGCTGCCCTGGTTATCAAAGACAACAAACTCGTCTATGAACGCTACCGAGGCATAATGCCAACGGAAGCGGCCAATCTCACTGCGACCAGAGTACTCGACAGCCAAACCGAGTATGGCACGCGTGACAAAGACAGCCTTGCGACCTCTTGGTCAACGGCAAAATCCTTTACCAGCGTGCTGATCGCAATCGCCATTGAGCAGGGCTTTATCGAATCATTATCTGAACCTGCCTCCACCTATATAGAGGAGTGGCAAGGCGACGAAAGAGCCGCTATCACCCTTCGCAACCTGCTGGATATGCGCTCGGGATTGCCCCTAGTCTGCTATGACTTTGCCGGACAAAGTCTGGGGGTCTGCCCTGACGCTGGCAGCGCCGGCGGCAATTTAGTCTTCTCCAGCAATCAGATGTCTGCCTGTATCAATCGTCCACTGGCAGCGACCAATGTTAATCAGCCCTGGCATACAACCGGGCCAATTTGGCAGGCCGGCTACTGGCTCTACTCTAATTGCGACACGATGGTGCTCGGTGAAATTCTCTATCGAGCGACCGGCCAGGATCTACAGACCTATGCCGACCTGCAGCTGTTTTCTAAAATCGGTATGCAAGCCCAATGGTGGCGGGACAACGATAGCACCAGTCAGGTCGACGGCAACTATCTAGCCTATTGCTGTTTGGATGCTACGCCCCGTGATTTTGCACGATTTGGGCAGTTACTTCTAAATAATGGCGTATGGAATAATGAGCAGGTCGTTCCCACCAGCTACATCGACAGCATCAAAAACATTACTGTCGACTCGGTGGTGACCGAACTGGCCGGCGGAGTATTAAGCTACGGGCTGCAGTTTTGGAGCATAACGCCTTCACTTCAAGATGATGGCTCAGCGTATCCGCTACCGAATACGTTGATTTCAACCATTGGGTTTGATGGTCAGTACGTCACCCTAGATTTCGAGAACAATATTGTGGTGGTTCGCAACAGCCTCTACAGCCCCATTATGAACGCCTCAGATGAGCGGAAAATGACCATCACGCCCAATAACCTTGAAGCATCCAGCCTGGTGGGTTCGATACCAAACGGCTTAAGCTTAACGGCAGGATCAAACTATGTGCATCAGAAGCTACTCTACGGGGTAAACAATTCCATTATCGCGCCAAACTAATTGAGGACATTTCATCCTCATACTCTTTAAATTAAACCATAATAAAAAAAAGGTCATACCATGAACGACATTATTCTCTACGTACTCGCACTGACTCTATTCCAAATCTGGCTGCTGCCGATGGCCGTCAATTTAAAGAATAGCGCCTATCTGCTCTCGAATCGCGACGAGGAAGTTGAGACCTCGGTAACCTACAAGCGCATCAAACGCGCCGCAGCAAACCTTCAAGAGACTCTGCCGATTTTTCTCACCTTGGCACTGCTGTCAATGATTATGGATATCGATAACACCCAGGCCGCGACTGCTTGGTTGGCCTTGCGCTTGGTTCATCTGGCTTGTTACAGCTTCGGCTTTGCGATGTTGCGCAGCCTCAGCTGGGTCGGCTCTGTGGTTGCGCTTGTTTATATGGCTATGCAACTCGCCTAATAAGCTCTGCCTTTTATAAAAATAATTCATGCCAGGCCCTGTGCTACAAAACAGCGCCTGGCAACTATTGGGGAAATACCATGCGCACCAAACTCTCTCTTGCACTGGGAATACTATTACTGACAGCCTGCAGTGGACCGGATGATTCATCCCCACTAAGCGTTCAGCAAACAGTGCCGACTACTGCCGTAATTCAGGCTGAGACCTGCGACAATTTTAATGCCGACGGCACTGCCCTATTTGGCGATCTGCACGTTCACACCAGCTACTCATTTGATGCCGCGGCCAATAGCCTTGGCACCACACCAGCAGATGCCCATCGCTATGCCCGAGGAGAAGCAATCCCGTTCTTTCCAGTGGATAAGCAGGGCGTTCCACTTGGCTCAGTGAAGATTGATCGGCCATTGGACTTTCTTGCCGTAACCGACCACGGCGAATTTCTTGGCGAGCGCGCACTCTGCCGCACTCAGGGCTCACCGGCCTATAACACCACTTTTTGTAAAAACTATCGCGTCAATGAGCGTCAGGGCATGATGATGTTGGGCTCGGTAATTACCACCGAAACCCCCGAGCGAATTGAAGAAATTTGCGGCGCTGATGGCAGTCAGTGCAGCCAATACGCCGAGTCACCTTGGCAGGATATTCAACTGGCGGCCAACAGCGCCAATGCCCCCTGCGAGTTCACCAGTTTTGTCGCCTATGAGTACACCGGCACGCCTGGCACATCGAATTATCACCGCAATGTTATCTTTCGCGATGACAATGTACCCGCCAAACCGGTCAGCTATATAGACGCACCCATCGACAGCAAGCTCTGGGCTTCACTGGATGCGGTCTGTGACATTGCCGAGGGTTGCGACTACCTTACGATACCTCACAACTCAAACTTGGCTAACGGCCGTATGGCACCCTATATGCAGCTTGAGGATACCACTGCAGCCAAGCGTGCCTATGCGACGTCGCGACTCAAACGCGAGCCGATTATGGAAATATTCCAGCACAAAGGCGGCTCCGAGTGTATCAATGGGTTGAGCACTGTCTTTGGCGCACCGGATGAACTCTGTGAGATCGAAGCGGTCAGGCATATGGGCGAGAGTAAGACCTATGCAACCCAGAGCACCATCGACGGCGACCTGACCTTAGGCCAGGCGTCCGAGGTCACCGCAGAATGCGAACCCGGTCAGATCGGAAGCAACGGCATGCTCGGCGCCGGCTGTGTGCATCCGACCGACTTCCAACGCTCAGGACTATTGGTCGGCCTGCTCGAGGAACAGTCGATTGGTTTGAACCCCGTTAAGCTCGGCACTATTGCCGCCACTGACACCCATTCAAGCACCCCTGGCGCGGTGGTTGAGTCCGCATGGACTGGCGCTGTCACCGGTGAATCGACGCCAGCGGAAAGACTTAATCCGGGTCTTTTAACCAGCGGCATTGATGGCAACCCAGGTGGTTTGGCCGGTGTTTGGGCTAAACAAAATACCCGCGATGGCATCTTTGATGCAATGTTACGCAAAGAAGTGTTTGGCACCTCTGGCCCAAGAATTCGACCGCGTTTATTTGCCGGTTGGAATCTGAGTGAAGGCCTCTGTGATGCGCCTGATATGGTTGCCAAGGCCTATGCCTCAGGCGTCCCTATGGGTGCCGACTTAGTGGCTGCTGCGGACAGTGGCAATAGCCCTAGCCTGCTGGCCTATGCGGCCAAGGATCCAGATGGTAAGCCGCTGGTAGCATTGCACCTGATCAAGGGTTGGATTGATGGCGAGGGACAGATGCACAACGAGGTGATTACTGTGGCTGAGGCGGCAACGGGCGCTGCTAGTCTCTGTGTGGTGTATCGCGATGAGAACTTTGATGCCAGCCAGTCAGCTTATTACTATTTGCGGGCAGTAGAACCCGAGACTCCACGCTGGCACACCTATGACTGCAGTGCATTGGCTGAGGCTGATCGGCCTGAGGTCTGTACTAATGGGGCTTATCCTGAGACAGTTCGGGAGATGGCTTGGACCTCGCCGATTTGGTATCAGGGACAGTAAGGACGAGAGTTAACTGCAGGAAGCTAACTTTAGAAAGCTAACGTTAGAAAGCTAAGCTGTGATTGTACTTAGTAGGCGAACGACTATTAAGTACAATCATGGACACCAACCTAAGATACTAATTTTTCAAACTCTGCCGCGGGCACTGGCTTACTAAAGTAATAACCCTGAAAAACCTGACAGCCAAAAGACTTGAGTAGCTCGTATTGCTCCTGGGTTTCTACTCCCTCGGCAACAACCTCCAAGCCAAGACTTCTCGACATACTAATAATGGTCTCAATAATTACTGTAGGTCTGTGGTTAACATGCATGTTGCGCACAAACGACTGATCAATTTTAAGTTGCGACAAAGGCAGGTTCGAGATGTATTGCAACGAAGAGTAACCTGTACCAAAATCATCTATTGCGAAGCTTATACCTATACGCTTAAGCTCACGGATTATACTGATAGCGTCATCCACCTGCTTTAGAACAAGACCCTCGGTAAGCTCAAATTTGAGCTTTCTAGGATCTACACCCGTTCGCTTTAAACACGCCGAGGTCTCACTAATAAAGTTCGGGTGATAAAACTGCCGCGGGCTAATATTAATTGAAACCGTCAACTCACCGAGCCGCCCCCTGTCCTTCCAACAAGAAATCTGGTTGCAGGCCTCTTGCATAACCCAATTTCCAATCGGTATGATTAACCCAGATTCTTCCGCCAGTGGGATAAATTCTAATGGCGACACAACACCTAACAATGGATTTTTCCAGCGAATTAGTGCTTCAGAACCTACAGCGATATTCTTAGCGTTAAACTGTATCTGATAATAGAGTCGGAATTGCTTTTTTTCGATCGCCTCATGCAGTGCATGTTCGATACTGGCACGCTGATTTATAACCTTTTGCATCTGAGGGTCAAAAAATCGAAACATATTGCGCCCCGCTTTTTTGGACTGATACATAGCAATGTCAGCCTGCTTAATGAGCTCCTCTGCTTCCACTTCACTTTGTTCAATTAGCGTGGCCCCAATACTCACCGTACTGAAAAACTCGCGATCCTTTAATGTGTAAGGCTCTTGCAGCAATGACAATATTTTCGTCGCCACATCTCTCGTTTGAGCTGGCGCATCAACATCATCTTCACCAAGATTTCGCAGAATAATTACAAATTCATCACCTCCGATGCGCGCAACCGTGTCTTCAGAACGCAGACCAACCGTAAGCCTCTCAGCCATCTGCTGTAACAAAAGGTCCCCGAAGTCATGGCCAAGGTGATCATTGAGATCCTTGAAGTTATCTATATCAATAAATAGCAGTGCCACCTTTTTTCCTACGCGGCCAATGGTAGCGATGGTTTGGTTGAGTCTGTCCATAAGCAAGCGCCTATTTGGCAGGCCTGTCAGCGCATCAAAAAAAGCGAGGCTATATATTTCATCTGCATCCTTTTTAGCTCTGGACCTGTCAGAAAATGCGAATAAATAATTCTGGATCGCCTTTTTTGAATCCCTAATAACACTAATCGTCAGATGCAGTGGAACAGCCTCCCAATTCTTACGCCGTTCCCACACCTCGCCGGCCCAAGTGTCGTCTTGTTTAACTGACTCCCAGATAGCGGCAAGAAACTCTGCCTCGTGCTGATCGGGACGAAGAAGTTGCGGAGCGGAACCAAGCTGTTCGTTTTCAGAGTAACCTGTAATATCCACAGAGCTTTTATTCGCACGCACAATATTGAAATCTCTATCCGTGATTAATATACCCTCCGCGCCATCAAAGGTCATCGCAGCAATTCGTAAGTCCGAGATGTCTTTATTTCTATCGGTAACATCCCTTACAAACCCGGTAACTATCGACTCTCCAAAGCGCCTTACGGAAACCAGAGAAACCTCAACAGACACTGCCACCCCGTCAGCCCGAACGACATCAAACTCCAAACGCTCAGATTTACTATCCCCTACTTTATCGACAAAAAACTGACTTAAGAAACTCTGGGCAGCCTCATACTCACTTGGTTCAAAAGTCAGTTCAATGATGCTCTTACCTTGGGCCTCTAGGGCAGTATATCCGAGTACAATCTCTGCATTGGGATTCCAATAAATCACCTTTCCATCACAGTCTATCGAGATAACTGCGTCCAGCGTCGCATTTAAAATCCGCCGCGACATTAGTTCAAAATGGACCCGCGCATTTAATTCCTGCTGCAGAGACATGGCATCCCGATCAAGACCCTCCAGCAACAGGTCGGCATCGTCAGATGCCAGGCTTACCAACTTTTTCATCCTGTGATAGCTATCGCGCAGCTCTATCTCGCGGACAGCCAGACGGCCAAGGGTTTCAAGTGAGAGCCTTTGGGCAGAGGATAATCTTCCCGGTTTATAGTCAAGAACACAGAGAGTGCCCAAGGCATGCCCATTTTGCGCGACTAACGGAACACCGGCATAAAACCGAAACTTGGGGCCTTCGGTGACCAGTAAATTATCGGCGAATCGCGGGTCAAGATACGCATCTTGAACTTCCATAATCTGATCAGGTGTTAGAATACTGTGCGCGCAAAAAGCAACATCTCTATCGGTTTCATTGACATCAAGAGACACTTTGGATTTAAACCACTGTCGATGTTTATCCACAAGGGAGATTAGCGCGACAGGCGTATTACAAATTTTTGCGGCCATCGCTGTTAACTCATCGAACTCCCGCTCCGCCTCTGTATCTAGGAGATTCAAGTTACGGAGAGTTTTGAGCCTTTCCTTTTCATTTTTTGGGAGCGGAGCTTTCACAATCACCTCTCAGGAGGTTTTTATTTTATTTAGTGAGGCTTGGGCTAAAGAATCAAGCTATCAAATTCACCACTTTCCCCTGTATCAAGGAGGAAAATACTCGCAGTGGTTGTTACCTTGCCTGCCCGGGAAAATTTAACCTTCACTAGTTCGAAGTTGTTTTATATTTTTAGCATAGTCTCTGTTTAGGTAAAATGATGACTAAAATTATCAACCAATGCACCTGCAGCCTAATTTATAGAAAAATAGCTCGACAAGAAGGGGGGTATATTTGGCAAAGCTCTCTAGGACAAAGCTCCCTAGTACAAAGCTCTGTAGGCCAGAACCCTATATTGTCAGATTTATTCAGGAACTAACGAACTAGACTTCCCAAGGGCTAATCACAATCTCTGTAGCCAGAGCTATAGCATTTAGCGGCCAGAGCCTGTGAATCAGCTATTTGCTGAGCTGTCATTCTGGGC
>Ga0302130_1001578_pt1 | contig 11440 bp, 6 predicted proteins | sample CB9_surface_MG_FD_203117 | JGI IMG/M metagenome (GOLD analysis project Ga0302130, IMG submission 203117) | Marine microbial communities from Western Arctic Ocean, Canada - CB9_surface | ecosystem: Environmental > Aquatic > Marine > Oceanic | place: Canada: Western Arctic Ocean | collected 2017-09-19 | reverse complement strand
AGTAGCGTTGGGAATACAACGCACCGTCACTTTATATTCTTTGGCGATCTTATCTTCGAGTTCCGAGTCGCAGCAGAAGCCCATTGAGGCAAAACCACCGTGTATTTCGGGTGCGTCGATGTTCTTCGGCGTGAAAAATTCGACAAAGTCAGCCTCGGTCGTGATCTCACGAGTGTGCTCTTTCTGGAAGGCTTTGGCCTTAGCTAATAAACCAGCCTGCATCTCATCGAGCAGATTAGCGATACCACCAACAAATTGCTGTACTGGCATACTCTCTTTGTCCTTTGGTGCTCGATCGCGGCGACCTACGAAGACGCTGCCTGCTTCCATATCGCGAGGACCTACCTCGACGCGGAGCGGGATGCCCTTTTTAATCCAGCCCCAAGCCTTTTCACCGCCACGCATATCGCGGTCGTCGAACTCAACGCGCACACGCCCGTCCATGTAGTTCTGGTCTTCTAATTGTTGCTTGAGCTCGAGGCAGTAGTCGATCACTTGCTGACGCGTTTCTTCCTTCGGTGTAACCGGAATAATAACGACATGCGAGGGCGCAATCCGCGGGGGTAGCACGAGACCATCGTCGTCCGAGTGTGTCATAATGAGACCGCCGACGAGACGCGTGGAGACACCCCATGAAGTCGTCCAAGCAAACTCTTCTTTCCCTTCGGCACTAAGATACTTAATGTTACTGGACTTAGCGAAGTTTTGACCAAGGAAGTGTGAAGTCCCAGCTTGGAGAGCCTTACGGTCTTGCATCATTGCTTCGATCGCAAAGGTGGCATCCGCTCCAGGGAATCGTTCCGCTTCGGTCTTTTCACCCGTCAACACAGGCATCGCCATAAAGTTTTCCGCGAAATCGGCATACACATCCAGCATCTGACGGGTCTCCGCCATCGCCTCCTCGGAGGTCGCGTGGACGGTGTGCCCCTCCTGCCAGAGAAACTCGGCAGTTCGCAAAAAGAGACGTGTACGCATTTCCCAGCGAACGACGTTGGCCCACTGGTTAATGAGCAGTGGCAAGTCGCGGTAAGACTGCACCCATTTTGAAAATAGCTCACCGATAATAGTCTCGGAAGTCGGGCGCACGATAAGCGGTTCCTCTAGTGGCCCTGCAGGCTGTAGCTTGCCGTCCTCATCGGCTTCAAGGCGCGAGTGAGTGACGACGGCACACTCTTTAGCAAAGCCCTCGACGTGGTCCGCCTCCTTTTGCAAAAAGCTCATCGGGATGAATAGCGGGAAGTAAGCATTTTTGTGACCGGTCTCCTTAAAACGACGGTCGAGATCTCTCTGGATATTTTCCCAGATTGCGTAGCCCCAAGGCTTGATTACCATGCAACCACGCACGGGCGAGGTTTCGGCCAGATCAGCTGCCTTGACGACTTGCTGATACCATTCGGGGTAGTCCTCCTCACGAGTAGGAGTAATTGCTGTTTTTGCCTGCTTTGCCATTTAGTTAGATAGCAAATGCGCACCTGTGAGGCGTGCAATGCCAAATTACAAACTAAGAAAGCAGATATAGTCTCTCGACTAGAACACTCACTTAGTTGTTAGGGCTTGTCAGGGACTTGATCATCAAACCAAGCATCGCGCACAAAATCAATCAGAGGCTCGAAGAGTCCCGGGAAAAACTTCACGAGTAGTACCACAATCCCAATAATTATGATCAGCCTCAGAATACATTTACCCACACTCTTTAGAATCTTAATCAAAAGAATCAGTAGGACCACGAGGATGATCCAGAAAACGATGTTTCTCGAGGCGATAGCTTCTTGTAGAAATTCCATTATTTATAATTTTGAGCTCACTGAGGCAGATAGCAAGCATAGGTAGAACATCTGTATCGACCAAACCGCCCCAGTGAACCTACTTCGCTTCGCCAATGTATTCTTGGCGCATCCAATATTGGAGGCACTCGGGCACTTTCACTCGGCCATCAGCTTGAAGGTGGTTTTCAAGGATCGCTGCGAGAACCCTTGGCACGGCTAGGCCTGAACCGTTGAGGGTATGCGCGGTCACGGGCTTGCCGTCGGTGCCACGATAGCGGATGCCAGCTCGACGCGCTTGGAAGTCGGTAAAGTTCGAACAGCTCGACACTTCGAGCCAACGTTTCTGACCTGCCGCAAAAACTTCGAGGTCGTATTGCTTTGCATGGGGGAAGCCTATCTCACCCGTACACATACGGAGCACGCGGTAAGGCAGATCCAGCTTCTGAAGGGTCGACTCCACATTATCACGGAGCTTTTCCAGCTCTTCCATCGAACTCTCAGCGTCTGTCCATTTGACTAGTTCAACCTTGTCGAACTGATGTAGTCGGTTTAGCCCACGAACGTGCGCGCCCCAGCTACCAGCTTCACGGCGGAAGCAAGGCGTATAGGCGCAGCGCATGATGGGCAACTGTTCGGTGTCGAGAATCTCGTCGCGGTAGAAATTGGTCACTGGCACCTCAGCAGTCGGAATCAAATAAAGGCCTTCTTTCTCGTCGACATACATTTGCCCTTCCTTGTCGGGTAACTGCCCGGTGGCGGTGGCGCTCTCAGCATTGACTACAATCGGAGGCAATACCTCCTCGTATCCATTAAGGCGAGCTTCTTCCAAAAAGAAATTGATCAAAGCACGCACGAGGCGCGACATTTCGCCCACATAGAAAGGGAAGCCCGCACCAGCCGTTTTCACCCCACGGGCGAAGTCGATCCGCGACTCAAACCAAGGGATATCGAAATGCGGCAGTGCATAGGGAAAGTCCGCATTGGCATCACCATGGGTCGAAGCGACCACGTTTTCCTCTTCGCCTTTACCAACAGGCACGGAGGGATCGGGCAGATTAGGGATCGAGAGAAAGGCCTCTCGAAAGGCGTCATCAGCCGCTTTGGCCTCGGTTTCCAGCTCTTTCGCGCGGTTGGCGATAGCCTTCATGCCTTTGACCGCTTCCATAAACTCGGGCGAACCCTTGGCCAGCGCCGCCATTTCCTTGTTGGCCGCCTTCTGAGCGGCACGTGCTTGTTCCGCCTCAGTGATCTTAGTGCGGCGCACCGTGTCTAGTTCTAAGACTGCATCGATGTCGGTCTTGAACTTTTTATGGGCAACAGCAGCACAGACGATGTCGGGTTGCTCGCGTAGTAACTTAATATCGATCATTTTACCAGTAAGTCTGAAGACAGAAGTGTGTAGTCAGTCAAGACTGGATGCCAGCCAAGCGGGGATTAAGGCACCAGAACAACTCTTCGGAGGGTACAGCTAAAGACTTCCCTATCGCGGTAGAACTGGATTGCTTTAGGCGCTACAATTTACCCATTCAGCAAATAATCGAAATCGTTACGAGTGAGACCTGCTTTAGCGGACTTAACGCTTGGATCTTCGACTAGTTGTTTGAAGAGTTCTGCTTTGCGGGCTTTCAATTCCAACATACGTGCTTCGATACTATGCTGCATGATTAGGCGCTGGACGAAAACAGATCGAGTCTGGCCGATACGGTGAGCACGGTCGCTAGCTTGATTTTCAACCGCAGGGTTCCACCAAGGATCTAAGTGAAAAACGTAATTGGCGCGTGTTAAGTTCAAACCAACGCCACCAGTTTTTAGACTAATAAAGAAGAAGGCAGGACCCTTGCCACTTTGGAAGAGTTGGACGATCTCCTTACGCTTGGGTATTGGGGTGCGTCCGTCCATACGAAGGTAATCGATACCACGCTCTTTGGCGACCGCTTCCATTTGGTCAAGGCCACCGATAAATTGACTGAAGATGAGCGCGCCATGACCTTCGGCCTGTAACTCTTCTAGCTTGTCCGCCATGTAGCCGAATTTGGGCGCGTGATCCGGTAAATGCTTGCCCAATAACTCGGGACTTACGCATACCTGGCGCAGACGCAGAATCGCAGCGAGCGCGACGATGCCGGCTTGTTGTTCGGGGCGATCTTCGTAGGCCTCAGCCACCTCAGCTTTGACCTCAGCGACGGTGCGCGTGTAGATCTCTTTCTGCATGGGCGACATTTCAAGGAAGAGTTCGTGCTCTTCCTTCTTTGGAAGATCCTTAAGAATCTTATCCTTGGTGCGGCGTAAAATGAAGGGACGCGAGCGGCCGAGAATACGGTCGGGCGCTTCGCGGAAGTATTCTTTAAAGGCCTTCAGAGTGCCGAAGATCCCCGGAACTGCAGCGGACATGACTGAATAGAACTCAGAGGCGTTATTTTCCACAGGGGTGCCAGTGAGGCAAAGCGTGAAGCGACGTGCGATCTGGGCGGCAGCTTTGGTGCGTGCCGCAGAAACGTTTTTAAGGTTATGCGCCTCGTCGAAAACCACTATCTCGAAGCGGTTCCCCTCCATCGAGCCTAAGTCGAGGCGAACACGGTCGTAGGTGGTCAGTAAAATCTGAGATTCCCCGAGTGCTTTATGCCACGCGCCTTTGCGCAAACACTCAGTAACTTTAAGGCTCGGTGCAAAACGGGCAAACTCTTCTTGCCAATTAAATACAAGACTCGGCGGTAAAACAATGAGGACGGGAGCTTTTTTGTGATTTGGATTCTCCTCGAAGAATTGGGCGAGGAAGCCGATGGTCTGCACCGTTTTACCCAGACCCATATCGTCGGCGAGGCAGGCACCAAAACGGTGGCGGTATAGGAAATCGATCCACGCGCAGCCCTCTTCTTGGTAGGGTCGTAACTCGGCGTTCAAACTGGCCGGTTTCACAAACTCGCCTACACCGTTAAATTCCGAAAGACTGGAAAAGAGGTTTTCGGCTTCTTCGGGCAAAGTGACACGTACGCCGTGCCTGCGTAGCATGATCCAGTCAAGCATCTCGAGGCGGGAAACTTGCAAGGCGTCGTCGTCCTTGGCCTTGGTGCCGTCGGGCTTTTTACGCCGTGGGCGCAGCAACTCGGCAAGCATTTCGAGGCCACCCTCACCGCCTTCAATTTGTGGCATAATCAGGCTGCCATCTTTATCTTCGATCAAGAGTTGCCCTAGGATGAGTTTCTGCCACTCCTCGGGGGCGATCGTGCGATCGCCACAACGGATTGAGGGATGTAGTTGGAACCAGTCGATATCGGAACCGGAGGCCTTGGAATCAACGGAGATACTAAGCGGCTCAGATCGAATAGCTTGCTCGTTAAACTGCACTTGGATCCCGAGCGTGCGACAGACAGAGACAATGCGCTGCAAGGCTTCTGCGCCCGCTTCAGGGTGAACGAGTTCGATCTTGCCCTCTTCAAGGTTAAGCAGATCGGCGCGACTCGTGGCATCACTCAAGCTAAAAAGTAGCATAGCGACTTTGCGCAGATCAAGTCCACCTTTTAGCCAGCGTTGTGCATCGTTATCCGCTAGCGTGACTTGATAATCAGCTCCATAGGTTTCGATAGATTGCACTATCTTTTCAGCAATCTCACAGACACCGACACGATAATTAGGGTCAAAAAGCTCGGGGTAATCGGGCTCGTAGGCTTCCATCCCCAAAGAGTCGGCAGCTTGCTCTGAGGAGAGCACACGGCGAAGCAGGTCAGAGAGCGCACGCACGCGTCGCTTAGCACTGAGCAGCTTGCCCGCGTAAACGTGAAGCGCTGGCGCGAGGAAGCACGACTGTAACTCGTAGAGCTCTACACGACAACCGTCGAGATTAAGCCAGAGATCAAACTCGAAGGCCTCCCATTCACCCGCCACGTTTTCCATCGCGGTGAGGTCGAGCTCGATCAGCACTTGCTTGGGCTTGATCTGCTTGGGCTTCTTTTTCGCGCCTTTGACAGCGAAAAGATAGGCGTCGCTGGATGATTGAGGCGTTAAGTTCTGTTCGTTAAAAGCTTCCGTTTCCAAATCCATACGGAGTGGCCCTAGGTCGCCCGCAAGGCCGAGACCGCAAGGACGAACTTTGCAGACGCGGCCATCTGATAGCAGCACAAGCGAGCTGTTGGGAATCAAATGGACGACGTCGAGCTCCTTACCCTTCAGATCTAAGAAAAGCATACGCCGCACCACTCGGTCGCCTGCGAGGGTGTGCTGGATCTCCATGTGCGCGGCCTGCTTGATCATCTTTAAAGGATGAGGATCACCCTCCAAGATGGAAGATACCGCAATCTTGGCAGCTTTGGCCTTTTTAAGAAACGGCTCTAGCTTCGCACCTGGATTGACGAGGCTGAACTCCCTCGACAAGCGGAAGCCATAACTGGCACTCATTGTGATGCCAAAGTCTGCCAGAAAGTCTTTTGGCACTGGCCCCTCGATACTGAAGCCCAAGTTTCCATAGGCATCGACCTCCGTGAGTTCAAACTCGACCGCCTGCTCGGGCACTTCCTCTTCGCCCTTATGGCCATCCCCACCAACGTCGCGGTAACCAAGTTGCTTACGCAGTTCTTGCGCATAGTCGTCGGGCATGGCAACGCCACCCACGCTTTGTCCTTGAACGGAGAGGAACATGGCCGCTGCCGCGGCAACTACGTGCTTACAGCCACCGTAGTTCTCGCAATCAGCGCACTCGCATTCGTGGACGAGGCGACCGTCACTCACCTTGAGTATAACTTCGTAGGTATTATGCCCATGCCCTTCTACGAGAGCCGTCATTTGCTTCGTCTTGCCATCCCACTCTAGGCCCTCTACAGCGAACTGGCGATAGCTGGCCAAGCCGCCATCAAGGAACTTGCGATCTCCAATATAATAGAGCTCACCGATATCGAGTTTTTCGAAGCCTTCCAGCCCTTCCAGTTTTCCTGTAGCAGTCCTTATCATAGCAATCCTCGACTCAATACCCGAATTTGATTTCTTTACGAGCGTAAAATCGAAGAAACTTTCCGAAAGGCTCGTATTGCCGAAATCGAGCGACTACAGGAAAGCCATTATCTAACAACTTCTCTAACAGCAAAACGCCGCTCCGCGCACCTCCGCTAAAGCGCGGGTAGCTTTCAAAATACTCAGCTACCTACTAGAAACTCCTACTACGGAGGGCATTCGCAATTATGTGGAGTGTTTGATGCGCAAGCGTGATATTCATCGCGTAGCGTGTGAGTGCATCACATCCGAATAATGGTCTCGCGCTCGCGGGTTGGCTAATGGCTAAGCCCATAGCGCTTAGCCCTTAAGCATCCGCAATCGGAGTAATTACGGAGGGGAATAACGCGTCTAAAACTTGGTCGACGGTAATCGAGCCAATGATGCCATCTTTTGAATGGATCGACTGGTGCGTTGGTTTATCTAAAGGATATGGGCCATAGAGGACTGGAGACGTAGGACCGTAGAGACCTAGCACAGATGTGCCGACTGCTGCTGCAATATGAACCGGGCCACTGTCGTTAGCGACTACTAGGCTCGCCCCTTGTATTAGGGCTATAACTTGAGGGAGGCTTGTTTTACCCGCGATATTAGTTATATTCTCCGCTTTAGGGCAAAGTTCTGCAGAGCGCTCAGAGGCACACCATACAAAGTGACACTCGGGTAATTGCTCAGCGGCACGCTGCACAAATTCTGGAAAGGCTGGCCACTCTTTTTCGGTGCGACGGCTCTCAGGAAAGATAAGCACCGAATCCTTTAAAGAAACTAGCAGCTCGTCGTTTTGGAGATTCGGAAAATCAAAGCGCAAGGAACTGACGACTTTTTCTTTCAAATCAAGCACGGGTAAAAATTTGGCTAGGATTTCAACAGCGTGTGCCTTCTTGTCCTGGGGAAGAGGTATTTTTTTGGAGTAAAAAAGGCCCGAACCTTCGCGCGCGTCGCTACGCCCAATCTTATGTTCAGCGCGAGCTGCCCAGGTCATTAGACCGCTACGGGCGAGCCCCTGTAGGTCGAGCACCGTCTCAAATTTTTGCGCACGGATATTTTTAATAAGACGAACAAAGGCACCCAGCCCACCCTGACGCTCAAAGACGATGACCTTATCTACTGTAGCACAAGACTCGACCACGTCTTTGAAAACTGATTCAACCACCCAAGTAATGTGTAAGTTGGGTGTTTGCACTCGTATCGACTCTACAAGCTGCAACCCGTGAATAATGTCACCTAAGGAGGATGGCTTTATTACAAGTATTCTGGAGGGTGAGGCCATTTTAATTATACAAGGTGTTTCAGAACCTCGACGCTGACGCGCTCAGGAGAGATTTCCTTGATGGACTGACCTCCCGTTATGGGGCAATTTTCCGGCTGAAGAATAATATGTGGAGTAGAAAAAATTGGACCAGTACGAATAGGATTTGTGGGGCCAAACACTGCGACAACAGGCGTAGCGAACATGTTGGCGAGGTGCATGCCGCCAGTGTCATTACAACTAACGACTGCGCAGCTACTTAGCCCGTCACAGAACTCGGAGAGGTTAGTCTGACCAGCTAGATTGCTGACTTGCTCAGGAGCAAACCCATCGCAAACGGCATCTGCGATCTCTCGGTCAGCAGGTGTGCCGTAGAGCACGATCTCGACCTCAGGCATTGTAGCGATGAGTTGCTCGATCAAGTGACGCCAGTGTGTAACCGGCCAGCGCTTTTCGGGCGAATTTTCAGTTCCACAGATGAGGCCGATTCGATTCGACGCACGACTTATGTGGGTAACCTGAATAGGCGTATAATCGAGAGCTTCCTCCAATCCATATCGGCGAGCCATCATTTCCCAAACTGCAGTTTGATGCATCTGGGTCTCATCGAATTCCGGAGGCAACACGTAGGCATCAGTGAGCAGCGGGCGGTGCTTTCCAGGGCGAATCATGCCGAAGCGTTGTGGGCAACGCGTGAGAAAGGCTTCCATATCGCTACGAGCAGAATTAGTCAGTAAGAGATAGGTATCAGGATAGGATTCACGTAGCGCGTAAAAGGATTTAAAGTAACTACTCCCTCGTTCCGGCAGCGGTATAAAGTGGTCGGCCACATTGAGACGATCGACCAAAGGCTTAAAAGCAGCTCTCCCAATTAGAGTGAACTCAAAATCGGGGCGACCAGCACGAATCGCACGAAGGATAGGCAGTGCCATGACAACATCACCAAGCCAGTTTGGCAGTCGCACCCAGAAGCGAGCCTTACGCGGGGTTGTCTCGTATCCATGAATTAGATTAGAAAGCGCGAGTTGGTTCCGCTTCTTTGGCATGCGGAATCGCTTATTAGCTGATGAGAAATGATCCCAGCGATCATGTAACCAAAGCCAGTCGGCTGCAGTACTATCATCACGGCGAAGGTAAGCTTCAAGAGCATCATGGGCATGGATAGTCAACTCCGTGGGAGAGTTCCCTCGCGCAATCTTTTGCAGTGTCAGCTTGGCCTTCCAAAAACTCTTGCGCTCTGTCAGCATCAAATAGGCATCCGCCTCAAAGCGCTTCGCCATCAATCCGGGCAAATCTGTAGCCGAGACGATACGATTCATAAATGTGACCGTCGTTCCTTTTTTTGCAGCATCCTGATCGAAGAGCACACAAACGGCTTCACCGCGTCGAAGCGCAGCCATGGAACCATTATAGCCAGATTTACGAGAGAGTAGCTTGGCACCGAAACGCTCGCGCTCCGCCATGACCCATTCATTGATAGAAGGCTGATTTAGTGGACGAAAAATAAAATGCAGCGTAGGCATCTGAGGGAAATACATGGGTAATAGCGAGCCAGCCTCTGCCATCGCCATATGCGGCATCAAGAGTATAAAAGGATGGCCGTGCTTCGGTTGCCCAAGCTCATACTGCTTGATCGTATCGATGGATTCATGCGCGATTTCTAAAGTAGCCTCCAAACGTTTTTTGCGAAAAAAAGAAGCGGCTGGCCGGAATAGTGCCATTTCGAAAAGTTGTGCCGTCGAATCCCGAAATACCTGTTTACGCCACGCCTCTGTTTTTTCAGGAAAGGCATGGTGCAGGGAACGCATAGTCTTACGGCGACGGTTAGGCATCAGGATTGCCACAAGCCAGGCAAAGAAGTTACAGAACAGAGCGGCCACACTGACAGGCAGAGCGGCAAGTATACGGCAGAATACTTTTAGAATTAAGAGCAAGCTCTCATTGAAGGCGAAAAGATATCCAGACGGCAAGGTCTCTTTATCGATAAGGGTCGGAAAAACAGGCCTGCCAAAATTAGCCTTGTTCTGATTCTCAATTGTAGCGAACCTAGGGCATTAAATGCAGGACCATGAAACAGATTTAGTTAAATCGACCGATTCACTTAAAAAGGATTGGTCATTTTTAGATCCCTACACACTTCCTCTGGATGATGTTAAAGACCGTTCGACCATTTTCGTCCGTGAGGTCGAAAATCTGGGAATTTTCCAAAAAGCCTACATCAAGATATATGCGAACAGAAAGTATCCTTTCCAACGCTATTTGCGCAAAAGTAAAAGCCGCACCGAAGTGCGCAACTTACTTTTTTTTCAAAGCATAGGCATATCGACTCCTCGCATTATCGGATGGGGCCAACGGCGCAATGCCATTAGGCATATAATACAAGATTTCATCATCACAGAAGCTATTCCTCATTCACTGACACTCGATCAATACGTGCGCAGGAAATCTTTATCCAGACTACAGGCAGCAAGGCTTGCACGAACTTTGGGTTTGTGGCTTAGAGGTATGCATACAAACAATTTCTATCATAAGGACTTTCACTGGCGTAATATATTGATCCAGTGCAAAAAACAAAAACTCATACTTTCACTAATCGATTGTCCCCGTGGGACTTTTCACTATTCAACTTCAAGAAGTAGATATTGGCGTCTAAAAGACTGCGCAATATTGGATAAGTATGCCAGCGTCTTAGTCGACGATGTCGCTCGTTCGGTTTTTCTTCAAGCCTATCTTAGTGCGAGTCGTGATTCCAGCAGCTTTAAAAAATGGAGTCAGAGAATTCCTGCTTATAGATTAGCTCGCTTTGATCAAAAAAAAGGGCGCACAAAGGTGAAACCTCTTAATCATAATTTAAAAGATGTTTAAACTTGAACAACTCTGGACCAGTCCTGATTGGAAAGCACTCCTTAACGAAACTGGTCTGCTCGACATCGAATCCGTAAGCCAGCGAGAATTCGACTGGTTCGAAGAGCCCAACCGCCGGCGCGGCGGTTGGAGTGGAGTCTCTCGCATCGAGCTCAATCCTGGAGCATCGGGAGAAGAGGCCAGAGCCGTCTTTCTTAAAATTCAACAAAATCACTTTTATGTCGCGCCGAATACTTGCTTCTTGAAGCGACTGACCTTCGAGCGCGAGTTTGCTGCTATGCAGGCGATCCGTCCCTATTGTAATGCGATCCCACAAATCGCTATGTTTGCGAAATGGCAGGAAAATGGTAACCAGGGTTCCATCTTGGTAACTGAAGCGCTGGACGGCTGGATTCCCTTGCGTCCCTGGCTATTAGGAGAGCTCGACCAGCCCGCGCCCGACAAAGAGACCCTGCATAGAGCTTTTGATGCCATTGCCAAGACTGCCCGCAGTATCAACCAAGCAGGCTGGATTCACATGTGCTTTTCGGCTAAACATATCTTCGTCAAAGAGCAATCAGATAGCACCTTCTCCGTGCGC
>Ga0302130_1001575_pt1 | contig 11449 bp, 10 predicted proteins | sample CB9_surface_MG_FD_203117 | JGI IMG/M metagenome (GOLD analysis project Ga0302130, IMG submission 203117) | Marine microbial communities from Western Arctic Ocean, Canada - CB9_surface | ecosystem: Environmental > Aquatic > Marine > Oceanic | place: Canada: Western Arctic Ocean | collected... | reverse complement strand
CGGACATTGATGACAAGGTTTTGGACAAAGCCGATGAGCAGTCCGTTACCTGGTGGGAACTTGCATACAAAAACGAGCAATTATTTGCGGCTGATTATCGCCGGCTCGCGATTGGGCTTCCATCCCATGAACCAAGAGCCACCGGGCACATCCCACAGATGATTACCCTCATCGAAAAGCTTGTTGAGCTTGGATACGCCTACGGCGGCCTCGATGGCTCAGGAGACATGTATTTCAACACCGCAAAATGGTCAAATTACGGCGAACTTACCCACCAGAAACTCGATGACATGGAGGGTGAACGCTCGAATCCGGCGAAGATAAATCCTCAGGATTTCGCCCTTTGGAAGGCGACCAAGTCGACTGAGCCAGAATCGGCCAACTGGTCTTCTCCATTTGGAATCGGCCGCCCAGGTTGGCACATTGAGTGCTCAGCCATGGCTGCCCACTATTTGGGAGAGAGTTTCGACATTCACGGGGGTGGCCTAGATCTTCGCTTTCCTCACCATGAAAATGAACTTGCGCAATCCACTGCAGCTGGCCACAGCTTCGCCAACTACTGGGTCCATAACGGGCTGGTTAGTGTTCAGGGTCAGAAGATGTCCAAGTCACTCGGGAATTCAGTGCTGTCTTCGGATTTATTCGACAAGGTCAGCGACAAAGCCGTCCGCTACTACCTAGCTAGCGCTCATTATCGCTCAATGCTTGACTACCAGCCCGAAGCAACCGTAGAAGCCGCCGCCGCACTATCAAGGCTTCACGGCTTTGTTGCCAGAGCCGCCAGAGAGCTCAAGGAGTCTAGGTTTAGTGAGTTCGCAGCAGTTGAGTTGCCCGATGAGTTCACTCTGCAAATGAACGATGATTTGAATATTCCGGGAGCACTTGCTGTGATCCACGAAAGCGCAACAGCCGGTAATACAGACCTAGATGAGCAGCGATTGAGCCAAGCGCATCAGCGCTGGAGCGAGGTAGTCGGTATGCTCGAGGTTCTAGGTCTTTCTTTGGACTCATCAAACCGGACCAATCAAGAGCATCGAGCGCTGGATCAATTGATCCAAACTTTGATCGCTGAGAGAAATAAAGCTAGAGAAGACAAGAACTATCAGCGCGCTGATCAGATACGCGACCAGCTATTAGAAATTGGTATCGAGCTATCTGACTCGACATCTGGAACACATTGGAGTTTGAACTAATGGCAAAAATTGGAAGACCCGGAGCTAGTAAGTCCAAAAAAGGTCCGCTCAAGGGAACCGGTGGGCACGGACGAAAGTCTCTAGAGGGCAAGGGCCCAACGCCCAAGGCTGAAGATCGGAAATATCACAAGACTTATCGCTCTCCAAAGGCGACTACCGAAGTTCGTCAAACTCCTAAAAAGGGCCAGTTCGTGGCATCTAAGACTGGCAAAGCATCGAAGGCTAACGCCACCGAAGTTTTATCCGGTAGAAACTCGGTGGTTGAAGCGCTGAAGGCGAGCGTTCCGGCTACCGCCTTGTTCATCGCCCAGCGCATCGAGGTCGACGACCGAGTTCGGGAATCAATGACTATCGCAAATAAGCGCGGAATTGTCATCAACGAGGTAACTCGAGTTGAGATTGATCGGATGACCGGCGGCGACAGCGTCCACCAGGGAATTGCTCTTCAGGTTCCTCCATACAACTACAAAGACCCGAACGAACTCTTGGACCGCGCATTGTCTCAGTCATCCCTGCCGCTCTTGGTAGCACTAGACGGGATAACTGACCCTAGAAACCTGGGTGCGATAATCCGATCGGTTGCGGCATTTGGCGGCAACGGAATCATTTTGCCGCAGCGTAGAAGCGTCGGTGTGACTGCAGCAGCGTGGAAGACTAGTGCGGGAGCAGCAGCCAGAATGCCGGTAGCCCTGGCAGCAAACCTCAACCAGACAATAAAGGAATACAAGCGTCGAGGCGTGTTTGTGGTCGGCCTCGATGGTGACGGAGACGTTTCTCTTCCCAGTTTTCAACTCTTCGATAAGCCACTGCTAGTTGTCGTCGGCTCAGAAGGCAAGGGACTGTCGCGTCTAGTGCAAGAAAACTGTGATCAAGTTATCTCGATACCAATTTCCGAGGTTACAGAATCTCTAAATGCTGGAATTGCGGCGAGCGTAGCCCTCTATCAAATAGCAGCGTTAAGGGCCTAAACCTTATCTCGCCAGTCACCTGTTTCATCATCGCTCACAACTATTAGCCCGGTTGGAACCGACTCAGCAAGGCTTATTGTGTCGGTAACGGGGCTTCCCGATAGCAGAGCGGACTCATCGCGGCGTTCGGCAAGGACATCCGAGATGTAGCTTCGAACTGCATCAACAAGGGCAATGTCGCTTCCTTGACCTTCGGACAGTTTCAGTCGGTGCCTCAATACTTCGTGGAACAACTCAGCTGGTTCAAGCTTGCCTAGAAGCTCATTTGGTATTGCACCAACCACAGGCTCGAATACTTCGCTGAGCCATTGGTGTGCCAAAACTTCTTCGTCGAAGCCAAGGTGAGCATTGACGAGCGAGTACTGGTCGATGTCGTTAAGTAGGCGTCTTGCTTGATTTTCTTCGACGTCAAGACCGGTGACCAGCAAAAGCCGTCTGGCGTGATGTCCTGCGTCCACGACCTTCGGTTGGATTCTTACCGTTCTCTTATCTTGATCTTTGGCCATCGATAGCTCTTGAATATCAAACCCAAGATCGTTGAGGCGTTGAATTCTTTGAGCAATCTTCCATCGCTCACTGTCATCAAAGGTGTCGGTGGCGGTGAGCTCTTTCCAAAGTTCGCGGTATTTATCAACGATTCGCTGGCTTACGGTTCCCGGGTCCAAGTCAGTGGCTTTTCCGGAGGCAATTAGATCCATTAGCTCACCGGCAATGTTTACGCGCCCGATCTCCAGATCATTTTCGCGCTGACCATTTGAGAGTCTGGAGTTATATAGGTGTCCGGTCTCTGCATCCACCAGGTAGGCGGCGAATTGCCCGGCGTCTCTTCTGAATAAAGTGTTCGACAGTGAGACGTCACCCCAGAAAAATCCAGCCAGGTGCAACCGCACCAGCAGTAGGGCCAGAGCGTCGACTAGTCGGTTGGCGGTTTGTTCCCTTAGCCCTTGAGACCACATCGCACGGTAGGGCAGGGAGAATTTTAGGTGCCGGGTTATTAGTACCGCCGGCAGCGGGTTTCCATCGAGATCCTCGCGCTCTTGGATTATCGCAAAGGCCTCAACGCAGGGGATGTCGAGTTTTTCTAGCTTGCGAAGCATCTCGTACTCACGTTTTGCTAGATCAAAAAGGGTTTCCTTGATGGCTATGACGTGATCGTTTAGGTGCGCGAATCTAACCGTGTGGCGCGACAGCCCCTTTGGTAATGCAGCAATGTTTTCTTTAGGCCAATCCTCCAACGGCAAATGCCACGGCAGATCCAATAACTCTGGTTCCGCCGCGGCAGCTGTAATGCTTATCGAAGATGGCATTGAAGCCTAGTTAAGGCGCTCGCCCGACTCGGTGTCGAAGACGTGAACTGCTTCCGGATCGGCCTGCAGGTGGATTTTATCTCCGGCCATCGGGTGATCGATTGGGTGCACTCTCACAACGATGTTCTGCTCTGTGCCGTCTAGTTGAACGCGGCCATAGAGGTAGCCGTCGCTTCCAAGCTCTTCGATAACGTCAACATCAACAATGAGACCATTTGGAGCGACAGACAGCTTCTCAGGTCTGACACCAACGGTTACTCGACTACCAGTTGCCTTCGCGAGGATCTCGCGGGCAATTGGAAGCACTGCATCTCCGAACTGAACGCCGCCGTCAATTATCGGTAGCTGAACTAGATTCATCGCGGGGGAGCCGATGAAGCCGGCCACGAAGACATTCTGTGGGCGATCATAAAGGTTCCTTGGGGTATCAACCTGCTGAAGTAGGCCGTCTTTCAGAACTGCAACCCGGTCACCCATGGTCATAGCTTCAACCTGGTCGTGTGTTACATAAACCGTTGTTACACCAAGCCGGCGCTGCAGAGAGGCAATCTGAGTTCTGGTCTGGACACGCAGTTTGGCATCTAGGTTGGAAAGCGGCTCATCCATTAGGAAAACCTGAGGCTGTCTAACAATGGCTCGACCCATGGCAACCCTCTGACGCTGACCTCCGGAGAGAGCCTTTGGCTTGCGGTTTAGATATGGCTCCAAGTCCAAAAGCTTGGCGGCCTGTAGAACTCGCTCTGCACGCTCATCCTTGTTCACGCCAGCGATTTTCAGGGCGAAGCCCATGTTCTCCGCGACGGTCATGTGTGGATAGAGGGCATAGTTCTGAAACACCATTGCAATGTCTCGGTCTTTTGGCGGAACATCGGTGACTTCTCTGTCTCCGATGTAGATTCCGCCTTCGTTAACTTCTTCAAGCCCAGCAAGCATTCGCAATGAGGTTGACTTACCGCAACCCGAAGGTCCAACGAGAACCAAAAGTTCACCGTCTTTAACCTCGAGGTTTAGTTTGTCCACCGCTGGCTTAGTTCCGCCCGGGTAGATTCTTGTTGCATTTTTAAATGACACTGTTGCCATGATTTACTCCTTCACCGGCAGGTACGTGCCGGACGATCCGTAGTGATGGATGTTTGCCGAAGCGAACAACATAAGTATGCCACTGGAATTAGACTTGGTCCGAATCGTAATAAAGTTAATAACGAAGGACAAAAGATGACCCCCAACGACAAGCCAACCCGTTCTGAGCAACGTGAGGCAGCCAGAGACAAGGCACGCGAGCTGCGGAAGGAGAGCGCCAAGAAGGAAAAGCGCAACCGTTTGTTGTTGCAGGTCTCGGTTGTTCTTGTCACCCTGGGAATCATCGGTGGCATCGGAGCGGTAGTTCTTCTTGACGCGGCGAATCGGGCAGATGCCCCCATTGTTGGTGAAACCCCCGAAAACTTGACTGATCTTGGTGGGCTAAAAATCGGTGTCGGGCTTCAGGCCTTCACTCTGAGCAACACACCAACCCCTGATGCAGCTGAGCAGACCCCAAAGATCGAGATCTACGTTGACTACCAGTGCCCAATTTGTCAGGCCTTTGATGTTCCAAACTCTTCTCAGATTCGTTCTTGGGCTGACGTCGGTGCAGCAACGGTTGAGATCAGGCCGATTTCTTTTCTTGATCGCGCATCCTTGAATGCCTATTCATCAAGAGCCGCGAATGCTGCTTTTTGTGTTGCCAACTTTGAGCCAGATTCTTTCTACGACCTTCACGAACTCTTGATGGCTGATCAGCCTGCAGAGGGAACCCAAGGTCACGATGACGATGAGCTGTTTGCCTACGCCGAAGAGGCTGGCGCTGGAACTGAAGAGGTAAAGGGCTGCATCCAAGCTAAGAGCTTCGGGGACTACATTGAACAGCACACTCAGGCTGTGCTGTCATCTCCTCAGAACGGAGTCAGCGTTTCTGGAACTCCAACTATCTTGGTAAACGACAGGCAGTACACCTGGGCAACCGGAGATGACCTAGTCTCCGCTGAGCGCTTTGCTCAATTTGTCCAACTGGCAACTGCTGAGTAGTCGACCAAGCGGCGTGGCCACTTTTAGCGGCAAGAGGGCTGTCCTGGCTTGTAAACCTGAGCAAGAGTCATACGAGCGGCATAGCCATGTGTCCAAGGGAAATGCTTACAACTAGATGCCAATAAGCGATTTCCATTAGGCTATGGCGGGGCTAAAACCCCAAGCCGACCTGGCGCAATTGGTAGCGCACCACTCTTGTAAAGTTGGGGTTACGGGTTCGAGTCCCGTGGTCGGCTCTGTGTTTTTCCTAGTTTCTAGGGCGAAGTTCGGCAACCATTGGGCAGTTAAATGGATTCACGTTGTTACTGAGACCCACTTTGTTCAAGTGCTTCATGATCACCAGGTAGCTTGAGAACAAGTTCATCTCCACCATCGTGACGTCATTCTTGCGGCAGAACTCAGAAACCATCTCGTGGGTCCTACGAAGGTATGGCCTTGCCATTGATGGAAACAAGTGATGCTCAACCTGGTAGTTCAAACCACCCATTAGGTTGTCTTTCAACCAGCTGCCGCGAATGTTTCTAGAGGTAAGAACCTGCCTAGAGAAGAAATCCAGCTTGCTGTCTTTTTCGATAAGGGGCATTCCTTTGTGGTTTGGGGCAAAGGCTGCACCCATGAAAAAACCAAAAGTCATCATCATTGCAAACCAAAGTGCGATCGCCCAAAGCCACCCGAACATCCAGGCCATTACGAAGTAAGGCGCCGTCTGGCGGACCATCATGAGGCTGAATTCCAAAATCTTTATACCTACGGACCTGTCCTTGCGGCCAAGCCCCGCAAAGGAGTCAACTAACAAATCAAAGCCCGTGAAAAGAAGAAGGAAAGGGAACAAGTAGCCCTGGCGATCCGAAAGCCAACGTTCCGGTCCTTTTTTAGATTCTTTAGATTCGGTAGTGAAGCTTAGAACTCGGATGGCAATGTCCGGATCTTCGCCAATTTGATTTGGTCGCTGGTGGTGCTTGTTGTGCTTTTTTAGCCAGAAGCCGTAGCTAAGTCCGGCAAATAGATTTGCAAGAACCAGGCCAAGCCAGTCGTTGGCTTTGTTGTTTTTGAAGACCTGACGGTGAGATGCCTCATGGGCAATAAATCCATACTGCGCGCTCATGATCCCGAGGAGGCCGGCCAGAACAAAGCCAGCCACAATCCACCACTGGCTCTGCTGCAATGCGTAGCCGGTAAAGCCAGCACCTACCCACAGAGCTGATGCAATCAAGCTGATAACCACAAGCCGAATTATGTAGAAGCTTGGACGCTTAGTAAGTAGACCCGCTTCTCTAACTTGCTCGAGAATTAGGCTGAAATTAGTCGGTGTTCTGGTTTCCGAAGCAATGCTCATTTCCTAAGTCTACGTGTCCTGCTTCAAGTGTTGCTGTGAAACGCAATAACAATGAGTGTCATACTGATGAAGTGAAAGCGACGCGGCTTGAAAGTGACCTGCTTGGTGGTAGAAATATCCCAAATGAGGCCTACTGGGGTGTCCATACCCTCAGAGCAGTAGAGAATTTTCCAATCAGTGGAGTACCGATAGGTCACTACCGATCACTAATAAGAGGCCTTGGCTTTATAAAAGAAGCTTCGGCATCAGCCAACCTAAAACTCGGAGTCATAACTGCCGAAATCGCCGAGCCAATAATCAAGGCCTGCATTGAAGTTAGAGACGGCAAGTTTGATGATCAGTTTGTAGTTGATGCTATTCAAGGCGGTGCCGGAACATCAACAAACATGAATGCCAATGAAGTCATCTGCAATCGCGCTCTAGAAATTGCCGGCTTTGAAAAAGGCGAGTACCAGCACATTCACCCGCTGAACCACGTGAACGCGTCGCAATCCACCAACGATGTTTATCCAACTGCCATCCGGGTTTCGATGATCATTGAGATAAGGGCATTGCTGGAGGAGATCGCGTACCTTCGGTCGACCATCGATAGCAAGGCAGAGGAGTTCTCCCAAGTCCTGAAGATGGGTAGAACGCAGCTTCAAGATGCAGTCCCGATGACTTTGGGTCAGGAGTTCGCCGCTTGGTCTCAGACCCTTAGTGAGGATCAGGGCCGTCTGCAGGAAATGATTCCTTTATTGAGTGAGATTAATCTTGGCGGCACAGCTATCGGCACAAAGCTAAACACCCCTACCGGTTACTCGCAGCTGGTAACAGACGGGCTTAGTGAAATTTGCGAACACAAGTTCTTTCCCGCTGTGAACCTAATCGAGGCAACCAGTGACACCGGAGTCTTTGTTTCGGTCTCGAGCACCTTCAAGCGCCTTGCTACCAAGATTTCCAAGATCTCAAATGACCTCAGATTGCTTTCATCAGGCCCTAGGGCTGGCATCAACGAGATAAACCTTCCTGCGAGGCAAGCTGGATCTTCGATTATGCCCGGCAAGGTAAATCCTGTAATTCCTGAGGCGGTAAACGAGATTGCCTTCACGGTGATCGGAAATGACCTGATAGTTACGATGGCGGCCGAAGCTGGTCAGTTGCAACTCAACGCATTCGAGCCGATCATCGCAAGGTCCCTGATGATGAGTGTTGTATATCTTCGACAAGGCTGTCACATTCTTGCCAAGTTCTGCATCAGCGGAATTACTGCCAATGTTGAGCACCTCAGGCTTACTGTTGAAAACTCAATTGGCCTCGCCACCGCACTTGCACCGAAGCTCGGTTATGAAAAGACATCTTTGATTGCCAAGCACGCAGCCGAGATGAACATGTCGGTCAGAGAAGCGGTGATGGATCTAGGTCTAATGACCGAGGATGAATTCAATGCGCTCCTAGGTGATGTTAGAAAGCTAACCGGCCAGGACTAATTTCGCCCCCGGCTAAATAAAACTAGCCACTGCCCAAGTTATTAGGGGCGCAATAACTAGAGCGGGCAGCATGTCCGCCACCGAGACCATTCTGATTTGCAAGACTCTTAGTCCGGTTCCTAGCAATAGCACTCCACCAGTGGCAGTGATTGATGCCACAAGCGCATCGCTCATGAGAGCGCCGGCGCTCGCGGCCAAGAGAGTCAACAGCCCCTGCCAGATACCAACTGGAATTGCTGCGAATGCAACGCCCCACCCCAGTGCTGCCGCGAAGGCAACCGAGGTCAATCCGTCCAGGGTGGATTTCAGAGCTAGAACATCAAAACCTTGCCCTAAGCCATCCTGAAGGGCTCCGAGCACAGCCATGGGTCCAATTGTGAAAAGCAAAGAGGCGTTGACAAAGCCCTCTATGAATTTTTCTTTATCTCCGCCCCGAGAGGCTTTTAGTTGAAGCCAAGTGCCGAAGTGGGAAAGTCGTTGCTCAATCCTGAGCATCGAGCCAAGAACGCTGCCCAGCACCAATGACGCCAAGACCACCAGCAGGGTTCCCGCGGAACTGACTGCTGCTACGAAAGAAATATCTGTGAGGGCTATCAGGTTGAGGCCACCAATAACCAGGACGACCAAACCCAGGGCATCTGTCAGCGTGCGGGAAATGTTTGCAGGAAGTCTGTGACCAAGAGCTACGCCGATGCCTGCGCCAATCAAGATGGAAAAGACATTAATGATGGTTCCCAAGGACACCTTTTCTTATGATTCCGGTAAGAATCAAAAGACTACTTAATAGTTGGCTAGTCTTTTTTCTCTTGGAAGCTAATCGACACAGAGTTTATGCAATAACGGTTCCCGGTTGGGGTCTGCGGCGCATCGTCGAAAAGGTGACCTAGATGGCTACCGCACTTCGCACATCTGACTTCAGTTCTCACCATGCCGTGAGCGCGATCCTCCAGGTACTCAATCGCTTCGTTCTTGAGAGACTTATAAAAAGAAGGCCAGCCGCAGTGTGAATCAAATTTTGCTTCTGCTTCGAAGAGGTCAGCGCCACATCCTCGGCAGCTGTAGGTACCCACTCGCTTTTCTTCAAGGAGTTCTCCGGTGTAGGCGCGCTCGGTTCCAGCCAAGCGCAAAACCTGATATTCAAACTCCGAAAGCTCTTCGCGCCACTGCTCGTCGGTCTTGAAAATTTCGTATTTCACTAGAAATCACCTCTTCCATACTTTATAACCGTTGGGTAACACATTCCATACCGAGAAATATCGCTGTCTTTTTCCTGTGGAATCCCCTAGAGTTGGTCAGGTCGAGCTGTGACCGAGGTTAAGCTTGATGCATTTGTGAGTTACGCAAATGGAACAAGCAACAGGAGCAGCAAAAATGGCACAAGGAACCGTAAAGTGGTTTAACTCTGAAAAGGGCTTTGGATTCATCACTCAGGATGGCGGACCGGACGTATTCGTTCACTTCTCCGCAATCGAGTCAGATGGATACCGCGAACTTCGTGAGAACCAGCGAGTTGAGTTCAACGTTAAAGATGGGGACAAGGGTCCTCAGGCTGAAAACGTAGTTCCAGTCGCGTAAGTAGTAAAAAATTCGAACACCGGTAGCTTTTGCTGCCGGTGTTTGCTTTAACCTGAGGTAACTGTTTTCCTCGATTTATTTGCACTCAGAGCATTAGAGTGCTAAAACTTTATTAGCACTCTCGAACCGGGAGTGCTAATCCCAGTCTTGAATTCAAACGGAGAAGCCCAAATGGCAAAAATTATTCACTTCAATGAGGAGGCCCGTCGCGGTCTTGAGCGCGGCCTAAACATTCTGGCCGACACCGTCAAGGTGACCCTTGGACCACGTGGTCGCAATGTTGTGTTGGAGAAAAAGTGGGGCGCACCTACTATCACCAACGATGGCGTTTCAATCGCCAAGGAAATTGAGCTAAGCGATCCGTTCGAAAGAATTGGCGCTGAGCTAGTAAAAGAAGTTGCCAAGAAGACAGACGACGTGGCCGGAGACGGAACCACCACAGCGACTGTTCTAGCTCAGGCTCTTGTGAAAGAGGGCCTAAGAAACGTTGCGGCAGGCGCTGACCCAATCAGCCTCAAGCGCGGCATCGAAAAGGCCTCCGACGCAGTGATCGAAGCCTTGATCAAGATGGCCGTCCCTGTAGAGACCAAGGAGCAGATTGCGGCAACCGCCTCTATCTCCGCTGGCGACTCAGTAATTGGTGACATCATCGCCGAAGCAATCGACAAGGTTGGTAAAGAGGGCGTAGTAACCGTTGAGGAGTCAAACACCTTCGGTATTCACCTTGAGCTAACCGAGGGAATGCGCTTTGACAAGGGTTACGTCTCTGCATACATGGTCACTGACCCGGAACGCCAAGAGGCAATCCTGGAGGACGCCTACGTATTAATCGTAAACAACAAGATTTCCAACATGAAGGACTTGCTTCCAATCGTTGACAAGGTCATGCAGGCTGCAAAGCCGCTTTTGATCATCAGCGAGGACATTGAAGGCGAAGCCCTTGCAACTTTGGTAGTAAACAAGATCCGCGGAATCTTCAAGTCAGTGGCCGTCAAGGCTCCGGGCTTCGGAGATCGTCGCAAGGCTATGTTGCAGGACATCGCGATTTTGACCGGTGGCCAGGTTATCGCCGAGGAAGTAGGCCTAAAGCTTGAGAACACCGAGCTTTCCATGTTGGGACGCGCTCGCAAAGTCGTAATCACCAAGGACGAGACCACCATTGTTGAAGGAGCTGGCGACAGCGACCAGATCAAGGGTCGCGTCGAGCAGATCAGGCGCGAAATCGCAACGACAGATTCTGACTATGACCGTGAGAAGCTCCAGGAGCGCTTGGCGAAGCTTGCCGGCGGTGTAGCCGTAATCAAGGCTGGAGCGGCCACAGAGGTAGAGCTCAAGGAGCGCAAGCACCGTATTGAGGACGCTGTTCGCAATGCCAAGGCTGCAGTCGAAGAGGGCATTGTCGCCGGTGGAGGAGTAGCACTACTTCAGGCCGGAAAGCTTGCTCTTGACAAGCTAAAGCTAAAGGGCGATGAGGCAACCGGAGCAAACATTGTTCGCGTTGCGATCTCTGCTCCTCTAAAGCAGATTGCCATCAACG
>Ga0302130_1001573_pt1 | contig 11454 bp, 11 predicted proteins | sample CB9_surface_MG_FD_203117 | JGI IMG/M metagenome (GOLD analysis project Ga0302130, IMG submission 203117) | Marine microbial communities from Western Arctic Ocean, Canada - CB9_surface | ecosystem: Environmental > Aquatic > Marine > Oceanic | place: Canada: Western Arctic Ocean | collected... | reverse complement strand
AGATTATGCCAATGGTTGGGTCATCCCAGCGAATCGCGCCTTCGGTCTCTGGTGCGTAATAATCTGAGCATTTGTAAACAATTTCGCTGTCTGGCTCGAGCGTTACGAACCCGTGCGCAAAGCCTGCTGGAATGAACATCTGCACGCCATTTGCGTCGCTGAGCTTGCAGCCTGTCCATTGCCCGTAAGTTGGACTTCCCTTTCGTATATCAACAGCCACATCAAAAATTGACCCCCGCCCGCAGCGCACCAGCTTGGTTTGTGCCTGGTGAGGCGCCTGAAAATGCAGGCCTCGCACCGTGCCCACTGCGGCAGACAAAGAGTGGTTGTCTTGTACGAACTCAGCATCCACACCCAAGTCTGTATATACTCGACGGTTGTAGGTTTCCGCAAAGAACCCCCGATTATCGCCAAAACGCTTCGGTTTCAGCAGCTTTACGCCTTGTAGCTTTGTGTCTATGATTTCCATGTAGTATTCGCCATATTACGTTCTCAAATCTTGTTTTCAACCCAAAATACTTTGCCTTAAACGCGATCAAGAAGCTCGAAATAGGCTTTGCCGATTTGGTCCCAGGTGTAGCGGCGCTGCGCGATCTCGCGCATGTCTGCGCCAATCCGGGCGGCCGTGTTAGGGTCGAGGCTGCACAGCAGTTCCGCAAGCTCAGTGGGGGTCTCGAAATAGCGTGCTTTGCCTTCGGTGCTGTAGCGGTTGAAGGCGCAGCCATGCGCAAGGACGGGTACGCCAAAATGCATCATCTCGACCAGTGACGGGTTGGTACCGCCGGCCGAATGGCCGTGCAGGTAGACCGAGGATCGCGCCCGCAGCGCGTATAGTGCGCCGGGCTCATAGACTGGGTCGAGCAAGTACAGGTTCGGGCGGTTGCCGTAACGCTTCTTCAGGTCGCGGCCATAGGTGCTGTTGTCCCAGTTGCCCACAACGACCAGCGGCGTGCCGAGGCCGTCGAGCGCCTCGAAAATGACATGAACGTTGTTTTCTGGCTCAATCCGGCACAGCGCGAGAGCATAACGCATGGGCAGACCGACGGGTGCCTCGGCCTCGTCCGCATGATTCAGCGTGTGGTCGCCTCCATAGGCGATTACGTGGCAATCACTGCCATAGGTGTTGCCGACGTGGTCAGCGATGGCCTGATTGTCGGCGATCACCTCGTGGGAAAAGCGCACGGCCGCCCATTCTGAGGCGCGTAACACGACACGGGCGGGGAGATTCCATTTCTCGCGCTTCCACTCAACCCCATCGATATTGGTCACGATACGCGCCCGGCTGATCAGGCGGATCAACGGCAATGCTAGTCCCCCCGAAACGCCCAGAAGTAGGATCTGATCATGGCCTGAGCGGACCGCCCGCCAAAGACTGATCGCGTCATAGGGAATGCTCTGAACGCCGTTAGCGCGCAAATTCACGTAGCACAAATCGGCGCTCTCGAAATGCTCAGGATGCGCAGGGTTATCCTTGCCCGAACACCAGACGGTCAGCCGGGCACCATGCCCCGTGCGGGCGTGAAAGCGGACAAGGTTTTCGGCCAAGGTTTCGAACCCGCCGTAACGGCCTGGCACACCAACAGTGCCCAGCAGCGCGATTTTCGTTTTGCGTGTCATTGGATCCCTTGATCTTGGGGGGGGTGCGCCTGGGCCAGGATCTGACGCATCTTCCTGGCGTAGGCGTCAAAGGTATACTCGATAGCGCGGCCGTGGGCGGCGCGTGACATTGCTATGGCACGATCTGGGTTGTCCGCCAACTCAAGCACCGCCGCCTTAAGCGCGGCACCATCACGTGAGTCGATACAATAGCCTTCCTGCCCGTGCGTGACGATTTCAGCGGGTCCACCGATTGATGGGGCGATCACTGGGACCCCAAAAGTCATGGCCTCGACCAGGGTCAAACCGAAGGTTTCAATCCACTGGTTAATACGGGAAAGGTTCAGCACCAGGTCCGCTCGTGCATAAAATGCGCTGGGATTGTCGGTGCGCGGGTGCAAGGTGACGTTTTCGGCACCCGGATTGCGGCTTTCCAAGACTGCGACCGCGGACGGGTTTTCGTTCAGCACCAACGTGAAATGTATGTCCTCTCGGTGGCGCAAAGCGAGTGCAAGGGTCAGGAATTCCTCGATGCCCTTGTATCCACGCAGCGAGGCCAGCATAACAACCTCGAACAGGCCAGAGCGGCGCGGGGTGTAGTGCACGCCCTCTGCTATATCGCACAACTTTGGGTTGACTGGGTTGAATACGATCTCGCTCGGTGGGCCTGCGATCGGAAGCCGTGAGTGGTGATCGTTTGATACGTACAGCAACTTGTCGGCACAACGCGCGGCGCAGCTTGTCAGCAAGCGGCGCAATAGTCGGGGCGTGATCGAAACCTCGTGCACGTGCACGATCACTAGCCTGCCTGTACGCCGGCCCCACAGCATCGCGCCGAAAGGCAGCAACGTGTTGACGAAAACGGTTGCCTCGGCAGGAATGTCGTGCGCCCGCGATAGCGCACGATAAAGTGCCAGTTGACTGATAAGGAAAGTGAAGAGCGTCACGATCCGGTATCGGCTGCGATAGTACCAGTAGCGCCGGGTCGGCACTCCTGCTTCCTCCAGCACGCCGCGACCTTGCGACCCTACAAAAAGAATCCCACCCTTGGGCGCATGCAAGGCTTCCAGAGTGGCGCGCAGAACCGTCGGGCTCCCAGAGCGGTCATTCAGCAGGTGGCAAAAGACGATCACCGCTTGATCTCCGCGGCAGCGCGATAGGCGTCCTGGACCTCGGCCGCGAAGCTGTCCCAGCCATACTGGTGCCCGGCAGCGCGTGAGATGCTCTCGGGGTTGTTGTCTTGGGCTGCGATGACTTCAATAGCTCTAGCCAGAGCTTTCGCATTCTGAGGATATGTCCCCATATCTTTTGTAAGATAAATTCCGGGCTGGCGTTTTGCAACGTCTGACAATTCGGTTGGCCCTTCGAGTCCAACGACAGGCAGCCCAGTCGCCAAAGCTTCGACCCATGCCAACCCTCCCGCTTCGGCCGACGGGAAAAGAAATATGTCGTGATCGGCGTAATAGCGCATCAGCTGGTCACGAGAAACGGCAGGTATAAACGTGACCCGATCCAAGATGCCCAGCATCCTTGCGCGCTCGACCAGAAAGCTCTTGCACGGGCCATCTCCGATCAGGGTGAGGGTCGCGCCTTGGGGCAAATGTGACAGCGCATCCAGCGCCAGATCAAGGCCCTTGATCCAGTCAAGCCGACCACCGCTCACCAGGCTAAGGCTAGTGGTTGATGCATTCTGTCGAGCAGAAAGCGTAGCAAAATCCAGCCCAAGCTGGCTCTTGCGTCGTACATTTGTGCGGCCTTTCAATCGCAGCCGTTTGTCAACCCAACTGCCGGCAGAAAACACTACATCCGCCTTTCGGATCGAAAGCGCCAATATAGGGTCTAGGCGCCATGCCAGCCCGCGAAAGGCGGACTTGAGCGTGTTACGGAGCCTAAGCTTGAACGGCCAATTGCCCATCCGCCATTGGCGTGTTCCCTCGTTATGGTTGATCGGCCCCCAGACCGACGGCTTGCCCAAGACCCACCCCATGCTCGGGATGCTGTCATTGTGGAAATTCAGCGTGTGAACCACGGAAATACGTTCCACCAACCGGGGTTTTGATTTTAGGGCGAAGGGCCAGCTTATCTGCCATAGATAGGCATAGAGCCCATAGCCGCGCGGACCCTTTTTCCACCATGCCGCCCATTTTGGCAGATCATATCCAACCAAGTGCACGTTGGGGCACGCCGCTTTGAACTCGGGACTGCTCCGAAGCTCGGACACATTGTTCTTCCGAGTCAGGAGGATCACTCGCAGACTGCGGTCTAGGCGGGTGAGAAGGCTGCGCGCGACGTAGCCTTCGCTATGGCGCAGACTGGAATCATAGGCCGCAATGACGATGCAGGTTCTGGCCGAGGGAGGGGCACTAGGCTTTGCCGTGTCAGGGTTCATTCTGAACTCGATGCCTTGCTGAGGGCTGTTATCAGACGTGCTGGGACGCCGCCGATAACGCTTCGCTCGGGAAAACTTTGTGTGACGACGCTTCCGGCTGCGATAACCGATCCCTTGCCGATGACCGCCCCGTCTAGGATCGTGACTTTGGCTCCGATCCAACAGTTTGTACCAATCTCGATTTCTTGGCGGCTGACTCCCTGGTTGCGGATTAAGCAGTCAGGATCTGCATAGACATGGTTTTCGGGGTGCACGCTCAGGTATTGTCCGATGATGCAATCGGCACCGATTACAACTCCGCCCGCCCCGCCGATATACGCGAATTCGCCAATTCCGACATTGTCGCCAATCCTGATACCTTTTCCAAGATCAGAAATCGAACCGCTGGCGATCATGCGCGAATGCGCGCCAAGCTTGAAATTGCGCCCAACGGAAATTCCCTCACGCGAGAGGCAATCGACTAGGCAATTCTCTTCGATCCGGACAAGACCGCCGGACGTGCTCAGTTTGCCTGGTGTGCACACCCGTGCCCCGCGCGACAGCACGATGGGCTGCCGCACAAGGATCGTCCCACGAACGAGCCCGGTCGCGACCGTTAGCGACCGCTGCATCAGCGTTCCCAGCGACACATTTGGATCGAGAGAGAAAGGGCGGCGCAGGATGTGAGCCACAGACGATATGAAGACATCACGAAGATTCATGGCGTGTACGGGAGCAGGTTGAGTGTACTTTGCCGCTTGACCAACGTGTCGAGGAGTTGCGACCAGGTTTCAAGCTGCCAATAAGCCTGCATGTCCAAAATCTCCTGAGCTTCGAACAGTTGGCAGTAGAAGAACACCTGCGAGGCTAAGTAGGCACCGAAATAAAGCTCCAGCACGTGACTATCTACGACACCCTCAGCCATACGCAGGGCCTGAAGCAGGATTTCATCCGCGGGCATCCGGCTCACCAAGATGGATTGCGATACAACATAATGGAATGGATCGAAGAACTTCGGCCTTTGCCCAATGAGCTCCCAGTCGATGATACGTGCGCTGCCGTCCCGAGCGCGAAGCACGTTCCAACGGGTGAAATCACCATGCGCCTCGTAGCATTCCACTGGGCAAGCCGCAGGAATCGTCGCGACGAACCTGTAGGCGGCATCGCGGGCTGGAGCAATCTTCGCGGCTGTGGCAGGGTGCGGGTGCGGTTGGGCGGCTACATCTTGCGCGGTCCAACCTTTTATGAGTTCTGCAAAAGGGACTTCGGTGCGGCTTCGCGCGAACAGCAACTGGTGAACCCGCATGACTTCGTCTTGGTCGAGCGGCGCGAACCGGGCGCCACTGGCGCGTACATCTTCGACCGCTAGGGCGTCTTCGATCCAGTGGCATCGCGGTACCAGCGGCGCAAGGCTTTCATCTGCGGCAAGGGCTTCTAGGGCCGCGCCTTCGGATTTGGCAAGAGCCCGTGTCTTGTCGTTGATCGGAACCTTGATGAACCAGCTTCTGTCCTTGTCCTTGGCAAAGATCACGACCTTTCGGTTTGGTCCCGGCGTGCCCAGAAAGATACCGAGAGCCTCGAACCGCACGCGCAACGAGGCGTAGAGTGAGCCGTTGGAAATGCTTACCGTCACGCGCCGCGACGGCAGTTGTATGCCAAGCATACCAAGCAGTTGGGCCACGCAATAGATGATCCGGGCGCGGCGGCTCGCCTGCGGCCAGGTCTCCAGGTGCCAGGGCCGCCGGAAGCGTGTTTCAAGCAGCCAACGGTCCCGTCCGCGGCGCGGAAACAACCGGAAGGTTCCACTCTGGCCTGGTGCGTCTTCGGGACCGAATAATGCATGAAGTTTGATCATCTTTGCCGGATTTCTTCTACAATTTTCTGCGCGGCTATTTCTGGCGGGCCGATGTTTTCTACCACAATCGCACGGAGAAACAGGCCTGTCGCATTCCTATAGGCCGCTATCTGGCGTTCGGTTTCTTCCCGTGTAACTTCCTGCTTGCGCTCCTGAATCACGTCCGGAGGCGCAACGATGATGACACCCAGATCGACGCGGGGCGACAGCTTCAGCAAGGCACGCATCCACCAGCGAACCCTGTTCATCCGGTAACGTCGAGGGTCAACCAGCAGATCAAGGATGAACCGATCAAACAGAACCAGGTCGTTGCGACGTTTTACCCGGGGTAGGCCCATGTTGAATTCGAACAGCATCAGCAGGATCTTCAGCGAGACCAGACCTGCACTGTATTGGCGACCTTCATGGGGGTTGTTGGTAATCTTCGGGGTTCCCGAGGGGCGGTACCGCTTAAGATAACCGGGGGAAAAATAGTAATGCGCGAAATCCACGCCGCGTACCGCCAATTCGCTTTTCACGAGGGTCAGAAGTGTCGTCTTGCCCGCGCCATCGGGCCCAAGGAAAACGACGGTTCTAGTTTTCGCGGTCATTGATTTTCCATCAGTCGCAATGTGCTCAGCGCATTTTCAGAAGTTTTGGTAAGAAAGGTGTCCAAGTCATCGCTGCCACCAGATGTGCAGTCCATGAGCCTGATGTGCACCGAGGTGCCGCCTCGGGGCGTCCTGGGATTGACGTTGGACTCGTGCGCGGGGCCTGTCAGCACCGTTTCACCGCGCAGCATGTGCCATGCATCGAGCAAGCGCCGCGCGGTTGCCAAGCCGTTGGCGCCTCCTTGGGGAGCAATTGTCGGTCTTGGGAAACCCGCGTGTTCAAGCAACGATCGAAAGTGGGTCGCAACTGCTCTCCAGCGGTCTTGCTCAGCGCACTCAACCACGATGACCGTCCCGGGGAAGGTTGAGCGGATAATGCAGAAGCGAATCCGGCGCCAGACAATCTGCGCGACCCAGACCGGTACGCTGCCTAATTGTACTCCTCCTGACGCGGCGCGCAAGCTCCAGCGGGTGATTTTCGATAGCGCGCCGCGTTCCAGCGTGGCCCGCGAGAGCGGAAGGCCGGTCGCGGCGACGAATGCCTCAATCCGATCCAGATCGCAGGCCGCAAAGATCCTTGCCCTGTCGCGCTCGCGGAGGTAGCCGGCGTAAATCAGTTTTTGCAAGAGTGTGGCCAACCCGACCGCTACGTGTTCGCTGCCCGAATCCCGAATATCGAACAGCGCTCCGATCAGCGGGTCTTCGCCCAAGGCGCACCAGCTTACACCATTAAAGAAGTCTATCTTGACGGCGCGATACTGGTCATCGTCGTCACACCGCTTCGTCAAACAGATCTGCGCCAAGTAGCCGATATCCCTGACCCCGATGATCTTCCAACCCGCCTTGGCCGCGCTTTCTGCGACGAGCAGCAGAGCAAGCTTGGCCTGGTTGCGCGGCAGAAGTACGTCGATGTCGCCGCCCTCTTGAGCGAATTCGTCCACACCGCGCAGAATCAGGCTCTCGATCTGCCCGTCGAGGGCCGCGCGCACAAGGTCGGTGGCCGCTTGCTTGAATGACAAGTTAATGCTCCAGAATTTCCCGATAGGCCGCGACCAAGTCCAGGGCAGCCGCGTCCCAATTCAGCCGCGCCTCGATCAATTGCCGCCCGCGCTGTGCCATCGCGGGCCAGTCATCTTGACGCTCAAAGGCCTTGCGCAACGCCTTTTCGATTCCGAAAGTGGTCGGTTCGCACATAATGAACGCGCCAGAGTCCGCAAAATGACTAGTGTCAGAGGTACGCGAAATCACCAACGGAACGCCGCGCGCTAGGGCTTCCATCGCACCGATGGAGAACACGTCTGTCTTAGACGGATGGACGAAGAGATCGATGCTGTCGAGGAACGCGAGCTTATCGGGTCCGAATTTTGGGCCAACGAGTTCGACGCTGCGGGATTCGTAACGGTGGGCGATATCGTTTCCCTCGGCCGAGACGGGTCCGGCCAGAAACAGCTGCGCACGGCCATCGGTATTGGCATTAACAAAGGCTTCGCAGAGTGCGTGGAGGTTCTTCTCCGGTGAAATCCGCCCAATGTAGCCGATCCTAAGCTTTGATTTCGGTTGGCCCCGGTTCAGGGCACATGGAAAGTCCTCTAGGTCGACCCCGTTGGGGATGACGCGCATTGCCCTCGGCCGGAAAGCTGCCAAGGCCTCGGTGCTTTCCTCCTCGGTCAAGACGTGTATGAGCGCGGACCTTTCTAGGTGGCACTTTTGGAGCAGCATGTGAAACAGACGTTTTTGCAGCCGATTCTTCCATGTGTTCCGTGCAGGCGAAAGGCCACCGTGAATAGTCACGACATAGGGCGTACTGGCGGTGTCACAGATCCACCCTAGCCATAGGTTGAGCGGTGAATAAGTGCCGTGCAGGTGGACAACGTCGGCCGAGTCTACGGCCTGTCGTACAGCGGCACGAAACGCCTGGCTCCATTTCGAGTAGACAGTGACCGCAAAGCCGTCACGCTTGATCACTTGGCCCTCATGCGCTGCAGTCTCTGCTTTGCCCAGAACGAAGACCGACGAATCGTTCCTAGCGGTGTATTTGGCTAACCCCGTGATTACTTGGTTGACGCCATTGGCACGGTTCTTGTCAGCCTTACCCAGGATGACGTGCAGGACGCGCGGTCGAACCGGCGGCTGCGACCCTGGTCTGCGGCCAATTTTATGTTCCAGATCGTACATCAGACCTCCCGTTCGCCACCAGATCCCGACTTGCAAATTGCAACGAGTAGATCGCCAATCCTATGAAAAACAGACCCAAAGTAGTCTTGGAATAATAGACGCCATGTGTTGCCAACGTCTGGAACAAGATTGCATTTGTCATAAGAACGATTGTGACTGCTGCTTTTTTGATCGTCGGATTGCCAGTTCGGCGGCCTTCGCGATTCGCTGCCCCAGCCAGCCGATAAAGCTTGAAAATGAATAGGGCGAAAGCGATCAGGCCTAGAAAGCCGGCCTTAAGATAGATCGTGACGAAGCCGTTATGGAAGAAAGGGATATTTTGAAGTTTGTGATCAAAGGGACTCACAGCGTAGCTGCCGTAACCAACACCTATTAAACGGGCGATGGGCTCAGCCTGTTCGACCACCTGAGTGCCAAGATAGGCTTCATATCCGCGCCAATTTTCGTTGATGTCCGGCATGCTCGAGTAGTTCGAGAGCCGGAATTCAGCAAAGGATCCAAGCACCTTGTCGAAGAAACTCGCTTGGCTTGAGGCCTCGCGCATCTTTAACGATGGCATGATTTGGAACAATGGCGACACGGTCAGGAGCAACACTACGGCGATCGAAAGGCGTGGTGCCCATTTGCTGTGGGAGTAGATGAAAATCAACGAGATCAGAGAGATCGCGATGTTGATCCGCGACAGCGAGACGATGATGAGGAGCAGGTTGAAGACAAGGAGTGATGTGGCTTTATTGTCGCGATGAAGCGAGGACAAAGTTGGGTGGAGCGACAAGATTAACAATAGGGCTAGGGTCGACGTCCCACTGTCGAGGGCGTAGGTGTAGCGTGATTGAATAGAGACGTTGGTGATCCCGCCGCCAAACAGGAAATCGGAATATATGATGATGCTCGTTAACGTGAGCACATAGATAGCTGTTCGAAAGACGCTTGTGACGTCGGCTTGTGATTTCAGAAACGTCAAGCCCGTAACCAGCAACAACACCGGAGCAATGAAGAAATATCCGTCCTTTGCAACATTCCACGCTGAAAATGGAAAGGCGTTGGACGTCAGTGTCGAAACCAAGGCAATCAGGAAGACTGCGAAAAGGAAAGGAATACCCGCGGCCTTCAGGGTGGCCAGAATTAGGGGTCTACTCACAATCAGGTAGAGAAACAGGGCAATCATGATGCCCGCCAATGGCAGAAAACCAGCCCACAGGTAAATTAAGATGAACAGGGCCGCGAAGGCGCTGCTGTTTTTTATTGTGTGTGCGGACATTGGGCTCAGACGGTCTCTTTCTGCTGGAATGGCCGAGGCTCAAGGCGATCTCGTGCTCTCGGCGAATGGCAGATCGCTCTTGGGGTAGTTGGAGTGGTGCTGTCGGGAGCGGCAGACATGTCACAGTCGTTTACCGTTGGTCTTTTGGCGATGGTGGCTCGCGCGCAGTATGTGTATTGGATTCCGCTTTTGGCATGGATGTTCGTGCCGCCGTGGCGGACGATATCGGTCATGAGCTCTGACCTCCTGCCAAAGTGTGAAGGACCGCGAGGGTCCTTGCGGAGTTCGCTTGGCTTGGTTCGAGTTGACCAGACAAGGGTCACGTTGCTTCCCATCTTCTGCTGCATTCGACTCTCACCTCTTGCCTGACCAGGCTTTCATCCGGTGCAAAAGCGAGAGGACGCCGTAGGAGGCGTGCAGTGCGGTGCTACGGATGGGACCGTAGTTCGTGTAAGTGTCGAGATAGTAGAGTCGGCTCGTGATGAACTGAAGCATTCGATGGCTCGGGTTTCCTTTGGCCGAGGTGACATGGGCGTGAACGGCTTCGAGCTCCGGAAAAACAATCATCCGCCCCCCGACGCTTCGAACCTGGGCTGCTAGGATCGGCTCTTCGCTATAAAGAAAGACGTTCTCGTCTAGGAAATTCGTGGCTTCGAGGAAGGACGCACGCAACAGGAGGCAGGATCCGTGCAGCTTTTCGGCCTCGACCGGTTCGGAGCCAGACGGCGGGATGACCCGAGTAGCAGGGCGAAAGATCCGCGGACCTAATTGGCGGAACCAGAGCAGTTCTTCCCAGAATCCGGTTTCGCGAAGCGGGTGTTCGTCGCGGCCAGCGAGGTCAAATATTCGCGATGAGGCCACCAAACAAGTGGGAACTTTCTGCATTTCTGACCACAGACTGGCGAGATAGTCAGGGTTCGATATACGTACGTCAGGGTTAACTATCAACACGGCCTCACAGCCAGCAGTCACGGCCAAGCGGGCACCGATGTTGTTGCCAACAGAATAGCCGAAGTTGTGCGGACTTCGGACAAAGACGGCGTGGGCGAAATCGAGCAGATCTGAAGTTGCATCGACGGCGTCGACGATGATCCCAGCCGGTAGTTTCTCATGAAAAATCTCTTCCATCGCAGCGCGGTTGGTCGGGATTGAGGCATTGTCGACAACGATGATCCGGATCTCGATGCTGCGTTGGGAAATCAGCCCGTCGAGGCTGAATAGCAGATCATTGACGCTGTTATGGGTCAAAACCACCGCGCCCACCATCGGGCAGCCGGTCACTGTCTTTTCCGATGTGGGGCCAAAGCTGTTGCCGTTCAAGGCATCAATCCTTTCCAATTACCCGGGACCCGGGGGTATGCATGCCGTGCACCACAGTGTTGGGCCCGACAATGGAATTTTCGCCAAGCTTTACGCCATCGACGACCACTCCTCCATGGCCGATCCAGCAGTTTTGGCCAATAGAGATTCCAGTAAAGCTGTTAGCCTGGGTCCAGATCGGTTGATCCTTCCCAGAGGTCATATGGTTACTGGCGTAGAGGCCAGCGTTCGCCTCGATCAAGGTCCAAGCTCCAATCTGAAGATCGCCGTTCGATTGAAGAACGACATT
>Ga0302130_1001570_pt1 | contig 11466 bp, 1 predicted proteins | sample CB9_surface_MG_FD_203117 | JGI IMG/M metagenome (GOLD analysis project Ga0302130, IMG submission 203117) | Marine microbial communities from Western Arctic Ocean, Canada - CB9_surface | ecosystem: Environmental > Aquatic > Marine > Oceanic | place: Canada: Western Arctic Ocean | collected 2017-09-19 | reverse complement strand
TACCATCCTCACCTTGAGAAGAACTTCAAGCATGCTGTTTTGGTAAAGGACAACAGCGATATCACCACTTCGGAGATTGAAAAGATGAAGCTTGAAGGACTTGGGGGTGGTTTCCCATGTCAAGAGCACTCCTTGGGAAACAGAAACCGTCAAGGTAACCTGAAGTCAGCTGGATCTGGGCAAGACTTTGAGAACGCTGGACCCATCATGTCAGAACCGTACGACAACAAAGGTGTAGCATTTGCTTACCTTGAGTGTGGCTCCGAGATCTTTGCAAAGACAAAGGGCACCTCAGCATCTCCATATCAAACTTTGATGGCTGGGGCTCCAGGGTTTGTAGATGGCCTTGGTGGGAAACTCACGCGAGCAGACCAGATAAAGAGCCCTCTTACTGATTATGTTGCACCCATGCACCATGAGCGAGGCATCGTTATCCTTCTCAACACAAGGTACTTTTCTGAAGACGCACGGATCATTCTGCCCAGAGGCACACCTCCTCCAAATTGCAGTGGCCTCATGGACAAACCAAATGACTCACACGGAGCCTATGTCATGCCAGAGGAGGATGCGATGGACTTTCACTTCAAGTTCCATAAGGACCGACGTACCCAGGTCGCTTATGTCGGTGGTATCGATCGTCCCCCCCCAGGTCATGGGGAGGGATCATTTCCCACCAAAGCATGGGACCCTCGCAATGGCTTCGCTGTTACCTACACTGGTGGTGGTGGAAAATGGGTTCTTCGTGAGTTCAATGGAAGGCCCGCATTCGTACACGAGAGCAACTCAGAAGCAGCTCGGTTATATGCACTTCGGGGTTTGGAGGAAGAGTGGTTGCTACCTTGGTCAGAGTTTGGACGCCAAGTAGTGTCGCACGCCGTCGTTCAAAGTGTCGCTGATGCGCTCGCTGTTGAGATCTCCAAGTTGTATCTTGCTCCCTTGAGCATGGAGGAGTCGAACAAAAAAGGTTTTCTTTTTCCAGTAAGCCCTCGTGAAGTGTTTCTCTGGTGCACCCAAGGCATTTATCCGTGTAAAGGCTCTGGATACACCAACGAATCAGTTGGTTCAAGGAAAGCCAAAGGAAAATCTGGTTCCTCCAGCAAACTCGACAAGCTCAGTGAAGAGGACACTCACAGTATCGCATCCACCAATCCAAGCGAGATCACACAGTTAGGATCGCCTTCAGAAGACACCATCATCAGTGGATCGGGAGCACCCGAGTCAGTCTTCCCTGGGGTGGATGACACCAGTAATGAGAGCGACATGGAACCTGAAGACAGTGAGGACCTTCTCCAAGCTCTAGAGGAAGTCTCTGCTGGGACAGCCAAAGCCCCAGTCACGGTAACTGGCACGTCATCAGATGCAGGAGCTTCAAGCCCCAAAAGTCCATCCACAGGGAAAACCGCTATGTCACTGAATGCTAAAGGCAAATCAGATCTTTCCAGCCCAGAGGAAGCTGTCCCAAACCCGTTCGATTATGCATGGAGTGTAGAGGATTCTTCGTTCGCTGGGGCAACATCAGACTTTCCTCCTGGGGTGACGGCTACTTTGGAAGCTACCATACCTTACCCCATGGTGGGTCCAGCCTTGTGGGATCATCTTCGTGACATCTCGCTCTGGAGCCGCCATGCTACTGATGAGTGGGCGACATCAAGTTGCGAAGTTTCTCTGCGAAAGGACGTGAAAATCTTTGCCACTACTGTGTTCGAACACCATCACATCACGTGGAATGATGGAACCAAACCCATCGACATCAAGGGAGTTCTTTGCGAGCGATTCGCGCTGTCAGACTGCGAAGATCGTCTGGCCGGGTTCGTGGTCAGCCGAGGACCGTGGCCAGGAGAGATCACAGTCAACATGATGAACAGCGTTGGTCCGATGATGATGTTCCACACCAACACCTTTGTGTCCATATTCAATCACCCTCGGTTGAAATACATTGGTGCTGACGAGCCGCCTAAAGTTGCTGGAAGCAAAAACGCCAAGGGTAAATCGGAAGACAAGAATAAGAAACTTCACACGCTTCGACAAGTTAAGGCTACTCAAGTTTCGGTTCGCTCTGAAAACGTGACTCGAAGGATGACTCGGAGTAGCGGGGGTGCTTATCAGAGGGGAGGAGTCAATCCCTTCATTCGGTACCCGGCTGGCATGCACAAGACCAGCCGAGCCCACAAGTCGCCTGTGGTCGATAATGCTATGAAGACTCGCATCGAGCAACGCATCCATACTCCTGTTCGCCCTGAGGCCGCGAAAAGGAAAGCACCCGTTATTCAAGATTACATCTCGTTCTGTGAGCAGATGGATATGGAGCCACTCATTGACGATCCTACGACAGTCAGTGCTAATGATCAGCTTAAGAGGTGGATCGCTTATGAAGTTTTCGAGAAAAAGAATAAAGGATCCACCGCTGCACAGAAGAAGTCTGCAATCAATCGATTTCACACTGAAAATGGGAAACTCGAACCTTTCGTATATGCCAAAGCCGCCTGCGACTTTCTGCGAGATGTACAGTCCCAAGACACACCTGCTCAAGGTAAACTTCCTGTACCCATGCAGGGTATCGATCTCTTGGTCCTCGAGAGTGAATTCCAAACCAAGGATATGCGAGTAAAGCACAACAGAGCATTCGACGAGCTGGTTGCCAACGCTGCTGCTGGTACAGGTGGCGACTTCATGCTCAGATCGAAGGAGTACCTTCTGCAGGACAACAATGTGATGGACCCTGCTGCTCTGCACTGGAAGGATTTTTTCCCAAAATGCGACCATGAGAACCTCTCGGGAGCTGATGTAAGCAAGATGACCCATGGCACTTTGTCTTTGATGTCGTCGAAGAACTCTCTCCTCAGGTGCACTCGAACTGTCCCACTACTCGAAGGCATAGCTCACAATGCCCCCAAATTGCTCCGTGATCTGTACTTGGTAATCCTTGCTCGGACTGGTTCTCCCCCAAAGCCAGAAGACCCCATTTTCAAGCTTTCCAATGGGGTTGTGTACTCCCGGAAACAAATGAGTCTCAGGCTTAAGACCCTGCTGGAACGGTTTGGAGTACACAGCAGTTTCACTGGTTCTCATTCCCTCAGACGGGGTGGTGCGAGCCAATACTTGGCAGCTGGTGTTCCCGATGAAGATATCCAGCGCTTTGGACGATGGACCTCCGATGCCTACAAGTGCTATCTCATCATGAGTTCAGATATGATGGACAAGTGGGCATACAAGGCCAGTCAAGTTCAACCTCGCTTCGAGATGAACTAGCAACAAATGGCTGACAGTGGATGGTGGATGTGGAGGAATATAGCTGTCAGCCAAAAACCGTTGCACATGCTTTCTGGACCAGTAGTGGGAACACAAACTAAGTCTAGTGGCCGCAATTTCCAACAATAAAGCTCAGCTTTAGCAAACGCTCGGTGCCGCAAGGGGTTCCGCAGCCGCCTGCCGTTTTATGTGGAGGACTAAAAAACCCAGTGTCCGAAAAACTAGAGCGATCCTTAAAAAGGTACAGCGACTTTTTTCGTTCTGGGGACGCACCAGTACTCCCACAGTGTGAACACACTTTGTTTAAACACACTCTTTGCCTCGCTCGTGATACTATCACGCTCAGAGGCAGAGGGTTCCGCAGCAGGCGACTCAGCCTCCTCCCGCATTGGTTGCATTGCATTAGTTGGCTGAATCTGTGGGACTTGTAGGTCAGTCTAGGTTATCGCAACCAATACTGCCTCAGAAGCAACACCTCAACTTCAAAGCTCTCTCTAGATTCACCTATCGCAGGTGGACTGAGTGAAGCGGCGTGGTAAGGCCTGCGGATAGAAGAGAGCTGAGTTTGCAAAGAAGTGTTTGACCAGCGTTCGGAAGTTCGGAGTCTGCGTCTGTGTTCATCATAGATCGTCTCCACACCTCTTTCGAGTTCACAATGGGCGACTCGTTCGACCCCCAAAGGTTTCGTACATTGACATGGACAAAGCTGAAGGGTGCTGCGTTGGCTCGTGGCATTCCCGCCCCTGCCACTACTGGCCTCACCGAAGCTCAGAAAGTCGCACACGCCTCGGCAGTTCTCGATGGTCTCATCGCCTGGCACACCTCGTGGGGATCATCTGCTCGAACCCCTGTCGAGTTTCTGAATGAAGACGACACGACTGTTGAAGCCATCGCCTTGGACATCCCCCTTCCTGAGACTCGCATCAATGACAAGTTGTTGAAGGATCTCAAGAAGGCTGTCACAAAGAAACACGTGGAGGCCAGAGATGCTGCCCTCGAGGACACCCCTCAGGAGTTCCTGGATGACAGTGAAGCTGACGAAGACGATTTGGAGAAGCCCACACAATCGCATCCAGATGGTATTCCTATGACCAAGGGAGCTGGCCGATGCCGTGATCAGTTTCCCTTGTCTAACAATGGCCCTGGAACTGGAGACAATGGTGTGGACCCCACAGAAGCCGATGTTCCAGAAGATGTCAAAAGCTGGTTTGGTACCATCCTTCTCTGCATCAAGTCTGGGGATAAGTACAAGGCCTTCAAGGGCAAACCCAAGGGCCTTGTTTTGGAGTACCGGGTCATTACTGGCTTGACGCCAGAGTCACGTCCTGATGCTTTCGAGTTCGAGGTTCTCATCCTATCATCCCTCAGGAGAAGTGCTCTCACCTTCAGTCAGGTTGGAGACATGGAGGAAGTGGGAAGCTGGTCCGAGGGATTCGCCAAAGCCATCGAGGTCTTGGGACCAACCTCCAGTTCATCTTCTCTGGCTTCCCCAGCGGCTGTCAACGCTTCTACTTCTCACCGACAATATACCGTTGTGCTTTGCACCAGCCCAGATGCTACCAAGGTTGATCTCGGCAACCCAGACCTCCTGTTCTCGCTCCCTCGAGCCCTTACTATGTCTGGACGAGATGCCACGGTTATGCAAGCTGAAGAAGAAGTCCCAGAAGAGAAAAAGGACGATCCTGCCAACAAAAGTTCATCTGGCAAGTCTCCTAGCAAATTCATCGATGGGACCTCTGCCCTTTTGACAGAACAAGAGAGGCTGAATGAGTGCCTCAAGCTTCGCAAGTATCTGTCTACCGCCTTGGAGACTTTCACAAAAGGCCATGAACGCAAGCTAGAAGCATACATTTCTCCTGGAAACGTCAACTTGATCACAGGCCAAGCAATTGATGCAAGGAAGAGCGAAGCCGAGAAGCTGGACGAACTGGCCGAAGCCTATGCCGCACCTCGTCCCGAGCAAAACGTTCTGGGTTTCTGCTTGCCTTGCTCTGCAGAGGTGTTTGCAAAGCACTTTGCAGATCATCCAGACGAAGAAGAAGGTGATCTGGGGCAGACAAAAGTCGAACAGCTATTGGTGCATGGAGAAAGACCTAGCGATGAAGCTTGTCGCCACTGCGGGACCACTCTGCACCCGAACCTCTTCGTGCCTACAAGTTGCAACAACTGCAGGACAGCTCTCTTTTGCGATGGTGAAACCCGTTTCGCTTGCACATGCTGCAAAATCTCCTACACTCAACCTGCTGGTGAAAGCGATAAGAAGTCCCACACTCCAGCACCTGCAGCTGCTGAACGTGAATTTGAAGACCTGGTCTTTCAATACATCAGGCTGAGTGGGGGCCCCGATTCTCCCATGGTCGGATCGGCTTACAACGTTGTTGAGGGCCGTCGGAAGATGCGACAGATCGTATCAAGTTTCTTCCAGGAAGGGAGACCGTATGGACTCACTTGGAGAATGGTCCTTTATGGACCGACGTTGACTTTTTCGGAATTTCCAGATGGTCGGGATGGTCTGGTCCCTCGCGACTTCCAAGTCAGGAGTCCTGCCATGGTAGAGCAGGAGCTGGCTCCACCTCTGGACAAGCTTGGCGAATGGGTTTCCAAGAAAACTCCTCTGGCTCCTCCATGGCCCACGAACAATGGAGACTCGTTAGCCATGTATGGAGCAGAGGAATCCCTTTGCCTTCGAGCTATTCGCAACATGGCGAGTTTCACCACAGAGTTCGGCAAATGGAGGGACGTCGATGCCGACCAAACTGTCAAGGATCTGGAGAAGCTTACCCATGGTGTGCGATGCTGCCAGCCTGGAATGCTGGAGCATACAGCCTGTCTCACATTCCATACTTTCAGTCATCGCATTCGTGAACAAGTGGAGGATTTCGGAGTGAACAGATTGTTCTTCTTCGAAAAAGGGAAATTCATCAGACTGTTCTACAGCCAATCCCTGCCTAAGATCATCCAACGAGTTGCTTTACCTATTGAGCAGAAATTCTTGGAAGCCAACACTACCGCTGCTTACACTGGAAAGTTCAATGTATCTGGAACTGGCCTCAGTCGGGAGAAACCTAAGAAGGGTGCGAAGGGTAAGGAAGTATCCTCCGACTCTCCGTCAGACACGAAGCCAACCGCTGGCAAGGAAGGCCCCAAGCCTGGAGTCAAAAAAGCCAGGGGAAGGAACGGTTTTGACCATCTCCCAGCTGCCATGCTTGACGCTCCGATCGTGTTTCGAGCTGGGGAAATCCAAGGGGATCGCATACCCCCAACTAAATGCCTTCGATCTCTGATGCCATGTGATCCACTTGGGCATGACTACTGCCTTGACCATCTTACTTCTGTATCCTGTGATGTTGGTGACCTGGCATGCTCTCGGACTCATTCAGATATGAGCATTCCGCTGCCTCCAGAGGTACTCAGGGTAGCGCTCGTCCGGGGAGGACTGAAATCGTGGAAAATCACACCTCGCTGCATGAAGTCCTGGATGCCTCAAGAACACGCCAGATCCGGAATGACAGCTGTCGAATTGGAGAGATTCATCGTTTTGAACATCGACAAGGTTCTGGAGAAGCTATGCTATGTCAATGCCACCAAAAGACCCCTGCATGATCTTATCTCTGGAGCCATTCACATGCTGGTGATCCCCATCGCTGCCAACGACACTCCTATTCACTTCACTGCCAAGTCTGGAGCTGAGGTCAGCAAGGTGGACAGAATCACTTTATCCCTGGCACCTACCGTTTTAGATGGTTCAGGTTGGGATGCTGGAGATGTTATCAAACTTACTGATGGAGTCCTTCGCAACCGCTGCATTCCGAAAGCCATTGCCACACAGATGCGACCCAACAAGAGGCACGTAGAACAGCCTGGAGCTAATCTCGCTCTGGAGATTGTGAGGCAAATCAACCAAGCTCTCCTCGACATTGACATCTCAAACATCCCACCAGGCTCTAGAGCTGCAGAGATCTACATCGGATGCTCTGACCCCGAGTCTGATGGATATGATGAGGCTCTCTGGGACATTGTGGATTGCCGATGCTTGAAACGATCCAATGTGATGTTGGTCACCGAAGGTAGACTAACGGACCCAGACTCCACCAAGTGCTTCAGCTTCAGGCTCTGGCCAGCTGGTCACACCATGGTAAAAGCCCGCGAGAGTTGGCTGAGAAGCCAAGGGATCGGTGGAAAGTTCCTCAAAGACTGGAGTTGGGGTGGGGCTGCTGAGTCTGGTGATATGGTAGGTCTTCTCATCACCAACAACTGTGATCAGAGCTCGGATCGTCATGCTATTGGGTTTGAGATGCCTAAGAAGATCAAATCCTGGAACGCTATTACTGACATGCTCAGCAAGGTGTACGAGTTCGGAGAAGGTAAAACAGAGATCAGAGTCTTGTCTCGCAGCTCCCTGGATTTTTCGTGCGAAGAACCTGCTGCTGCCAGTCACAGTTACACTATGGACGACCTCAAAGCTGCTCGGAAACGTCATCTTCTCGACCGAGACCGTATCCTGCAAGGTACAGTTCCCCAGGAGCACAACCCCTTCTGGATCAGTGAGGATGAGGAAGACAATAACCCTTCAGCAGGATCCAAACAAGCTGGCCACGAGCACTCTGCCGACGAGCATCCTGGTGATGAATCATGGTCCAGGGAGATGGCAGACCTGTTGGTGGGCAATTTCTTTCACTCGCAAGAGCAACTTGGGCCTGATCGAGGGTCACAAGAGTCTGAGTCAAACTCGGACTCGGTTGAAGACGACTCAGACGATGAGTGTCCAAGTTTGCTCAGTGCATCTGAGTCTGAAGAGGATGAGGACCCTGAGGATAAGCTAGAAGACGACCCAGAACTGGAGGATGATGCTGATCCAGATCCAGGGGTAGATGCCGTCCACATGAAGTCAGACCAGTTGCAGAAAACAGAGTACCTCGCTCGTCTCCGCGAGTACAACACACTTCCCGTTCGGTCTAGCTCCAGAGTGCTCAGCGATGGACCCTTATGCATCGAATGCGAGAGGCAACCTAGTTTCAATGGGAAAGCTGGGGATTTCTGCTCCCTCATTTGCCGTCGTCGTCATATCAACCCCCCTGGGGCTCTGTGTGTCAATGGATGTGCATGTACATCGTGGAACGGATTGGCCGGAGAGGCCTGCAGCAAAACGTGCAGGAACAATCACCTAGCTCCGCCAGGCCCACCCAACGCTGCTCAGTACAAGCTAATAGTGCAGAAGTGCATTAAGGCTATCCTCAATGGGAAATTGGTACCTGTTGACCCTCTCATCACCACCACAGATCGTATGCCCTCGCATGAGTTTTACCCTCAAGTACCTACCAATGTCACGGCTGACGAAACTGCACGTCGTCACTCTCTATCTGGCCACACTTGGGAATTCGCAAAGCTTTACATGAATGTCATGAGAAGTAGGTATGCCAAGGTTGACAAGGCTGATCCTGCTGCCATCAAAGACGCTCTGGTAGCTGCATCCCTGGTGCTTCATGCTTGGTACGACATCGAATCCAAAGAACCCACCATCCCACATCTTGAGGATGCTTTGCCCGAGGGTCGGATGCTTGCCATGCTACGCCAAATCGCATTCGGGGGTCGGACTGGGGATGGTCCCGCTGTGGAAGACATACCTGAAGAAAGTATGCTAGCTCTGTCGAAGAGTCACCGAGACGCTCTGGTGGAAGAGATGAGCCTTGGACATCCAAGCACCTACCTGGGGCCCAAGGAAGGATACATTGGAGAGAACCTCCCTGGTGTGGAAACAGCTGCTCTACAAATCTTGACCAGCTTTCTGGATCGTGGAATACAGTGGAGAAGCCTCACATTCTCACTGGACTCCGAAGAACATCCTAATGTGCTTAACGATTTCGTCCGCCGGGGAGGAATCATCGCCCCTCTCACTGCAGTTCCCAAACTGGATGACCGCAAACGCCCTCGGATTGACGCTGCTACTGGCCAGCCAAAGCAAAGACCTATACATGATCACACTGATCGAGGTTCTAGAGGGGCTCTGAACACTGGCCTGTGGTCAGATCATGCTGCCAGACAGATGGGCACAGACGATGAAAGTTTAGCTTCTAAAGCCATCCAAGAGGAGAATTACAATCCTGGTTACTTCCTCGGAGTCGACAAACTGGATTTCACAGATGCTTTCGGATCATCAGCCAAACACCCCGAAGCCATTAAACTCATGGCCTGCCAATTCGACTCACTTCTGAACATTAACGGAACAAATACATTTGGATCGAAGGTAGCACCAGGAGAATGGGAAGTCAAAGGGTCGGCTCCAGGCGACATGATGCAGGCTACTCCGTGGCCAAACCCTGAGCAAGACGGGGACTTCACCACCACCATTGGGCGATGCACAGATGATACCTTGCATATCCTGGCCCAGCGAGGAGATCGGCCAACTCGATGGATGGAGATGTTTAAGAAAAACATGAAGATTTGTGCTGGTGATGCTGCAAACAATGACGAGAAGGAGGCTGAAGCTGGTGGGATGACCAACTGGCAGCATGCCTTCGGCTCACTGTTCAACTCTCAGAAACGCACAATAAGTGTAGCTCTGTCTCGGTTGTGTCGTCTAGAAGACCTTATCCTTCCGTACGTGGATGACCGCACCAGGAAGTTCACTTTTGAGGAAGTACAACACACTCGTGGGAGTTGTTACTCCGTGTTCGCCAAAGCACCTCAGCTTGGGGAGATGGTACTACCTCGGTTTGATGCCATGCTATCGGACGCTGCCACGCGATATGGAGAGCAAGTTCCAAAGGACTTTCAACCTTCGCCTGCTCTCACCGGCGAAACAGAGGAACAGGGCCATGCTATGCTCCACATCTCGTTGGAGATGGCTTGGCGACTCGCTATTTGTGGTGACACTCCTGGAGAATACATGTATCGAACGTTCGAGCAATGCCTATCTGCTCCGTACAGATCGTGTTTCCCTGGAAAAGAAAAATCTTATCAGCGACAGTTCTTTGAATCTGATTGCTCTGGTACTGGGTACGCCTTCTTCGATTACCAGCTTGGTATAGCTTACCGACACGAGTTCACCTCGGAAGAGCAAGCCGCTTTCAATGATTTCGACAGAGAAGATGGTGGCGTGGTAGTATCGAATGGAGAGTACCTTCCTCCTACCCAGTGCATACCCCTGACGATGTTTTTACACCAAGATCTCACCTGGGCCACCAATCGACAGGATAATCTTCAGGTCAAATCTGGCCTGTGTGGCTTCGGCACTAACAATGCCAAAAGTATGGATGCTTTATCCTACATTCGGGGAGTTAGCTTCATCTCTGGAATTGACATCGATGCTGATTATGTTCGGTCTAAGGACAACATTCGCACGGATGCTGGATCTCGAACAGATCTGCTCAAAGAGTGGGATCGACTCATTGCTGAATGGGAACAGACACATGGCCGTAAGGTGGAGTACTTACAAGTGCCACCTGAGCTCACGGATATATCTCATTGGGTGAACCGTGATAGCTCACTCAGCTTGGAGGAACGAGCCTCAGTAGTGTGGAATCAGTTGCTTGTTTGGCTACAATGGGTCCAGGACAATGGCCACCAAGACAAACTTAAGATTCCACTGGATACAGCTCGATTCTGCATTCGAGCTGCTCTGGAGGGTCAACCTATCCCTAGGCTTCCAAGAGACTTAGATGACTTCCCAGAGAAGTCTGGACCCTCTGAGGCTCGTCAGAAACTAAACCCTGTCAACGACACTGTCCGAGTTCGCACTCGTCATTCCATTGAGAAGGCTATATCCTCTGGACGCATCAGCTCGAAAAAAGTGCTGGAGGAAGGTGGCCAGCCCCCCAATGGTGATGTTCAAGAGGCCATGAATGTCATCATGGAGAAACAGAACCATCACAGGCTGGCCCTATGGGAGGAGAACTCAGAGAACACACTTCTGCCCAACACAGTGGCTCGCCGCGAGGCACCGATCATCCACAAGCCATTTGACATACCCATCGACAAACGCATTCGCATCGGCGAGTTCTGCACCGGACAAGGATCAGTACCGAAAGCTTTCGAAGACTGTGGCTCGGGTACTCTGCACATCGCTGCAGAGCACAACATTCGATACCATCGTCACCTTGAGAAGAACTTCAAGCATGCTGTTTTGGTAAAGGACAACAGCGATATCACCACTTCGGAGATTGAAAAGATGAAGCTTGAAGGACTTGGGGGTGGTTTCCCATGTCAAGAGCACTCCTT
>Ga0302130_1001567_pt1 | contig 11471 bp, 13 predicted proteins | sample CB9_surface_MG_FD_203117 | JGI IMG/M metagenome (GOLD analysis project Ga0302130, IMG submission 203117) | Marine microbial communities from Western Arctic Ocean, Canada - CB9_surface | ecosystem: Environmental > Aquatic > Marine > Oceanic | place: Canada: Western Arctic Ocean | collected... | reverse complement strand
TTAATTCACTGCGGGCAAGTCGTGCTGCATCTTGTAAATTTCCATTCTCATTCCAATTATTCCATTTTAAAATTTCACACTCAATATTTAATTTGATACAAATATTCTTTACTGCTTTTACTTCATTAGCAGACTCTTCTCGCAAACAGTGATCAACTGTAGCTACAAAGATTTTCTTTTTATTCTTATTAGCCCACTTATGCATCAAATATAAAAGTGCAATTGAGTCTCCACCGCCTGAAACAGACAATCCAATTTTATCACCTGAAATTTCTGTTTCAAAGATTTTCATTTTTTCATTAAAGTATTTTGATAGATTTTGTGAGCTAATATTTGTCACGAGCAGCCTAAAATTTGCATTTCATTTTGAGCTTCTTCTACAATCTGGTTGTTTGGAAATCTTAGTTCTACTTTGCTTAGGATATTACATGCTTCATTTATTTTTTGCATTTTACCAAGGCTAATCCCAACATTCATTAATGCCTTTGCTGCAAATTTACCGTTTGGCTCTAATTTAAAACTTTCCAAGTAACTTTTGCCAGCGAATTTCCACTTTTCCATCTCAATAAAGGTATCACCTTTAGAATAATGCGCAGCTGCTAATAAAGGTCCATCTGGAATAGCATTTATTAATTTATCAAATTGTATAATTGCTAATTTGAAATCACTTTCATTTAATGACTTTAATGCTGTTTGATAACCAGACTGCAATGCTTTTGTTGCATACTTTCCATCTGGTTCTAACTCAAAACTCTTAAGATAGCTTTTCAATGCTGCCTCATAATCATTCAAACCAGAATATGCATTACCTTTAGAATAATGCACTGCTGCTATTAAAGGCTCGTCTGAAGACAAATTTAATAATTTATCAAATTGCAAAAGTGCTATCTCGTATTCATTTTTGTTCAACAATTTTAAAATTGTTTCATAACTAACCTTTAAGGCATTCACACTATATTTACCATCTGGGTCTAACCTTAAACTTTCAAAATAACTTTTGACAGCTAACTCCCAATCACTCAAACCAGAATATGCATCGCCCATGTTATAATATGCTGAAGCTATTAAAGGACTGTTTGGAAATGCTGTTATTAATTTATTAAATTCTAATAGAGCCGATTGAAAATCATTATCTTTTAATAATTTTTGTGCTGTTTCATAACTAGACTTTTCAGTAACTGCTAACTCTGCATTATTAAGTGTATTTAAATTTCCACCGATCTCACGTGGTTTTCCAAGTAGCAATAAATCTCCACCTTCTAATTCTGTTAAACGAAACTCTAAGTCACCAATGCGATTTGTTGCATCTATAGCGATATTTCTCGTGTAAAATTGTAATTCTTCAATTATTCCAGTCAAATTTCGCATTTCTTCTTCAATGGCATTGATTCTAAATAATACATTACCAGCAGATTTTTTTATACCTGAAGCAACAATGCCCTCAGCAGCATTAATAGCTTCTGTCACCGCAAAATCTTTATTTTCTGATAGTTCCAACCGAATTTCAGAAATTTGTTTTGATAATTTATTTAAATCAGTCTGTACATCAGCAAGTTCTTTTGAGTTAGTTTCAAATATACCATCAAGATTCTGAAATACTTCAGATTGAATATTAGAAAGTTCCTGGGATTTTTCTTCAAAAATAACATCGAGATTATCAGATAATTTTTTTTGAATAACATCTAATTCTTGAGAATTTTTTTCAAAAATCAAATTAAGACTATCAAACACATCTTGTTGAATATTAATAAACTCTTTTGGCACACTTTCAGAAGTATTTTCAGAATCCTGAGCATAAGCAACTGAAGCTAACGTTGCCAAAAAAATTAATAATAGTACTTTGATGAAATCTTTTAGCATATGTTAATAGCCTAAACCTCCTGCAACAAGTGTAACAGATCGACGATTTTTGGACCAACACGCTTCATCAGAACAAATTGCTAATGGGCGTTCTTTGCCAAATGTTACTGTATTAATTCGAGAGTCTGTTAACCCCCTACTAACTAAATAATTTTGAACAGATGCAGCACGTCGCGCTCCAAGAGCTAAATTATATTCACGTGTACCTGTTTCGTCTGCATGTCCTTCAATCGTGATTGATTTACTCGGATTATTTAATAGCCATTCTGCTTGCTTGTTCAACAAATCAGTAGCGTCTTCTGTTAATGATGATTGATCGACAAGAAATAAAACTGTGTCACCTATTTCCTGATTAAAATATTCAACACCTGCTGGATCAAGTGATGATTGTAAAATACCACCATTTCCACCAATTCCACCAATGGTTCCATCTGTATCACATGCAGTAAGTCCCAGTAATGCTAAAGCTGTTACTGTAATTTTTATTGAGGTCATTTTGCTCTTCCTCTTATAGGGCTTCAAGCCACTTTTTGTTAATTTATTATTTCTTCATAATGTATAATAGTAGTAAATAATTACTATTTCAATAAGCCTGACCATGCAGGGTCAGAACCATGGTTAACTGTGTTAACACGCTTTAAATTTCTACCTGTAACATCAACTGAAAAAATTTCTGGAACCCCGTTTGTTCCAGCCGTTTCCCTGAAAAACATAATCACACGACCGTTTGGAGACCAAGTAGGTCCTTCATCTAAAAACGATGCTGTCAATAAACGTTCGTTACTACCGTCCGTTCGCATTACACCAATGTGAAAACGTCCTTGGCTGATTTTTGTAAATGCGATCATATCTCCCCTTGGCGACCAAACAGGTGTGCCATAACTTCCTTTGCCAAAACTTATTCGCTTTGGATTTCCACCTGATGCAGACATTATATATATTTGTTGCCTACCACCTCTGTCTGATTCAAATACTATTTGACGCCCATCTGGAGAATAGCTTGGTGCGGTATCAATTGAAGCACCTGATGTTAATCTTGTTTTTCGCCCAGTATCTAATACAATAGAATAAATATCTGTATTACCACGATTGGTTAAAGACATAACTATATTTCGTCCATCAGGTGAAAACCTAGGAGCAAATGTCATGCCGGGTTGATCATCTAAAAGGCGTTTATTTAATGTATCAACGTTCATTAAATAAACTTTTGGAACACCAGTTTCATAACTTGTGTAAACTATTTCTTCATTATTTGGAGAGAACCTTGGAGCTAAGACAATATCATTATCGTCAGTTAGAAATCTGCTGTTAGCCCCATCATAATCCATAATAGTTAATCGTTTCTTCCGGGCATTTTTTGGGCCCTGTTCAGAGATATATACAACTTTACTATCAAAATAAGCAGTCTCACCTGTTAAACGTGAGTAAACTGCATCAGATATTTTATGAGCCATTCTCCGCCAATTTCCAGTAGAAGCCTGGAATTGCAAGCCTTCACCTAAAGGTTTCTGAGCAAATACATCAAACAAACGAAATTGAAGAATTAATTTATCACCCTGAATGTTAACAGAGCCCGTAATTAATGCGTCTGCATTAATCACTCTCCAATCAGCGAATTTCACAGGCATGTTAAAATCAGTATTGGCCGAAACATGTGCAGATTTAGGAATTTCTCTAAATAAACCAGACCCAACTAAATCAGCCATTATCACACTTGTTATTTGATCAACATACGCAGGAGATGAATCTCCTAGAGCGGAAAATTGTGCTAAAGCAATAGGCATAGGTTTAATTACACCTTGTGTAATTTTTATCCTTAAAGGCTTTGTCTCAGCCATTAGGGGTGCATTTAGAGACAGAAAAAATGTTAATCCAACAATGCATATTTTAAATAAATAATTCATCTTAACACCATTTCTGAAGGATCTAATTCAATTTCCATTTCTCGCCAAGTTTCATATTTATCAGCAGGCAGCTTATAAGGCTGACAACGCAATACAGCTCTTCTTGCGGCTTCATAGGCTTGTATCATTCCAACTCCAGAATTTGGCGATAAATTTACAGGATCTTCTTCTAAATTTCCATCGATGCTTAACTTTATTCCCATAATGATAACGTTACTTGAATCATTTTCCAACCCCACAGGAACATTCCAACATTGTCTAATATTAAGAACTAAATTTTGTTCTTCTTCTTTTGTTAATGGTTGACTAATAGGTTTCTTTGGCTCTTCTAAATCCTTAATTTCTTTTTCAGCAATTTCTGCAGCAATTGCATCTTTAATAAGATCAGATTCTTTTTGCTTTTTAATTTTTGGCTTTGTTTTAATCTCTTTTATAACTTTTAAGTTTTTAGGCCTACTTTTTGGCTTTGATGTACTACTAGGCACAAGTTCACTTTTTTGCTCTTCAGCTTCAGTTACAATTTTTGTTGAACTTTCTTCTGCAGCAGCAGATGGTTTAATTTCAAGCTCTTTTACCTGCTCATCTTTTTTCTCAACCTCTACAACTGAAGGCTCTGGTTTCATTTCTGGCTTTATAGTTTCTTTTGGTGCTTCAACAGCAATATTCGATATTACTTTAGCTGGTTTTGGTGGTGCAGACTCATTCGTTTCCTGATTTAATTCACCAATATTATCTTCGGTTGAAATCGGCGCAATTGGGTTTTCTTCTGAATCACTAATAATTTCTTCAACCACTGGCTCAGGTTCTTCAATCACGGGCTCAGGTTCTTCAACTACGGGCTCAGGCTCTTCAACTACAGGCTCAGGTTCTTCAATCACGGGCTCAGGTTCTTCAACTACAGGCTCAGGTTCTTCATCCACTGGCTCAGGTTGTTTTAATATTGGGATATTACTCGATGTTAGTGCCGCAAAATCTTCAGAACTTATTAAGGAAACTTCAGATATTTGAATTGGATTTTCTTTATCTGAACTAAATATAGGTGCACCAAAAATTGCAATTCCAATTAGTATTGCATGAGTAGTTCCTGATATTTTGACACCAATATCCACGATAAATACCTAAGGATCGGAGCCATCTAATTTTGGCCCACCCGCATCTGTAACCAATCCAATATTATTAAATCCACCAGCATTCAAAGCCCCCATAACTTCCATAACAGCAGAGTAATTTACAGAAGCATCTGCACGTAAAAAAACTTTGTTATTATTTCTTTCTGCTGAAACAGCAATTAACTTGTTAATCAAGTTTCTTCTGTCTACTTCAACATTTTGCAACAGGATTTTTCCCTCTGAGGATAATGCTATCGTTAGTGGCTCTTCTTGTTCTGTTGCTAATGGCTGTGCCGCTGTTTTTGGCAATTCTATTGGAACACCAACAGTTAACATAGGTGCAGCAACCATAAATATTATTAAGAGCACCAACATTACATCAACAAATGGAGTTACATTTATCTCTGCCATAGGTCGGCTTTTGGAATATCCACGGCGTCGCTTACCGCCTCCTCCACCTCTTGGTGTTACTGATGCACCCATAATTAGCTCCTATGAATCAAGCTGACGAGATAAAATTGTTGAAAATTCATCAGCAAAGCTTTCATATCCACCAATTAAACGGTCAGCATCAGCTGATAGTTTATTATAGAAAATTACCGCAGGTATAGCAGCCAGTAGGCCAAGAGCTGTTGCGACCAGAGCTTCAGCAATACCAGGAGCAACAACTGCTAAATTAGTATTTTGTTGAATTGCAATTTCTTCAAAGGCATTTTTTATACCCCAAACAGTTCCAAATAATCCGATGAACGGTGCAGTTGATCCAACTGTTGCTAAGAATGTAAGACCATTATTTAAAATCTCAGCTTCACGAGCGATAGCTACGTCCATCGATCTATCTATGCGTTGCTGTGCCCCACCAATAAGATCCTCACCACGATGTGATCTTTCCCATTCTCCCATTGCTGCTACGAAAATCTTTTCATTTGCACCAGACGGCTCTGACCCAACTCGTTCATATAACTGGTCTAAAGGCGCTCCTGACCAGAAAGCCTTATCAAATAAATAAGAATTTTTACGCGCTTTTCTATAGTTGATAAATTTCTGAATTATAATGGACCAGGACCAAATCGATGAAAAAATTAACATCAACATCACTATTTTTACAGTGAATGTTGCACGTACGAATAATGCTAGGACAGAAAAATCAATCTCTGACGCTGCGGTTAGTGCTTCAGTTTCCATAATACTGCTCGTTCTACTTAGGGCTGTTATTTATTAACAACGCATTTGTTATAAATATAACATAACGAGGTAGCATATAAAAACTATATTTTTGTTATTTAGATGCGCCTTAAGCGGCAAATTGCTTTAACTTTTCAGCAATTTCAATTGGCATGCGAACTGGGCGCCCTTTTTCAGAAATAAATACAACTGTAACAAGAGATGAAAACAATAAAATTGTGCCCTTATAAACAGATTGATCAAATAAAATTTTTGCTCCTGAAAGCTCACTTAATTTAGTTTCAACCTTTAATTCATCATCAAGTTTTGCTGATGCGTGATATTCAGCACTAATTTTTTTAACGACAAACATAAAACCTAAATCTTTGAGTGTACCTTGATCAATTTTCAACTCTCGGATTAAAGAAGATCGACCTCGCTCTATAAATTTTAAATAATTAGCGTAGTAAACAATTCCTGCTAAATCTGTATCTTCATAATATATGCGCAAATTAAAATTATGTATCATTCATTTATGCCTGCAATTAATAGGTTTGATCTAGCATGTAACCTAAGTGAATGACTTTTTTCTTGAGTTGCTACTGGCAACACTTGATCATAAGCAGCTCGTACTAATGCTGCATATTTTGGCTTTGGTACACATAGGTTATTTTTAGATATTTGAGCTATGGGACTTTCATCAATAAAAGCATTTCTAGAAAATAATAAAAGACATTGAAAAGTTTCTCCAGTTGCAAGCGCTTGAATCGACATTTCAGCCGTTTCTTCAACGACTTTTATTAATTGAACACACATTTTAATACCACCCATAGAATCAAAGGCAAAAATTCTATAGCTTTTGCTAGATGAAGACTCAAGTTTTCCAACTATGTCTCTAATATTTGGAATTAATTTTTTAAGGTCAGGAATTGATAAAATTTCATCCCAATCCTGACAAAAAAACCACATAAAATTTGCACCAAGCTCAGGATCAGTCTCTTCAATTTTATTTCCTGTAACGCCAACCGTGGTTACAATAGCAGTTTTCAAATGAACTAATGTTTCATCATCAACTCCAAAAACTATAGGTACTATTGGACGATTCCAGCGTGAAAATTTAAAAACTCCCTCATTATCTGTAAAAAGAGTTTCTATTTCTTTAAGCTCCAAACCAACAGACATTATTTACCGCCAACAAATAAATCTGATTGGTTTATTGATTTAGGCGCTCGTAAGCCTAAATGGCCCCAAGCTTTTTGGCCCAGCATTCTACCCCTTGGTGTCCGTTGAATTAAGCCCTGCTGCAAAAGAAATGGCTCAATAACTTCCTCTATAGCATCACGTGATTCAGAAAGTGCCGCAGCTATAGTTTCAATGCCAACAGGGCCTCCAGCATAGTTTTCAGCAACCATTTTCAAATAACGTCTATCAGCTCCATCTAATCCCAAATCATCAACACCTAGTCGGGTTAAAGAATTGTCTGCTAGTTCTTTAGAAATAGTTCCATTACCTTCAACTGTTGCAAAATCTACTACGCGACGTAACAAACGACCAGCAATTCTTGGTGTACCACGTGCGCGCCTTGCAATCTCACGGGCTCCTTCTGATGAAGCTTGAATACCCATTAAACGGGCACCTCGCTCAACAATTAAACATAATTCATCAACAGTATAAAATTCAAGCCGAGTAGGTATTCCAAAACGATCACGTAATGGAGTGGTCAATAAGCCCAGACGGGTGGTTGCTCCAACTAATGTAAATGGCTGCAAATCAATACGAACAGAACGAGCTGCAGGACCTTCCCCTATCATCAAATCAAGTTCAAAATCTTCTAATGCAGGATATAAAACTTCTTCAACAACTGGATTTAATCTATGGATTTCATCAATAAAAAGGACATCTCTCTCCTCTAAATTAGTTAAAATAGCAGCTAAGTCACCTGCTTTCGCCAAAACTGGACCAGATGTCATACGAAAGTTAACACCAAGTTCTTTTGATATTATTTGCGCTAACGTTGTTTTTCCTAAGCCTGGAGGGCCATAAAACAATGTATGGTCCATCGCTTGCCCACGCTTTTTTGCACTTTCAATAAAAACCTTTAAATTAGCTCGAGCTTCAGCTTGACCAGTAAAATCGCTTAAATTTTGTGGCCGAAGAGCACGATCAGCATCTTCTATTAATGGTTCTGGGCGTAAATTTGGATCTGGATCTGTCATGTCTTTTTGTAACCTATCGCCCCTTTGGAGCCAATAGCTTGAGTGCAGCCTTTATTAAATCTGTAGGAATTGAACTTGATGTTTCATTACTAGCTTCTGCTATCGCACCTGCTGCATCACCATGTCCATATCCTAGGTTAATCAAAGCAGATAATGCATCTGCTTGCGCACCAGCTTCTGAGTTTTTATTTTGCGCTTTGAATGGAACATCGACTGGGGTTTGCACATCAATTACCATACTAACATCTGCTTCAACTATTGCTGATCCCTCACCACCCATTGCCATTATCTTTGGTGCTTTATCTTTAAGTTCAGTTGCAATTCTTTGTGCTATTTTTGGACCTATTCCTTGGGCTGATTTGATTGCACTAACGTCACCTAAAGCAATCGCTCTTGAAATCCCCTCAGTGCCTAGAGTAGAAGCAATCGCTAAAGCAGCCTTAGCACCAACTCCTTGAACTGTTGTTAAGAGCTTATGCCATTCTTTATCAGCTAATGAAGTGAAGCCAAACAACTGTAAGTTATCTTCACGAACTAATAAATCAGTATACAAAGCGACTACACCTCCACGAGAAGGCAATCCCGTTAGGGTTCTCTCAGAACAATAAACCATGTAACCAACACCCTGTACGTCAACCAAAACATGATCAGTTCCACGGTAATCAACTCGACCTGTTATTTTCCCAATCATATTACCCCCTTTGCGCGAGCAATAGCTGCATCTAGTTTTCCAGAAAATTGCGCATGATGTGCGTGACATAAAGCTACAGCAAGAGCATCAACCGAATCTGGCCCAACAAAGTTTACACCAGGAAATTGCATCTGAACCATATGTTCAACTTGTTTTTTGTCTGCATGACCCACGCCAACAACTACTTTTTTAACCGTATTTGGTGCATATTCTGCAACATCTAATCCAGCTTGTGCAGGGGCAAGTAAGCAAATGCCGCGAGCTTGTCCTAGTTTTAATGTCCCTGCACCGTCTTTGTTTACAAAAGTTTTCTCTACTGCAGATGTAGTAGGTTTATAATTTTCTAGCACACTGCTTAATTGATTATGCAATTGCAGCAAACGCTCTGCTAATGTTCCAGTTGATGATTTACACACTCCATTACCTATATGAGTAATTTTTGGTCCAAGTACGTCGACAACACCCCAACCTAAATTTCTTAATCCAGGATCAATACCAATAACACGCATATTAATATTCCATTTTTTTTATTTATAGCACGAAACAAGAACATTCGCCAAGTGTTGAATTTATTTAATTAGAAAACAGTGGTTTATATGAATAAGTAAGCTATGCATAAAATGCACAGCGGGAATGTTTAATTATCATTGGTAAATATAGATACTTAAGACTAAATGAGAAAAATACAGACATTCACTGATAAAAGGATTTTATCATGGCATACTTCACAAGTACATCTTCACACCCATTTGGTTCAATAATAATTTTTCGTATTGCTAATTTTATTGAAGTTAATGCAGAAAAAGCAATTAAATTGTATCAATCTCGTCAAACAAAAATTGTTTTATCAAAACTAACAGATCGCGAGCTAAACGACATTGGCCTATCAAGAAGTGATATAAACAATATAAAATAAAATTATTTGGATTCTTAGCTTAAAGCTTTGACTTAAAATTAAGGCTAGACACATATATGTTTCTAGCCTTTTTATCATCTAAAAATTTAAATTTTACGAAGAGTTAAAATTGACCATTCAGTTATTTTAATATGATCAACCAATTCAAATGACTCATCGCTATAAGCATCTATAACTGCATCTGCTTGAGTGTTTAATAATCCAGATAAAATTATATACCCCCCCAAAATGGAGTTTTTTGACATATCTGGTGCTAACGCCACTAGTGGTCCTTTTAGTATATTTGCCAATATCAGATCATATGGTGCCGAAGCATTTAAATCGGGATGATCAAAGCCTGCACAAGTTATTACTTCAATACGATCCCCCAGCCCGTTTGCATGAGCGTTTGCTTTAGAGGTTTCTGTTGCTATTTCATCTATATCACTAGCTAAGACTTTACCTGACCAGCATAGAGCAGCTGCCATTGCCAGAACTGCAGTTCCACAACCAATATCAACTACGTTTGTTCCTATAAAACCTGACTTAAACAGATTATCTAAAGCAGTTAAACATCCTTTAGTTGTGCCATGATGCCCAGTCCCAAAGGCCATAGCTGCCTCAATAAGCAATGGCTTGCAATTAGCTGGAACTTTGTCTGAATCATGTGATCCATAAACAAAAAAATCACCCGCCTCTACTGGAGCTAATTCTCTACGAACCTCTGCAACCCAGTCTTTATCTGGAACTTCAGATACTACAAATGGTTTTGCACTATAAGCAGTCGATAGAATTAAAAGTTCAATTTCATTTGGTGCATCTATAAAATAGGCACCAACCTCATATAACCCAGATCCATCCTCAATTTCAAAAACACCAATACCGTATGGTGGGCTATCAAGATTTTCTAGAGCTACGCCCAAATCATTTGCAGCATCTTTTCCTTCAAGCGTTGTTAGTGATGTATATGTTGGCATTTTAAACCTATTTTTATATCCCGATATGATAGATGATATTTAAGGTCAAGCATCTACGCCAATGGGGCAAGTAACTCCAGTTCCACCAATACCACAATATCCATCTGGATTTTTTGCTAGATACTGTTGATGATAAGTTTCAGCATAAAAAAACTTTGGAACATCTAAAATCTCTGATGTTATTTTTCCATGGTTATTTAAATCTAATCTTTGCTGATATAAATTTTTACTCGCGAAAGATGCCATTCGCTGATCAACATCATAACAATATATACCTGAACGATATTGGGTTCCCTGATCATTACCCTGTCGCATTCCTTGAGTTGGGTTATGTCCTTCCCAAAACAACTTTAATAAACTTTCAAATGAAACAATCGATTTATCATAAACAACGTAGACAACTTCATTATGCCCTGTCATTCCAGAACATACCTCTTCGTAAGTAGCATTCGGGGTATGGCCGCCAGCATAACCAACCGCAGTAGTCCAAACACCTTCAATTTGCCAAAATATTCTCTCCACTCCCCAGAAGCAGCCCATACCAAACATTGCCTCTGCAAATCCATCTGGGATTGGTCCTTTTAAAGGTGTGTTAAGAACAAAATGGTTTAAAGCAGTATCAATTTCATGGTTTCTTCCTGGTAAAGCATTTTCT
>Ga0302130_1001565_pt1 | contig 11482 bp, 7 predicted proteins | sample CB9_surface_MG_FD_203117 | JGI IMG/M metagenome (GOLD analysis project Ga0302130, IMG submission 203117) | Marine microbial communities from Western Arctic Ocean, Canada - CB9_surface | ecosystem: Environmental > Aquatic > Marine > Oceanic | place: Canada: Western Arctic Ocean | collected 2017-09-19 | reverse complement strand
ATGCGTAACAGACACCAAGGTGATTGAGAGACGGCTTAGAGACCACATTTCGACGGCGATAGGGTTGAACGCCCACGTCCCGGCAGATTCCCGGCCGGGCGCCGTTCGTGTACCAACATTGCAATGAAAAAAAATCTGTTCCCCAAACGTAATCCGCTCCCTAGGAGTCGTTCTCCTATTCCTTGTGGCCAACGGGGGGTGCAGTACCCTGTGCAAGAGCGAGATTTGGACAGTGTGGGATTTCACACACAATAAAAAACGCAAAAAGCCAAACCCATTCGTTTTTTTTCAGCGAAGTGATCAATGAATCGCCGAGGGTGAGAGCGGCATTGCTCGGCCGCGAGGGCATCGCGCGGCGATGGAGCGCGCGGTGTCGAGCGCCGAGGGCGTCGACACCGTGGAGGTGGAGGAGACGAGCGGGGTGTCGGATGAGATGCAGTTCTCGGGTACGTCCCTCTTGACTTGTCACGATTTGAATTCGTCGGAATTCCGCCCATTCTCTCGTAACGACCTCCACCCACCCGTGTTTCCCGTGCTCCGCGTCTGACCTTTTGAATTTCCCGTCCCGCCCCTTGATGTAACCCTCGCAGAGACGTTCGTTCGTAAGATGGAGGCGGCGCAGGCCAAGCTGTGGCGCGCGGTTCGCAGGGAGGTGTCTCGCGCGTCACGCGTCGGCCCGTCCAACTCATCCTCCGCGAGCCTTTCCAGCCTCGCGAGCGGCGAGGACAACGACCTGACTGCCGAGTTCATCGCGACCGCGCACTCGGTCAACGCCGCGCTGGCGCGGGCGGTCGCCGAGGAGGTGGAGGAACAGCTCACGGACGTTTTGATGTGTCTCGGGGAAGAGACCACCAAGGCGAGGATACTCGAGCACGCCCTGACACATTTCGACGTCGAAGTGACCTGTTTGCTTCGCGAGGCTGGGTACTCCCCCGAAAACTCTCCTCCCGGTTCGCGCGACGAGTCACCCACCAACGCGGGCACCCAAACCCGAGGCTCGCCGTTCACCACCGCGCCGCCGAGAACTCCAGGCGACTCGGAGGGAACAAATCGGTTCCCGAAAACGTTGAGGTACGCGCATCTTCTTCCTCCGGGCGCCGAACGTGGGTCGAGACGCGACGAGGGCGTTTCGCCCGACCCCGGCCTCGCGACGCTTCGAGCGTTTGTCGCTCGCGCGAGTTCGGAATCTCCGAATGCAGACACAAATCATGGTGAAGACGTGGTGAACGGTATCGGGGCAATTGATAGCATCGAACGTGGTGTGTCATCCGGTTTAAGTTCAGAGAAGGCGGAGGAGGGTACGTCGGCGGAGGTGGCGCGAGCGAAACGTTACGTCGCGACGCGTCCCGCGTTGAAGCCTGTTCGCGTTCCGTCGGCGTCGCCGCGAAGCGCGCGACGTCGTTTGCTGCCCGTCGCGGGCGAACGCAGCAGCACGGTGCCACACCGTGATGCGATGGCCAACACGACTACCTACACGTATTGGGGGGATGAAAGCCCTTCGTTGGAACCGCCGTCGCCCGTGGAAACCGTCGCGGAGGAGGCGCGGCGGTCGCGCCGCTTGGTCGGCGTCGCTGCGTTCGACCCACCCGTTTGGGACGGGTCGGCGGCCGCCGAGACCGCCGAGCGCGGTGTCCACACAGAGCAATTAGTCACAGAGCCCGAAAAAACGGTACCCGCGAGTGCGGACACCGGCGTTGGGACGCCTCCGGAAGAGGAAGGCGCCCGGCCGGGTGAGACCAAATCGGAGGGGTGGTCCACGAGCGACGAGGAGGACGAGTACGGGTATTCGTCCTTTTCGTCGTCGGCGACCGAAACGTCGATACACGAAAAAGGCGGGCGAACGGCGAACCGCGACGTCGCGTCGGAAACGCCGGACGATGACGCCGAGGCGGAACCGTCGCGGCGTTTAGGTTTAGCGCGTGCGCGCTCGCGACTCGACGTGGGCGTCGGGCCAGGACCGAACGTCGTGGAGGGATACTACGCAGGCGACGCGAGGCGGCGCGCGGCGAGATTTGGCGTTTGCGACGCCGCCGGCGCGACGGCGGAAAACGCGGTCGCCGCCGAGCGCGAAACGCGCGGCACCGAGAGTGGTGCGTTGGACGAAATCGCGGATCATGACGGCCAAACTCGATCGGCCATTTACGCGCGTCAGGTTGAACAAGAGAAAAAGGGAGCGGGTGCGGGTGCGGGTGCGAATGCGTTGAAACCGGTCGCCGGCGCGGCGGCGGCTTTTCAAAAAATCGCGACGACGATGCGAAACGCGCACGCCGGTTTCCGACGACCGAAACTCATGACCACGCCGGTGCGGCAAAGACACTGGATGGAGATTGTCGAGTCGACGTTCTAGAAACCGGCTCGAGGTGTAGAAATTATGCTTAAAGAGGCCTCGCGCGTACCAGGCCTGAAACGCGCGAGCCGAATAGTTTAGAAACAGCGCTCGAGAGAAGCGCGCTTGTAGTGGGTCACAGTGAATTTTCTCTTCTGGATTGCGGAAAGCGATGAGACTTAAACAAAAAAATATCCCGACGCGCCCCGATCGTGTTCCTCATCTCGACGCACGCCGCGTGACGTACGGAGAGTCGTTTGGCGGGACGCAGTTCGTGGTTGGTTCGAGCTGCGTTCCGATCATGTCCGGCGCGCACTTTTGGGAATCCCTGGCGTCGAAAACAGGCCGCGCGGTGTGGTTTCCCAACATCCCGCTGCGTTTAGTCGCGCCATCCCCAGAGGCGGCTGCGAAAGGTTTGGACGTGGTGACGTTCATCACCGTGCCGAAAACGTCGAAAACGGAAGTGCGTAACTTGCTGCGCACGGTGTACAACATCGGCGTGGATCGCGTGCACACGGCGAACTACGAGGGGAAGAAGAAACGCCAAGGGAACCACTTCTACCACCGGCCGGATTACAAAAAGGTGTACGTGAAACTCACCGAGCGGTGGTTTCCGCCCAAAGGATTTGCGATCCAGGCGTTGGACGGGGACGCGGAGAAGGGACACAAAGAAAAGGTGTCGCCGGTGAAGAGCGGGAACAAACCGTACTGGCTCGTCAACGAACACGACGCAGACGGAGAGCGGTGATGCCTCGCAGCGGACGCACGCAGCTTAGCTATCTAGCTAGTAGACTAAATTGAGACATCGAAGTCTTCCAACAAAAACCCAAAAAACAAGATCATCTGACGAGAGTGCATTTTTTCGAGTCACGCTCGCTTTTTACATTGACAAACAGCTCCGGGACTTGTTCTCAGTCGGCTCGGCCGCGTTGAGAGACGTGCGATAAAAGACGTCTCGCCCGCGGCGGAGCTATTTTTTTGGCACGAGGAGTCGTGTAGACGATTGAGGCAAAAAAGTCGTCGACAAACAAAACAGTTTCTCGCGTTTCGATTCAAGTGAAATCATGAGTTCAAATCGAATCACTGGCACGCTTGGATGCGGTTGCGGATGATCTCGCGCTGCTCCGCGGAGCAGTGCGGGACGCACGCTCGGAGCAAATCGCGGGGCAAGTCCAAGCCGCCGGACGGGTCGCCGGCGGAAGCCTTGGCGGCCGCCGCGGCTTTCTTGTCCCCAGCCTTTCCCGCCGCGACGAACTCCTCCAGCATCGCGAGGTGCTTGTCCAGCACCCCGAACAGAGTGGTGAAGCAGTCGGACCACTCGGGAGAGCTGTCGTAATCAGCGCCGAGGATCCCCAGGCGGGAGCCTTGCTCGAGCACGGCGGTGATGAGCGCGGCGAGCGACGCGCCCGGCCCAGCCGCCGCCGCGAGCGAAGGCGTGTCGTTCCTGCGAGACACAACCGCGCTGGCCAGCGCCTCGATAGCGGAAGCCGTGGCGTTGTGCGGCAGCGACGAAAGCGCAACAGACGCTTCGCGCGCTAACATAGCCGCGCTGTCGTCCCCTGCGTCGCCGGTACCCGCCGCCGCGGCGGCGGCGGCGGCGGCTTTCTCGCCAGCCACGAGCATCCCCGGCGCGTGGCGCATCACCGCCCACGTCAGGGACGCCGCCGCGGAGCACCCTGGCCTGAGTCGGGGCAGAAGCTTGGCGAGCATAACCCTTCCTTTGTGTAGCGCGGTGAGGCTTTCGAAAACTGCGTCAGAATCGCCTCGTTTCTTCGCCTGGGGGGTCAACACGGGCGCCGCCGGGAGACGGACCGTTCCGGCTAACCCCTCGAGGAGAAAATCGCGTCGTCTGGACATTGCCGCCGGCGCTTCACCCGCGATGCCTTCCTCCACTTGTCGGTCGATGTCGTCCACATCGAGCAACAAACACATCCCATCTTCGATCATGATACGCGCGGCGAGAAGCGGCTCTTGCTCCAAACGTCTTCCCGCGTCGTATTGTCCGTCGGACTCGTCGCGACCGGCGCCGCCTTTCTTTTCGCCGTCGCCTTTCATGTCCACGATTGGTTTCGGCGCGCGGATGTTTGAAAACGGAACGCGGCCTAACCCCTGCAACGTCACAAACGCAGTGGGCGCTCTGGCTTCTTTCGCCTGAGGCGCGACTTCGCGGAGCGTTTCCGGGGCGAACGGTTCTTTAAGTTTGCTTTTGTTCGTAACCGAAAGCCAGTTTTGAAAGTAATAATCGTGTTCGTACGCCGATCGATCCAACGGGTGCGTCGCCGCCCATTGAATTCTTAAAATCTGTTCAATCTCATCTGAAGTCATGAGCTTCGCAGACCGGTTACGGTGGTTGTGTCGTTGGTTGCCGTGGTTCGTACGACGGTGACCGCCGCCTCGGCCTCCGCGATCGTGTCCGCCGGATCGACCGCCGCCCCGGTCGTCGCCGCCGAAAGAACCGTCCCAGTCGTTCAAAACGGATTCATCCTCCGCCGTCATCATCACGCCGGGCATACCGGGAACTTCCCGGGGACCGACGTTTCCGTGTCGCCCACCGCCCGTTTTGTTGCCGATCTCAAGAGGCGCGTCCGCCCATTCAGGGACGTTTCCGTACCCGCCCACGGCGCCGCCCGCGTTGGCGTTGGCGCCGGGGGGAGGGAAGCGAGGGTCGCCGCCCGCGGGGTACCCGTGGGGAGCGCCGCCGGGACGCGGCGGCGGGGGCCCGCCCATCCCGGGGGGCGGGGGGAAACATGACATGCCCGGGGGAGGCCCGCGCGGCGCCATGTGCGGCGGCGGGGGCGGGATGCCATGGAGCATGCTCGCAGGAGGCATGGGCGGTCCTCCCATCGGTCCTCCCGCGGGCGGCGCTTGTTGTCGCTGCTGCGCCGCGAATTGCTGTTGGAACTGCAAACGCTCCGCTTCGAACGCCGCTTGCCTTTGCTGGAACGGCGAAAGCGTGCCCGTGGGCGCAGCCGCGGCACCCATCAAGTCCTGGGGACGCACCAAGTTGGAGCGGCTCGGGGGTTGATGCGTGAGATAGCTTGACGATTCCGAATCCACGATGTTCATGGTGCTGGCGAAGATGTCCCCCATGTCGCGTGAGCTGGGGATGTCAACCTCTTCAACCTTCCCCAGGTCGAGCGTCGAGAGGTCATCCTCGAGATCGCCCCCGAGCTCTTCGCCATCGTCCGTGCCGCCGAAGAAAGCGGCGGACGGAGGTTTCGGTTCCGCGGCGCCGAAAAAGCCACCGCTGATGTGGAAAAAACGCGGATCGAGGATGGGGGAGGGTCAGGTCGAGGGACGGAAACGAGCAAAGGGACGCGATGTCGGGTCACGATCACGTCACGCGCGCGTGGTGTTGAAATGCAAGCCCGGCGTGATCAGATCGCGCGTCGTGACGAAGACCCACGTGTGATCTGAGCACGGAAAAACCCCGAGGCGACGATCGGGGCCACGCCGGATCGTTCGTGCGCGATCCCTCCCGAGTGGCAAACTTTAAAAAGGGTATCGATCGCGACTGCGCCGTACCTAGCGCCGAACATTTCGTTTTCGAGTCTACTCCACTCCGGTCGCGTCGTTTCGCGTGCACTGCCGGTCTGTGCGCGGCGCGAACGCCAAGCGCGTCGGCTGTCGCAACACGACGGCCGCTTCCCGAACTCAAAACAAAGAGGGGAGAAGTTTTTCGTTTTTTGGGGGCGTCATCGAGCCTTTTTTTATCGCCGAGCCGACACGAAAGCACTGAATGAAACGACCACGACGAGAAGAAACGCGACACGTCCGAGCATTCCATTATCATCGTCCCCGAGGTTTCGCCTCGTCGCCACCTCGGAACTACCCGGGATACTCCGATTGTGCACGAGTCGCGAACGCCGCGTCACGCGCGATTGTTCGTTCCAAATGAGGCGTTTTAGGTCGGACTTGTTGAACGTTTTATCGGTCTGATCAAGACTAAAAGATAAAAACGAGCTCGAGGTGCATTCTCGGCGCGCGCGATAGGCTTGTTCTCGACGCGCGCGACAAGGCAAAAAAAACTCTGTACGGAGTGTTTCGATTGAGTCTTCTCGATGGTCTCGATTAGAAGGTGCGCGCGGCGTCGAGAAAAAACGTTATCATGCTCGAGCGCTCGAGAAGGCAACTCACTTTCGCACGCGCACCTCCTGCCGCACACGTCGTCTCTTCTCGACTTCTCGACTTACACCATGCCCCGTCGCACCACTGTGCGGCTCGTGCTCGTCGCGCTCGTCGCGCTCGCGACGAGCGCGACGCTTGCCGACGCGCAGTCCGCCGGAAGAGCTTCGGCTCGTCCGGCGGTTATTTCCGGCCGCAGGCCTGGCGTTGACGTTCAGGTCGACCGCCACTCTTCCCGCGGCAACAAGAACGACAAGCCCTCCAAGTGGGGCGAGCTTTGCGGCGGCTTTGGGGTGACCCCTTAGGGCTTCCCTCGTTCTGTCTACCCGACATAGATGCACTAAGCGACGCATTTTGTCAGCGCCTTTTCCCTTGCAAGCGATCGAAGTGCAGCACTCTGCGAGTGCACACCAAGTTAATCCCGGCCTCCAAGGTGAGGGATTGGAGCTTCCGGAGGAATTTGCGGCTTTTGAGATCGCGGGAAGAAGCTGCAAAGATTTCAAGTTGGGAGTATGTGTCTGTTTCGACGGTGCGTTTCCCAAACCGTTCCCTCCGTCTCGTCGTCCCGCGACGACGCCGACGCCGCGCAGCGCTGACTTTTCTGACGATCGAAAAACCTTTTGTCTCCACCTTCGCAGAAGGCGACAAGGAGGAGGAGACAACGTGCCTTCCCTGTCCAATTGACCTATTTCTCAAAAGCTGCGTTGGACCGCTTGGCAAGTGTCTGGTCGGTGGCCGGTGCGAGCCGGACGACAAAGACGGGGGTTGCCCGTGCGATTCCAAGCTATCTCCTTTCGTGCAATGCAAAACCATTCCTGCCAACAACCCATGCATCGACAAAGAACAACCGTGCGAGTGCGACGGTGACGGCGACTGCATAATCAACTACCTTCCCGAAGTTACCGCGTGCGGGGATGAGTTTCTCAACGGCTGCATGGTGAACCGGTACGTCCGTTCCCGACGCTTCCCAGTTTTTCTTTTCGTAACAGCGATTTTCCGCATCCCCTTCGCGGTTCACAAAAACAACGAAACAATGAGACGTTCGCTCACCTTCCCGTTTCCCAAACAGGTGCATAGATGACGGCAACTCCCCAGGCGTATTGACGTGCCAATCATTTGACGTAGACACCAAAAAGAAGCTGTGCGTGAAGGAATTTACCGGCATTCCCGCTCGCTCTCCCGGATATTGCGAGGGCGTCGGCGGTTCCTGCGTTACCGTGGACCTTCCCCCCAAAAGTCCGTGCGTCGATTGCGTTTATGATGCCTTAGACTCGTGCATCAACCCCGGATATCCGTGCGCGTGCGACGGCTTCGGCGTATGTGAAGCCAACTACATGTATGGTTGTGGTGAATGACGGCCGATCAAATAATGTAAACGCAGGCTTGGGCGAAGGACCGCTACACCACCACTTCCTTCACCCTCCTCCTCCACACCCTTCCCTCCCCAAGCGACTTGCTGGCCAACCAGCGGGACGAGCAGGTGGCCCGCACCAAAGAAGTCCAGTGTCGCGTCTCAGCGCGCGAGCGTCGCACAAAAAGGATTTACTGAGGGAAACACAAACGCATTCAAGACTAAACGTTGTTGTGGACGAGGCGATTGAAAAAAAGAATTCTGAAAAAAGAAAAAAAAAGAAAAAAAAGCCGAGCGCGACTCCTTTCGTTGTAATAGCAACACAACACACGTTCCCGGCAAACAAACGACTCTCCACACTTCCTGTTTCTTAACGAAGTTAATTCTTTAAAACCACTACGACGCGAGTAGAAACGCGACCACGTCCGACAAACTCACCACTCCCTCTACCACACCGCTCGCCGCGTCCACCACGACGAGCCTTCGAACTCCCGGGAGCGACAACGCCTCCACCACGCACCGGAGAGAATCCGCGCGAGTACACGTGTGCGCGCGCGGCGAAGGCACCGCCGCCATTTGCCCGGCGTTGGGCTGGGTGAACCCCGCGGCTTGCGCACCAACCGCCGCCGCCGCCGCCTGCGCTTGCGCCGCCGCCGCCGCCGCGGCCGCCGCCGCTTCCGGCGAGGGCGCCCGGCCGGTGGCCAGCGCTTGCGCCACCGTGAACTCGCTTAGGGAAACCCGGCGGTACGTGTGGTTCGCGGCGAGCAGGATGACATCCGCGCGCGCGTACACGTCGAGTAGCCGCCCGGCTTCGTCAACCACCGGCAGAGCGCCGCAGCCGGGCATGATTTTGAACGCGTCCGCGACGGAGGTCGTGGGAAACAAGCACTTCAGGGGTAGGAGCCCGGGAAGGGGAGACAGGTGCGCTGAGGACGAAACACCGCTCGCCGCGGCGCTCGACTCGGCGCCCGCGTCTGGGTTCCCGCCGCCGCCCGGCTGGCTCGGCGACCCGCGGAACCCGCCGAAGTGTCCCGCCCACGTCCCGATCGGCAGCGCGCCTATCGGTTGCGCGAACAAAGGCAACGCGGACGGTACGCCCCGGAAGTGCCTCACCAAACACGCGAGCACCTCCGCCAGGTTGGTCAGGTGTAACAGCTGCGGAACCGAAAACGCGCTTTGGTGTTTTTCACCCGCGTGCGCCCCGCCGGAATCCTCCCCCGTTTTCCCTTCGCTTTTCAAGTCGCGACGCGAACCGCCGTCCGCGTCAAGCTCGTGCGTTGACGACGACGGCGTTTGCCCGCGCGGCGGGGGCGTGCCGTACGAAAGCACGGGCGCCATCGCCAAACGTCCTCGCAGCAAAGTGAGGGACACTAAATGAAGCGAGTCTTCGGGTCGAACGCTCACGAGCCGCGGCGGGGGTTTCCCGGACTGCTCGCTCTTCGTGTACCGCACGTTCGCGATCGTGTGCGCGTCCAGTTCCGTTTCGCTCATACCGGGGTTCGCCAGGTTCGGGCCGATGATCTGCGTGATGTCGATGAAGTCGCCGGCGCCGAGCACGCCGGTGAACTCCTGGCGCGACTCGTCCCACAGCGGCGCCGCGGTGACGCCTTGGTGGTAACACGCGTGGAACGCCGCACGCACGGGCAACTGCGTATCAAACACCACGACTTTGTTGCTTTCGGGAATCAGCTCGTACGCGGTGTGGCGCTGCAGAAACTCCAACACGCGCGCGCGACTGGCGTCCCGCGCGCCGCCCGCCGTGTCGCCGACCTGGACGCCGGGCGTTCCCCCTCCCTTCACCCCCATCGCGCGTACCGCGATTTCCGCCCCGACCGGTTGCTTCATCACCCCGTCCAAATCTCTCTTGATGGTCATGTTGCCCATGCTCGCGACCCAGTCCATGCCGGCTCCGATTTCGGTGGCGCCGCCGCCGCCGCGATCGTCGTCGCCGCCGCCGCGGACGCGCGCTCCGTTTGATTGCGACGGAATGGGAATGCCCTGGCCTTGCGTCTGCTCACCCGCCCCGGCAGGTTTCTTCACAAAAAGCCAGTTGTTCACGTTGCCAAGCGGGTCCTGAATGAAAGCCTGGTTCTCGTCGTGGCGCCACTCGCCATCCACGATGAACTTGTACTGGTGGTACCCGGGGGGGAGATTGCACACCACCGCGAAAACGGGGGGGCCGCCCCCGGGAGTCGGCTCGGACGCCATGGGGACCGTTTCCAGCCAGTTCGTGAACGATCCGCACAGATGGACCTGGTGGGTGGGAGGGAGGGAGGGGTGGTCAGGGTTTGATCGGGGGGCGCGACGACCGAGGCACCAGATGAATTGCAGCGCGGCAGGCTTTTCACGGGATGGGCGAAACAACAAAAAGGGCGGCAGGGATTGTAAAACGCGCGTACCTGCTTGCCGCCGTGCCACACGAATCGCGTGGGGAACACCATCTGCTCGTACATCGCCTGCTGTGCCATGGCGGCCGAGCCGCTCTCCGCAGCAGCGTCCGTCGTGGCCGCGGCGCCCAAAGTCTGATTGAGTCGAAATTTCCCGCTCCAAAAGACAGCCAAAAGAAGCCGTCGATCGACTCGCTGGACTACCTTTCAACTCGCCGCTTTCACCCACAAGACCATGGTCCGCGCTCTTTCGATTGAAACTTGCCGAAACCATTAGCACAAACTCTTTTCGGCTTTCTCGGTCGCCTCGCCACTCGTACAGGCGCGCGATCGTCGGAAACACGTCTGCCGCCTCGCGGGTTCACGTGTGTTCATCCGCTTTCAAACGCGCGGGCTCGTGCGACGCGCTTGGGCACGGCGGCGAGCGTTCGTTCGATCGCGGCGCGCGTTTCCCACGCCGCTCGACTTGCCCGCAGAACGTCGGCGCCAAAAGTTTACCCAGCGCGCTGCCACCGCGGATCGTAAACCCGCGTCCGTACCCGCCAACGCATCCGCGACCTCCCACTGCCCTTGCGCGCACGGTTTGTGCGGTCAAAATGTTCTTCCACATCACACAAGAAAAGAACGTCATCCTGGAGCCGCGGCACTTCGGGAAGAACCTGCAGGAGGTGTTACGAGAGAAGCTTAAGAATGAGGTACGCGTGGACCAAGGTCAAACACACGCCTTTCCTGGCTGAAACACCCACACACGAACCAACCCGGGGACGAGACACGATCGGTGATCGGTGATTTTTTGGTATTTTTACTTCAAGAGCTGCGGAAACGCGCCGTCGTCCGTATCACTCCCTCACCCGTATTCCCCCCCTCACACCAACCCAAACCACCCAAACACGCGTAGGTTGAAGGCAGTTGCACCGGCCGCCACGGCTTCATCGTGATGGTGACGCAGATCAACCGCGTTTCGGAAGGCATGGTGACGGACGACGGCACGGCGAGGGCGAAGTACCACGTGGAGTACGGGTGCGTGGCGTTCCGGCCGTTCAAAGGCGAGGTCCTAGACGCGACGGTGACGCAGGTGAACAAGTTCGGGTTCTTCGCGGAAGCGGGGCCGTTGAACCTGTTCGTCTCGAACCAGCTCATCGAAGACGACATGACGTTTGAATCCGTGGGGGAGAACAAGTACGTCTCGTCCGACCAAACCGTGGAGATCAAAAAAGACGCCGAGGTCCGGGTACGCGTGGTGGGCATGCGAATCGACGCCAGCGAGATCTTCTGCATCGCCACCATAAAGGA
>Ga0302130_1001554_pt1 | contig 11529 bp, 8 predicted proteins | sample CB9_surface_MG_FD_203117 | JGI IMG/M metagenome (GOLD analysis project Ga0302130, IMG submission 203117) | Marine microbial communities from Western Arctic Ocean, Canada - CB9_surface | ecosystem: Environmental > Aquatic > Marine > Oceanic | place: Canada: Western Arctic Ocean | collected 2017-09-19 | reverse complement strand
GAGTGTACTGAGAGTAATCATGTTGAGCAGCAAACAAATAATAGAGATTACCGGCATATCGAGAGCCACGTTAAACAACTACGTTGCCCTAGGAATATTGCCTAATCCAGTGGTTAAAACCTCTCCTGACGATGCCGGTCGCGCCACTCGACTCGGTTACTTCGCAGATGCTGCGGTACAGACTATTCAACGGGTAAAAGACTTAAAAAAAGAAGGGCTTTCGATGGCTGAGATAGCCGGCCAGCTTGGAAGTACTAAGTCGACACAAACCGACATCCCTTTTAAACCGGAGCATATGCCTAACCTCTCCGAGGGCTCAGTGAATAAACTCTCATTTGATGACACCATCGACAGCCTACCCGGCCCCGCGTATATGGTTAATAACAACTTTGAACTGATTTGGTGGAATGAGAGTGCCACCGAGACCTTCTTTGGCAAAGGCGATAATATTCCTGAGGATTTAGAATCACGCAACCTATTAAAACTACTATTTGATTCTCAGGTCGCGGGTTCACAAAGTGACTTATTAGACCTGCTTAAGCCGCACGTGGCGGCAGGCAAAAAGCGTCTAAGCCAACAAGCATTGATCAAGATCTATACTGCTCTTGATTCTGGGCAGCTCAACACGTTGAAATCCATCTATGAAACAGTAGAACCCAACGGCAAAGAGCCTATGATCCACTACCCCTTTATCCTTCCGGGCTCAGGCACTGAGGTGCAGTACTGCGATCTATATGTTTGCTTCTACAGGGAAGGGATTCTTTTTACTTACACCCCAATACAGCTAGAAGATGACTTTTTGCTTGAATTTTTAGGCAAACGCAATTACGTAATCAATGAATTGCTCAAGAACCGCAAGCCCTACCTGACTAATGTGGCAGTGATGGTGGCTGGCGTGCAAAACTCCACACGTATTTGTTCTGAGCTTCCAGCAGAAGAGTATTTTGAGCTAATTAACGATATTTGGCAGCAAAGTGAGCCAATTTATCGCAAGTATTACGGAACTTATGGAAAACACGTTGGCGATGGCATGGTCTACTACTTCTTTCCTCAGCCAAATTGCGATTACAAACTAAACGCCATTCAATGCTCGTTAGAGCTAAAAGAAATGATGAAACTCATCACCCAAAAGTGGCAAAGCCGAAAAGACTGGTTTAGTGATATCTACTTGAATATTGGTGTCAACGAAGGGCAAGAATGGTTTGGCAGCTATCACGCGGGCGGCCACGTAGAATTTACAGTGCTAGGACAAACCATAAACCACGCTGGACAAATCAGTGATTTTGCTCGCGATGGCTCGGTATGGGCCACCAAAGCTATGCTCAACCAAATCCCGGGCGCCGATCGTAAAAAGGTAAGCTTCGGCATCACCCGAACCACCCCCAGCAACGAATCCGTTTTTATCACTGATACTTATGCCAGCATCGAAAATCTACTCACTGAAGATCAGTTAAAACACTGTAAATTCAGAGAAATAGAGAGGCTACCTATAACTGAAGTGAGGTCAATCCAAATATAATGTAGACTGTTAAAAACCAGTCTTTAGTATTTGTATTTATTAGTTTATCTTTAAATATAACTTAAGGGTTTGTCGCTTATAAGCCGTTCTGACAGACCAGCCCTTGAAGGCCTCATAGAACGACCACTCCTAAATAGCTCAGGCTACAAACTCAACCCCAGTACAAAAAAAGCAACCGTTGCTACCCCTCCACTAATCAGCGCATAGGGCAACTGCGTGCGCACATGATCAATGTGATCAGTCGCCGATGCCATAGAAGACACAACCGTCGTATCGCTGATTGGCGACGCATGATCCCCAAAAACGGCCCCACTCAAAACCGCTGCCAAAAACATTGATGCCGTTAAATCCAGCGCCAAGGCTATTTGCATAGCTAAAGGAATCATAATGGCAAAGGTGCCCCAACTCGAGCCAATAGAAAAAGCAATGAAGCTAGAAATAATGAACAGCAAAGGTAATAGTAGAAAATCTGGAATCGTATCCTGAGCCAACTGCGCCACAAAGACTCCAGTGCCAAGCAAGTTCGCCACGTCACCCAAGGCTAGAGCAAACAGCAATATCATAGAGACCGGCAGCAAGCCCCCCGCTCCTTTCAAGAAAGTTTGCATCAGTTCATCAATTTTTGAGCGCCCTGCAGCCAATACTAAAGCCCATGACGTAAACAGCGCAGCAAGAACGGACCACAACACCGACTTAGAGCCGGAGCCATCACTAATCACCCCATCACCGGTTATATACAGTCCTAACGGCATGGCAAAAACCATTACCGCAATTGGTAAAACCATATAGCGGGCTTTGTCCTGACCGTTAGTACCTGCTTCACCGGATAGAGCCGCTAGTATTGAAGGGTCTACCATGGGGGTGGCATTGGGCCAGAGCATCTCACCCGCTTCGGTGCGGGCTTGCGCCGCCTTCATTGGACCAATATCTATACCCTTCCAAATAACAATGGCAGCTGTAACTAACACCGCTATCGGATAGAAATTAAACAATATAGAGTCAACGAACACATCGATCGGCTGATCAATACCAGAAGATGCTAGCAAAGCCACTACTACCGCTCCCCAGGCATTTAGCGGAATAAGAATACAGATAGGCGCTGAGGTTGAATCGATTATGTAAGCTAGTTTCTCTCGGGAGATTTTGTAACGGTCAAATAATGGTCTTGAAATGGAACCTGCCACTAACAGCGTAATATTGGATTCAATAAACACCACAACACCAATCGAATACGCCAACCACTGAGCTCGAACTGGGTTATCTACCCATTTGCGCTCTTCTAGCAGGTTGATGAAGCCCCTAACCCCGCCGGCTTTTTCAATAGTTGCGATCAACCCGCCTATTATTAGAGTAAAAATGAGAACGCGAGTATCCCCTGGGTCACTGAAGACGTTAATCACGCCTTCTATCGCCAAGGCCAGACCACTCATTGGATTCACAGATTCTAAAATACAAAACCCTATCCAAATGCCTATGCTCAGGGAAATAATGACCTGGCGGGTGATTATTGCCAGAATAATTGCCAGCAAAGGGGGCATTACTGACATCCAACTTATTTCATACATACTGCACTCCGAGGGGTATTAGCAATTGGCTAAGCAGCTTGCTTTTATTAGCGCCTAGTTAACCTGTTTAAGCCAATAAAATCAAATACATGCACAGAATTAGTATCGTAAAAAGCAATCCTATTACAACGCTTTGCCGAAACTCAAGATGAGATCTTCATGCAGGTTTCACTTGAAATCATAAAAGCAGACCCAATTTTTTTTACTGAGAGAGTTTTATGCGCAATACGGCCTATTTCTGTAGGCACTGCACAACGAACTCTCTTTTGATGCAAAGCTCTTGAAAAAGCTGCACATCTAGCTCCTTGCTTAGCGAGGAGTAGCGCCAATATCCAATTCCCACTTTGTTCCTCATTTTTACCGCAAATGCCTACAACCCCTCCCTTGGCTAAGATAATCAGCTTATAAAGGAAATTCGCTTAAAATAGAGACTTAAACCATAATACGAATGGTACACATCAAGCCAATGCAGACAGCGGAAAGATAATGTCCACAGTAATAGATCTCACCCCCCCCAGCTCCGACCCTGCGATCCGAACTTCCACCCAGCCCCTTAGCGCCACTGAGGTAAAACGATTTAACGATGACGGTTTTCTGGTAAAGAACTTTGGCTTTTCTACGGAACTGATCGAGTCGGTGATTGAAGATGTCTACCCGCACTATAGCGAGCAATTCCGGGCAAACCCAGTAGGTCCAGAGCGCCTTCGTAACGGCTGGAAGCAGCTGCCGAATGTTAAAACCCTGGCAATAGCCCCCCAAGTACTCGATGCCTTAGAGCAGCTATGGGGGCGCAAAGCATTGGCCTTCCAAACACTGAATTTTCCAATTGGCACAAGCCAAAAAATCCATTCTGATATTATTCACTTTAATACTGAACCGTCCGGTTTTATGGCGGGGGTATGGATTGCGCTTGAAGACATAGGTGAAAGCAATGGCCCGCTAATTTATTACCCAGGTAGTCACAAGATGCCTGAACTGACAATGGCAGATCTAAAACTACAAGCGGGCCGAGAACACTATGCTGAGTATGAAGTCGCCATAGATAATCTAGTGAAGGAAAACGGACTCAAACCTAGCCTTGGTACTGTGAAGAAAGGAGACGCCATTATATGGCATTCCAATTTGTTGCACGGAGGCTACCCTCATCAAGATGTAAAGCGCTCGCGTCATTCTCAAGTTACCCATTACTTTTTTGAGAATTGCCGGTACTACACGCCTATGCTCTACAACAAAACCGATAAAAAAGTGTTTGATCACCCTGAGTGGGTTAACCAAATGCCGATAAGCTTTATGCAGAGAGTTAAAAATAAAATTGCGCGGACCATGGGCGTCAATAAGGCCACTTAGGGCATAGCGAAAGAGGTTACTTACGCCCGCAAGAGCTAACGCTAACGCTAAGCAGGTTCACAGACTCCAAAATGCAGAAACCTATTTAGATACTTACACCTCAAAGAAATTATGATCTGACGGGTGATAATAGCCAAAATAATTGCCAGCAAGGGTGGAATCAATGACATCTAACTCACTTCAGTCAAAATGCTCTGCGCGAGGTGCTCGCACAGTACTTAACTACTGCCTAGTTTACCTATGAAAGTAATATAATCGTATATATGGGTGATATTAATACTGTGAAAAGTGGCATTTTTAACAGGCTTTGACTAAATCTAACTGAGTATTTCTCGAAGTGTTAATTTTAAATCATCCCCGCAGATCCAAGGTGTTTGGCAAAGAAAACTGACGCCTATTATAGGCCTGCTGTTAAGACATCACAGAACATATCCTTTCAGGAAACAAGGGTATTAAATATGTCGGATTCTGATTAGCACCTCGATTTTAGAGAAGCATCGAAAATCTTTTAGCTCCAGCGTAACTCGTTTTTTTACTGTAAAAAGACCAAGCGTTCGCCCCTCTCTCCAATCCTCGCATGGTAAAGTTTAATAACGGAAACTATTTTGAAACTCCTGCGTGCTCATCCATTAAATCTAACTTACCGCGCAGCCTGTAAGAACATTGCCGCAAGCTTGCGCGTCGAATGTTAAGGAGCTCCTTAAATGCTCTACAATGCGAGGGTGTACCAAATTCTGTCACTAACATCTATTTAACTATTACCGAGTCTTCAAGCATGTCTATCCGTAACCTCTCAAACGCTCTTATTGTATTAGTTCTCGCTGCGTCTGCGATTACAGCCCGCGCCATTGAACCGATTTTCATAGACCACGGTATCTATAATTCCGCGACCGGTGAGTACTTTGATAAACAATCCGAGTTCGTTGGGGGCAGTCCTACGTTTGGCCGTTTTCCTGATGGCGTCGTTAAAATGTCGTACAACCATGCTGACGCGCCAATCGATACTTCAATCGAAGATGTAGAGGGGGTATTACGGAAATCCTTTGCAACAATTGAAGGCATTGCAGACATCAAATTTGAGTACTCAGGTGTCTCAGCTGACCCAGAAGCCGATGCCGCAAATAACATAGTTGTAGTAGCTTGGTTTGCGCAAGAAAGCACTACATTGGCAACGGCAGGGCCAACGGCCTCGTTGGATCCAGATGCGTTTCTAAAACTCGGGTACTTTCCTTACGTATCTGGTTCTTTGGATTTTAATTCTACTTATGGTCTCCCAAGCGTCTCCACCACTGTTCACGAGATGATACATCTGCTTGGCTTAGCTCACTCAGATAGCCCCGTTTCACTTATGCGACCAGAGGAAAGCCGCTTCAATGAGCCGCAAGCCGACGATATCTCGGCTCTCCAAGCAATGTATGGTCCGCCAGACATACTTACTATTTCCAACTTAGCCATTAATTTAAACCCTACGCCGGCAATCGGCGGTGTCGTTGTTATTCCAACCGCAAGCCAGTTTTTACTTGGCGCTCAAATTGGTGGTGAATTTATAGAAACGCCTGTTCAAACTATTACAGCCGGCGCTGTTACCGATTCAGTAGTGACATTGGAATTGGCTCACTCTGGGACAACCTCTGATCCAGCGTTAATGATTTATCTTACCGATCCCAATGGTCACACCAATTTGATGACAGACGAAGTTTTGGATTTAGAAAATGGAAACACCTATATCCCTATTGAAAGGTACGAAATCTTGACAGCAATTGCTGGGGATTGGATTGTCACTATTGGCAATGGAGGCAATCAGATCGGAAAGCTCACTCTGCCGGTGGACGCGACAGCAGGTCCGGACAATAAAAATCCCGTGGCTACGCTGACCAAAACGAGTATCGGCAACAATCAATTTAATCTCGCCATAACCGCATCTGACCCTGAGGGGGATGCCCTTAAGTTCAGCTGGAACATCCCAGGTGAGGGTGAAATTAACGATGCTGCCGCCACATTAAATGTCACCGCTCAACGTCCGAACCCCGTTATTGCATTTGCCCAAGTGCAAGACTCCGGCATAAAACGCTCTGAAGAAGGACCAGAAACCACAGGCTTTGGCGCACTGTTTAGTCGGTACATTGTTCTACCTGCAGAAGAAAACACGCCTACGTTTTACGTTCAAGAAAAAATCCTTCATATACCCACTCTCAATGCTGGCGGATTTGTGGTCTCTGCAAACTTCAAACTCACGGCCCTGCCTGGCGCAGTGTTTAAATTACTTGAATTTGACGTGCTATCAGGCTTTGCTGAGTTAGCGGGAGCGTCCATCGACCTAGAGACCGGTATTCTTAAGATGACGCAAGTGATCATATCCGACAATGGGGCCACTGTGTCCTTTCCCAATATTCAGCTGAAGTTAGATTCCACATCGCTGCCTATTAAGTTTGGTCTTTAATCAATAGTTTATGCATAAAGGCACTAGTAGCAGTTTCTAAAGCCAGCCACCAGTGAAGGTTAAAAGCTGGCTTGAACGTTATAATCTAGCCTTGTGATAAATTAGGTAATGGCGGGAGCTAGCAAAAGGCCCTCAAGGTGGTAGGAAATTTAAGAGGCTGTAATCCCATCGTATCTTATTGCAATAATGCTAAATCCCCTTTAAAAATCAAACCACAGCGCTCAATCAGAGCTGACATATAACCATCTATAGAACCAATGTGATGAAACTATTCCAACTCGGATGCCGAGGTCAGCTGAAATTTAACTGGGTCAAGGCTTGTTAGTGCCAACTTGATTTTATAGCGTTTTCCCGCCGCCAAGAGTAATGGGATATTCAATACGTCCTCTGAAAACTGTGTCAACAGCGGGTAGCTGGTGGCCATTGTCTCTACAGCCGATACTAAAGTGAAACGCAGTCCAACAGGATCAGCCAGCTTTAGTGTTAGCTCATAATAGGCATCACCTACTTTCACGGCAGGCAGTTGTAAAAGCTGCCCGCTGGGATCAAACGAAGAGTAACGGTCTGATTCAACTATTGCCTTGATGGCCATGGTGTCCAAAACTGCTAGTCGATTCGCAATAGTCGATTCAATTAAGGCTAAGTTTTGAGTGGAAATTCGATCTGGGTTATTTCGTAGCGCAAAGTGCAACAAGCAGCTTTCGGCTACATCTTCACGAGTTGGGTTATCCCTTGCGTAAGTAGAGATAAACTCGCCATCAAGGGATTGGGCATTTAACCATTGAGGCGAATTTGCCAACCTTGAATCAAGCGAGGTATGGCAAGCTTCATGATAGATCGTTTCCTCTAGCCATTCCCCGTGATATCCAGCGGCATCAGTATGAATTAGGATGTTGTTATTGCCGCCACCGAAGGCCTTATCGCCTTTGTGAATCCAAACCGTCTGCACATCAATCCGCAGCAACGAAGGCAGCTGGCCTATGGCGTGTCCATAAAAATTCGCTTTAACTTCTGCATCAGCAACATCGAACTCAGGATTTAGCTGAATCTCAATGGCTTCACCGTCTGTGTAGAACGCGTTGAATAGCAGTGCATCGACGGTAGCAAAACCACCTGCTCCGCGCCGATCGTACATCTGCCGCGAACCGACACCGGCGGCGACAACCTGAACAAATGTTGATGGGTCCTGCGCAGTCAACACGTCCGGATCTACAAAGACAGTTCCACTGTAAGGTGGCTGTGCAAAAGCTGGCATGCTGATTAACAGCAGCAGGCCGCAGTATCGGCATATTTTCATGATATTTCTTTTTCCTAATTTGAGCATAAAGTTTCCGCAAGGTCTTTAATTCGGCTATAAAACACTTGCGAAACTGTCAAACAACTCGTCTCTAACTATCTACTTAATAGTTTCTTCTCACCCGCCTCTACCGTCTGCACTATTAGCGTATTAATAGTCATTGGGCCCACGCCTCCTGGCACTGGCGTATAAGCCTCAACTCGGTCGACCAATGGACCAAGCTCAACATCACCGACACCGCCAGGGTGATAGCCCGCGTCGATCACAACGGCACCATCTTTAATCCATGTTGCTTTTATGTATTCGGGGCGGCCAACGGTGGCCACCACAATATCTGCAAGCTTAACGAGCTCCGCTAGGTTCTGGGTTTTAGAATGGCAAATGGTCACTGTGGCGTTGGCATTGAGCAGCATGGCCGCCATGGGCTTGCCTAGGATAGGACTACGACCGACGACCACCGCGTGTTTACCAACCACCGATATCCCGTAGGCTTCCATCAGTCGCATGATACCTTTAGGCGTGGCGCAGCCATAAGCATCCACACCCATTGCCATACGGCCGTAACCCGAACACGTCACACCATCAACATCTTTCTCTACATCTATAGCATCGAAGCATCGTCTTTCATCTATCTGCTCTGGGACTGGGTGCTGCAGCAATATGCCATGTACATTCTCGTCACTGTTTAACTCTGTGATTTTTTCAAGAAGTTGCTCGGTGGACGTACTCGCTGCCATCTCTACCTTTACAGATTTCATTCCGATGCGCTCGCAGGCATTACCTTTCATCTTCACATAGGTGGCCGACGCAGGGTCATCACCAACCAAGATCGTAGCAAGTATAGGGGTTGCGCCATTACTGGCCGCCTTCAAAGCAGCAACTCGGGTTGAGAGCTCGGCTTCTGTTTTTTTAGCGAGGGTTTTTCCGTCTAGAACCAGTGCTGACATTTTTAATAACCTTTTTGTTTTATAGAGCGTTGTTTAAAAGCTGTATTAAAGAGTAAACCGAGCTCTCCCCATTGGCAGTCTAAGCTTAACTTCAGGCCAATAACGGTAGTGCCGATTGTGTATTGGTGCTTCTGCAGTGTTATTTATATCAATTGTATAGGACAGACAAGGTTTCTAATAGATTGAAATTCTGATTGAACCACATCCAGGTACGCTGGCCACAGCGGACTTAGCCTTGGGAAATCAATGAAAGCAACTAACCAACACAAGAAGACGGAAAAGGAAAACCCAGGTAAATACAAAATCAGCCCATCTCTTCAGTCACCAATACCGGCTCGGGCAAAGCTATTGCTCCTATTCGATGGTGGGCGATAATGAAAGGAAGCTACAGCCATCATAGAGAAACCATTGAGCAGCACAAAGCTATTACATATAGAAAAATTAAGAGCGATTTCACTTCTTCTAGTACTTTCTATCACTTAGGCATCCCTGGGTTTCCATTTGCCTATTTTGAAGTGGATCTATTTTTGGTAGTCAACGGCTATTTGATGGCCATGTTGTACGGCGAGATTAAATCTAAAGCTGAGGTAATAGACTTTTTTGTTCGCAAAGGCGCTAGATTGCTGCCTGCATACTTTACCGTGTTAGCACTGACAGCCATTGTTGGAGTGCTGCTGCTTCTCCCCCGTGAGATCGAACACCTTATGACTCAGGGAATTTGGTCAGCGGTCGTGCTGCCCAATTTCGGCTTCTGGCAAAGCGCCGTCTATTTCGATTCCATCATGCTTAGGCCTTTGCTGGACTTATGGTCTCTAGGCGTTGAGCTGCAATTTTATTTGGTATTCCCACTTCTTTTGCTTGTTAAGAGAGTCAATGAGAAATGGCTTATCGTATTTGCTGTTGTTTCTTTTTTAATTGCTGTGGCCACTAGCACCTCAGACCCAAAAACTGCGTTTTTTCTGTTGCCTAGTAGACTCCGGGAGTTCATGGTCGGCTATTACACGTATCGTCTGATAAGCCAGCGGGGCATCACTAATAACACCCTAGGACTCGCAGCCCTTCTTGCTTTGTTAGCATTGCTATTTACTCTGTCAGCAGTCAATCCCGACCCTGTTTTTCTTGCCAACGCGGTTGTCGTGTTACTGAGTGCCGCGGTAATAGAGTTAGGCTGTCCACCGGAAGCGATCTAAATGTGTTTTCAAAAACCTTAGTGACTCTTGGCAAGTACTCTTACTCAATCTATCGTGTGCATTTTCCGATAATTGTTTTGGTTAACTATGCCCCCTTCGATGGCAACAATCTTTTTATAAAAAGCCCAGCAGACTTGGCTTTAATTCTTGGCCTAACTGAGCTGCTGGCTTTTTTACTTAATCAATTCGTGGAAATAAAAACCCGCCATTACTTAAAAGGCAAGCACCTGGCCTTCGGTAGTAGCATATTCGCCTTACTTACCGCTTCACTTGATCCAACAATCACCTTAAGTAAGCAAAAACTTCCACCTAATGCATTGGCAATCAACAATGGACGCGAAGACAGAGGCTCCTTTCGATGCGATGCATCCTTTGATGGGCGCATTAGCGAAAACTCCAGCTGCCGGCTTAATCTTCCAGAAGACCCAAGCCACAGCTTTTTGTTATTCGGTGACAGTCACGCCGACATGATTAAGCCAAGGTTATTAAACGTATTAAATAGCAACAACCAAAGCCTTCGCTATATTAATGGTTACAGCCCAATCCTTGCCTAAATCGCCCGATTAGATTTTATAAAAGAAGCGGCAGTCCACAATGTTCAAACCATAGTCATCCATCAAACACTAAGATCAGAACACGGTGTTATCTTAAGAGGCCTCATCGAAAAAGCAGCTGAGTCGAATATCCAAGTAGTGTTTATTGCCCCAGTGCCCATCTATTTTTTCAGTGTTCTACAGAGACTTTACCAAGACTATCTAGCCACCGGCGAAGTTCTCAGTAATGGAATGCTAGCTATTGAGCATTATCAGAAAGTCGAAGAACTCTTCGCGAACTTAAAAACCTATAGCGAAGAGTTTGATAATTTTACTTGGCATGACGGAGCAAAGGATTTGTGCAACGACAGTTGCTTAATCTCTAGCATAGAAGGCAAGCCGCTTTATTATGACAACAATCATTTAACCTTGACTGGGGCTCAGTACCTTCAGGATATCTTTTTTGAGATCCGTGATGTTTAAAGCAAAGATCTAGACATAAGTTTTTTGTCTACCAGTCCCCAGCGGCACTAAGCAGAAAAAGGGATTCCATCTTTTAAAGCTTCAAACACATAATGATAAAGAATGGGGAAGTAATACATCTAAACCGTGTTTTTATACAGAGTTTTTATACAGGGTTTTTATACCGTGTTTTATACAGAGTTTCGGCATTTCCCCATTACGTCCTTGA
>Ga0302130_1001549_pt1 | contig 11561 bp, 6 predicted proteins | sample CB9_surface_MG_FD_203117 | JGI IMG/M metagenome (GOLD analysis project Ga0302130, IMG submission 203117) | Marine microbial communities from Western Arctic Ocean, Canada - CB9_surface | ecosystem: Environmental > Aquatic > Marine > Oceanic | place: Canada: Western Arctic Ocean | collected 2017-09-19 | reverse complement strand
GCTCTAGCTAACAGAAAAAAACTAATTTAGGCATAAAAGAACCCCACGCAAAAACGTGGGGTTCAGAGTGAAATTTGATAGAATCGCTTACTTACGGCGACGTATCATGATGCTGGCTAGTGCGAGCATGCCGGCGATGAGTGCATACGAGCTAGGCTCAGGCACTGCGGTTGCGTCCACGCTAAATTCGCGAACTCCAAAGTTGTAACCACCAGTTTGCACGTTTGAGGTTGTATTTAGTAGAAAGCCTACTTGTGTGATGCCTGTTAGAGCTGTACCAACTACTGTGGTACCGCTTTCATCTACCGTTAAGTTCTTCGGGGCGTTACCAGCATGTTGGAGTGCACCAACGCTGCTCTCTATATTCCCCAATGATATCCAATTAGTGCTTGCAGCATTTTCTGTAAAATCAGTTGTGAGACTCACATCGGTTAAGTCAAAAGTATTGAGATTGCCTGCATAATACCCGCCGTCTGCCTTCACCACTGCACGGTAACTAGCGAAAGAAGACTTATTTACAGTGTTTCCCATAGAGAGAGGAGTGTTTACTGTAGCTGACACAGTGTCAGTTCCACTAAATCCGTAATTAGTAACATCTGCATTTACTGCATCAAACATGAATACAGTTTTAAAGTTTATACCACCACCTGATGGATCAGCATCGTAGTTAGCCTGAGTTACATTATTCACGCGGATACGGTAACCGCCACCACCTGTGTTATGAACTCCACCAGCTCCTTGATAGCCGTCGCGATTCGTCCCAATATAGACTGTTGGTCCAAAATATGTTGTTGTGTTCGCTCCTTGTGTTTTTTGCATACCCGCGGTGAGTGTAGCGGAAGAATGGGTGAGATTTGCGCCAAAAGCCTGCCCCCAACCGGCTCCATTTCCAACGTCTGTCGTGCCGTATATATCATTTGCACTGCCAGCAAAATTAGCAGCGGTTGCTGTTGGAAAGGTACTGGAGGTTGCGAGCTCAAAAATGTTCTCGGCGTTCGCGTAAGAGCTAAGTGCAATCAGCGCGGCTAGTAGTTTGGGTATTTTATTCATTTGGGGGGGTGTGTAGTAAGGGTATTTATAACTGTGAGTTATACAGGGGTCTCTTTAATAATTAAATATTACAATTTATTAACGATTAACGCAATCCATTGTACTGAATATTTCGTGCACAATTATGAACATCCAGCCGCTTAGGAACCTTCGAATTGGCCGAAATAGGCACAAATCACCTATAATTGGGCAAAATCGGTCAATTCTTGGCCAAATTGGCTAAAAATCAAGGATTGGGCTGCGTACTTGCGTGAGGATCGACTAAGCCGGCGACCGGCGCGGAGTGTTCCTCCGGCACGATGTAATTAAATTGCTTCTCGGTCAGGTTGAGTGAGTGCTTTTTAACCGCAAAAAGAGTGATCGCCCCGTCCTCACTGAGGTGATCGTTTTGCTGCTCCATCCAAGCAAAGAGCACGGCTTTGAGGCGGGCCTTGGTCTCTGCCTGTAGAGGATCCTCGGCCAGGTTCTTGAATTCGAAAGGATCGGCCTGAGTATCGAAGAGTTGCTCTTCCGGGAGGCCGTGTTCTTTAGCGCCGCGCTCTAGGAAGTAATTGATCACCTTCCCCTCGGCTCGCTCGCGCTCGATGCGCTCCATATTGTTAAAATTTCGCACATAATGATAGCGCCCGTCATGCACAGAGCGTTGCGGAAAGACACTACGCCGCAGGATGCCCTGATTGTGCGAGACCCCGTAAACGTAGTCGTGGTGCTTTGATGTGCTGCCGCTCAAGACCGGAAGTAGACTTTTGCCATCGAGATTTTCGGGGACCGTGCCGCCCGCCAGTTCAATCGCGGTGGGGACAAAGTCGGCAAAACTCGTCAGCGCCGCGGTGCGACCGGTCGCAATCTTGCCAGGCCAGCGCGCCATGAAGGCCACCCGCAGGCCGCGGTCAGACACTGAAAATTTACCCATGTCCGCGCCATGATCATCGGCATATAAAACCAAGGTGTCCGATTCGCGATTGTGCTGCTTTAATAAATCCAGGACCGCCTGAAATTCCTTCTCTTTTTGAGCAATACTGGCGTAATACTGCGTGGCACGCCTGAGATTCCCTTCGGTCGAAGGCAAGTAGGGCGGCATCTGGAGATCACTCTCGGTAAAAGGAGTGTCCTTGATGTAGGGCCCGTGCGGATATTCACTGGCCACAATCATACAAAAGGGCAGGTCCCCGGAATTCGCGATAAATCGATCCATCTCTGCCAGAGGAATGACCGGGCGCGGAAGGCCTGGCTCACGCACGGGGTTCATATGCTCGCTCCAAGGAAACTGGGAACTGGGATTCACATGCGACTTGCCTGCGAGGATTACCTGATAGTCGAGCTCACGCAAATAAGCCGCGATAGTCTTCACCCCCGAGCGAACGGAGTAGTGGTTAAGGAAGCAGCCATTACGAATCGGATAGAGACCCGAGTAGAGCATCGAGCGACTCGGCGCACAAACAGCCTGCCCGGTGTAGGCGCGGTCAAAGACCAAGGCTTCCTTCGAAAACGCCAGCGTAGTGGACGCAGGCACCTTAGTATTCCCATTGATGGCGTGGTCAGGGAAACTCTGATCATCCGCGAGGAAGAAGACGATATTCGGACGTGTGCCACGCAGGTCATCTCCCGCGGATAGCGCGCTTTGGTTTAGAATGCATCCAAGCCCGGAGGTGAGGAGAACGATTTTTTTAAAAAATGACATGTCGCAATCTAGCTCAATACGCCCACCGCGGCAATGCGGCTTTTTGAATTTGGAACTGTGGTTTTTGGCAGGCTCTCGGCGAGGCCGAAAATGGGATACAGTTCGCAAAGATGAAAGATGGCCCTAATAATGGCGGCGTATAGGATGCTCGGCAAATCTTCCAGGCCTGAAGCTAAGATAAATTATTCTCCGTCTTGACTGTATTCACGCATGTATTGATCGTAGTCTTCCGCCTCTAATTCTTGATCAGAACGATTCTCCACAGCGACCGGTCGAGCGATCGGAAAGATTCGGTGTCGAAGCTTAGCGGGCTGACTAGGGTCGTTATGAACCAAGATTAAGCGTCGCCCATTTTTAGTAAAGGCGATGCGCGTCATCTCAATTACTTCAGGCTGCCCACCGGCATTTGTGGCGAGAGCGAAGTTAATCGCTGCTCTAGGCTGCTCAATTTCAATTGAGAAATTCCTGCTTTTTGAAGGAGCTACACCCCCAGCCTCTTTGCCGAGCCGCACCAGAAGGGGTTGTTTTGAGAAATTGAGCAGTTGAGCAGTATTGAGCGGAAAGGACTCTACGCTCGTATCAAATACTCTAGCACCTAAACTACCGTCTGGCTTCGCAATCACAAAGATAAGCTTCTGCCCGGAGGCCCCAAGGGCAACGTTTAGGACAGGCTTATAAATAATTTCACCCTCTTCGTCGGTTCCATTTTCGTTGTAAAAATACAAAACAGGGGCACCCTTATGGCTGAAGTAGCTACTGATTCCTCCGGAACGCACGCTCAAGTGTATCGGTTCTTGATCAGCGAAAAACTTAACATTAAGCGGCTCTTCCTCTCGCATGCCCCCTGAATCAGCGAGACTCAAGTAGACTATGTTGAAATAATATTCTCTTGCTGCATCCTGCACACCTTGGCCCCGCGCAACCGGAGATGCTCCGAGGAGAATCAAGAAGGAAAAGGCATATGCACACAATGAGCGCAGACTCTGTAAGGAGCGAAGGCGGTTCTGTTTAAATCTCATCTGCGGCCACCCAGCGTTGTGATTTTATTTCGTATTTCCGCCCGAATTCTTGATTCACGTCAAGCGTGGCATCCTCATAAGCGTCATTACGAAGATCGACATAAGCGGGCGTGCGCTGTACGACCATTTCGTAATAAGCACGACTCCCATCCTCGGATCCGAATTGCTCTCGCGAACTTCCGTAACTGCGGATAGTGAATGTGTCGCTGCGCGCTTGTATGAAAGCACCGATCTTTGCCAAAAGATCGGACTGGATGAAAGCACCCGGCATTCCATCTGCTTTTGGGCGATCAATTATAGGAGTATCATCTGAGTCATAGTAAAGCGGATACTCTCCCGATTCAGCCCAGAGCCCGGTGTTGCCTAACTCACGCCCATTCAAATTAGCCTTATCGATGGCAGCCTGCAGCGCACCGCGCCATGCAAAAGCCTGTGTATTACTCTGAGGCGACCGATTAATAAATTCGGATAAAGACAAGAAGGGGTAGCCTTCACCAGTCCCAGAATTTCTGCGCAGGCGAATCTCGTCAACAATCGCCGAGGCTAGTCTAGCAATCTGGGCGTCCGACAAGTTGCGATAACCAGCCGCTAGCTCGTCTTTACTAGAGAGCAGAGGCACTGATTCGCTCCCGTAGCTGGGCGTTCCTTCGAGGGGCTCGTTGAAACGAGCAAAATTGTGGCGCAGCGTAGAACCTAAGGAGTGCCCTGATGTTTCGATATCCCGCATGGCCCCAAGGACCGATTCCCAGGCTGCAACCGAAGTGGAATTTATGTTAAATGCCCCATCTAGCAGTAAATTTGCTGCGGCACGATTCTCCATCTTTAGATTTGAATTGCTCGAAGTCAAATTTGAGGGGCTAAGGCGACTATTCGGAAGCGGGAAAGTAGGGTTACCATCGGTGATTCCGCTGAAGAAATATTCGTCCCACAGCGCATCGTTTAGCTTGTAGGAATAATCATAATGAGCTGCTGGCACAGCAGTCCATGGGGTTCGAACTGAAGGAAACCACTCCTCCGTACGGGCTAAGCTCAGAAAAGGGTTAGCCAATGAATTCCCGATCGCATAGGTGGGTGTAGCGTAAGTTTGGAGCGTGTGCGAATTCCATTTATTTTCATTTCCTTTTACCTTATTGCCAATTGCAGGTAAGGTTGAGCCATCACCAAGAACATCAAAATTCATCAAATTCGCATGTGCAAGCTGCCCGATACTGATGGGGATATTATCGGGCACCTCAAATAGAACCATACGCTCGCTACCATCTTGAGCAGTGTTAGACAATCCAACATGGGCCTCCTCAAATTCTGTTCCAGCCGAGATGTGCTCCTGGTAATAGATGTCTGACTCGTCTCGGTCCCAAGGCTTTACGTGCCCTTGACTATAGACGTTTGACTGGCTCAAGGGTTCTGTGGCCTGATCATAAGTGAAGTTTGGCTCTTTATGAATAACAGGTGCCGTTGGGTTTATATTCAAAAAAAGATGAATATCCGACTCGTTTCCTTTGTTGGCCCACGTCCTAGCAGGCACTTTAGGGAATCTCATCGCTCCTACATTGCCCCAAGGATTCCGATACCCTAATCCATCATCCGCTAAAGTATCTCCCTCGATGAGGTCAGTAAAAGGATAACTATGATTAGTCTTTTTGCTATCTCCTGAGGGGGCTATGAAATCAGAAAAATAAGAAGTCCTTTTATCTTCCGAAGGGTCTTGTGACCAAGGCTCCTGGTAAGTTTTAATCAACCCACTAGGTGCTATGTGCAAGTTATAACCGTTACCACCAATACCCATCAGGCGGTTCGTCAAAATCACACTCTGTTGGTGCCATGGACTTGTGAAAACTCCGAATCCTGTTATATCAATGGCTTTGAACCGGTTTTCTGAGAGGAACTGGTAGTTTTTTACATCCGTAGAACTGTAGAGCATAACCTGCTGCTTATAAAGAGATGCCTTTTTGCTAAAATTTAAACTAAGCTGGCTCCTTGACCCGGTTGCATAATTTGTTTCTCGTACAGCCCTACTTTGCCAAAATACTTCATCTGAAGTAGACGTTACAGCTGGAGTGAAAAAACCATTAACGTAAGGCGCACTTGCCCGCGCTACTAGCACGTTTTCACTGGGATCATCTTTATCGTAAAATGAGTTACATGGCGGAGAGAAATTCACCGCCTCACCTGCCCCCAAAGTGATACCTCGAATCACAAATTTAACAGTATGTCTACTAACCTCATTCGCCCCACCTGAAGTCTTCCCGTTCCATCTAGATGTTTTGATACCCGTGGCAGCTACAGTATTTGTAGATCCTCCGCTAGATACGATATCGATTTGTGGCAATTCAAATTCCAAGCCTAAGTCATCAAATGTCATATCTCGATCATACGGATTCCACAAAGTAATAAGCGGGAACATCCCTAGGCTGTAATTATAGCCTTTTGCATAATACCAATCCCCAGGTGGGCCGATCACACTGGGAGGAACACTATTATCTTTCTCCTCTTCCCAGTCTTCGTCGTCGGTACCCGGTAGTGTAGCTGGATCCGTGTTGAAGCACCAATTACCAGAAGCCTCGCGCACTGGGTTTCGCTCGGCAAAACCACAGACGAAAAAATTAGATCGGGTAATAACTGGGGTGAAGCCCACCTGCTCGTTAGTCGGCATACGTAGGCCGACTGCCCCTGCCAGGGGCAACTCACTGCCGACAATCTCTATTCCATCAATATCCAAGGTCCGAAGACCACTTGCCATTCGATAATAATTAGCCAATTGTTCCCATTTGGGGCCTCCCGGATCCATCTGTCCTGGGCCTGATGACGTATTTGCTGGCGGGAACATCGGGGAATTCTCTCCGCCATCTTTCATGTCGTCAGGTAAATTTAGCAGCGCGGTAGAAAGATCGCGCTTTAGGCCACCGTCCTTGGTATTGGCGAGGACACCGCTAGAATGCACGGTGAAGTCGTGGAAAAATTCGTCGCTGGGCAAATTATCGCCTGTAAACATAGGGATATTCTTGAGACTACTGATCTTGTCAGGGTATTGGGTTTCATCTTTCCACCGGGAATTGGTGCCGGTCAATAATCGGTCGCCATCTGAATTAGTGACCGCCGTCGGATCAGCCACTTGAGCCATCGCGGTTCGATAATAAGCCTCATCAGAGTATGGGTCATTAAGATTGTAAGCGCCGCTGTCTAGAAATGGGTCCGCCATGTTCACGCGCGCCTTCACACCCTCGTCGCTTACCCAATAAGCATAATGACCTTCTGGAACGTTATTCTCCCCAAGGATTTCAACCTTGGGTGCTTTGACGGTATCGTCCTGATATTCTGTTTCATCGGGCACACTGCCACCGAGTGTGGCTAGGTCAGCTGTCTCAACTGTTGCGGGTAACGCGGCGCTAGGGTCAAGTGTTGAGGCATTCGGGTCATTCCCACTCACCAACCATCTTGGTTTGTGGTCGTCTAACCCGTCTGCAGAGTCTAATTCTAAAGCTTTTTTTTCTGCGGATGATAGATTGCTAGTGCTCGTAATATCATTTGAAGACCAGACACCCGTCCAACGCGATTGTCCTGCGATTTCGTTAGCACCCGGCGCAAGAAGAATATCGGCACGCGCCGTCACACGCTGATCGGGCCCCGTATAACGCTGCAAATCGCCCAGCGCGACCATTGCCCCGAGCTGCGCATTCATGCGCGCCTTGAGCTGAGCAAGCTGGATATTCGCACTTTGGGTTTCGACTCGGACCAGCGTGGTGATGCTCAAAATAAGCAATAGTATGAATGCCATCAAAGACAATGCGATGACTAGTGCAAAACCATGATTCGGTGCGGGACGAGATTTCATTTGGTGAAGGAGAAAGATAGACAAGGAAGACTTAAGCGAAGCCGTTGATAAAGAAAGAGGTTCAAATAGCTAATACACAATAAAGCATAATAATCACTTACTCGAGCGTGTAAAGCACTACAGAAATATATGACAAATTGCTATATTTGATATATACAAAAGTGGCTAAAAATACAAATAAACGAATCTGCGGCGCAATGCCAGAATTTTTATAGCAAAACATCTCGTCACACTTGAAATATTACAATATAATGAAGATGCTGCTTTCAAATAGTTTCATTTTATGCTATTTTTAGTTCAAATTTACCTCTTAATTAAACTCTCTATCTAGATTAGTCTGTTAGACTAGATCACCTTTCTGTAAAAACCGATCCAGAATGTTACGGCGCAAACACATCCTGCTGTTGCTTGAATGGTATGACTACCGCATTCACCGTGGTGTCGCGGAGGTTGCGCGTGAAAACGGTTGGCAGCTGAATTGCGCAAAGAGCTCCAGTCACTCCGAAGGTATTCTTAGCAATTGGAAAGGTGATGGCTGCATCGCCCTTCTGAACCGCCCCCAAACACTCGATTATTTTCGCGCACATAAAATGCCCTTGGTCGACCTCGGCCTCGGCGATCACACTCTTCCAGTTACAAGGGTTGTGACTGACAATGACGCAATCGGCCGACTTGCTGCCGAACATTTTAGGGACCATGGTTATAAAGACGTCTTCGCCTTAACGGCAGAGGGTATTAAAATGTACGAGGAGCGCTTGCAGTCGTTCATCACCCACATGGAAGCGGATGGTGGCAATGTCACTGTGTTTGATTCCGCGGGCAGGAGAGAAAGCAAAGTCATGAAGGAGTTGCATAATCTCGCTCTAACACGGGGTCGTAAAGTGGAAGAACTCTCAGTGGGTTTCTTTGCCTTCCAAGATACTGCGGCCGCTGAGATGATCTCCATCTGCCTTAAAAACAATCTCCGCGTCCCAGAAAATATTGCCGTGCTGGGAGTCGACAATGACGACTTGGTCAACCAGGGCCTAAGCGTTCAGCTCAGTAGTGTTGATAGCGACCAGGAAGGACTCGGCCGGGCAGCAGCAAGAGCACTGCAAAAATTACTGGCCTCTAATTCTACGGCAAGCTCAGGTTCCATCGTGCGTCACCCCCCAAAGGGAGTCGTGTCAAGGCTCAGCACGGATTCCTACGCAGTCGCCAACCCATTAGTTGCCGGTGCTCTGCACTGGATAAAAAGCCATTTCTATAATGGCATACAGGCGACAGATGTCGCTGAAGCCATGGGCGTCACTCAGCAAGGCCTGCAAAAAGCATTTGCTAACTGCTACAGTAAATCACCTGGGCAAGAAATCCGCTATCAGCGCACGCATGCGGTCGCTCACCTGCTCCAAACAACCGAGGCCAACTTGGACGAGATTGCTAAAAATTGCGGCTACTACTCCGTCAATTCTTTGATCAATAGCTTTCGCGCGGAGCATGGTACCACGCCAGGAAATTATCGTAAACGCCTCAGATTGGCATCGATGAGTTGAGCCCATTACGCTGAGGAGTGAATCAGCCGCTGGTCCAAAAGATTGCGAATGCATGCCGCAGACAAGTGGCTGCGATAGTTTAACGGCAAAGAGATGCCAACGGATGGAGTCGCGTCTGCCTACGGGTTCTTAATTACCCTCCAAAAAACACGGCTGAGAGTCGGGTCTGGCGTAAGATCCCAAATCATATTAGATTTATCTGCAGTCAAATTGCTTTCTAATACCGTCCAGCCGTTGGCCAAGTTTAACGACTGCTCCAATCGATAAGAAACACCCAGTTCAGCGTTCCAAGCGAGTGAGATCGGACCATCTCCATCATCCATCACCACGGAGGCGACAATGTTTGGAGTTTGATATTCGTAGAGCTGCACATGATCGAGGGAAAAACTTGGCCCTTGGGCGATCAGTGAGAGTCCTGTAAGATTATCAGGGACCGTATAGTCACCCTCGATCAGCAGGAACTCGGTGGCGTTTGCTGCGACGCTGCCGATGGCAACATCGGTCGCCTGGCCAGAGCCAGTCGTTTCTCTCATGTCAAGTTGAACTGCGCCTGAGCTACTGCTTCTAGCCCACGCAGAAACATGGTAACTTTTACCCGGCTCGAGCACTGCTAACATATTCTGTTCTAGCCCCCCGCCTGAGACACCCCCTCCGTCTGAGGTAGTAATAGTATTTGATAAAGTGATACTATCTATCCGCATGTAGTCGCCAGCGGTGCCATCGCCTGTTGGATCAGTCGCGTTGCCTGCGCCCGCTCCGCCCCAAGATCCATCAGATGGAGAGAGGGTATTAAAGCGAATGCCACTAATGCTAGTTAGACCAGAGCCACTCGTAATTGTCTTATAGGCACCGCCTTCTCCATCATTTGCGGAAGCTGTCCATGCCCCACTATCGAGATTTCCGGTAATTCGCAGGAAGCCGCCATTCACCTCGCGCCGGTATAAAGGGCTGTCAAAACTTCCGCCAAAGACACTGCCATTCGCCAGCCCCGAGACATTGGCGCGGAAGCCAGTAGTTCCGGTAGTATCGAAGCGAACATTGACGGTGGCGTTCCCCAAGAGCGAAAACTGCATCCCTTTCACTGCTGCCGAGGCAGCAGCAGTATCCCACTCGCGGCGAAGATCCCATTCAGCAATATCGACTACGAACTCAAAATCGCCAGAGGCCATGGCAGAGTCCAGAGTGTATGCTCGGTAGACCGTGCTTGTACTGTTAGCTGATACGTTATCATCTACCTTTGGAGACTTAAATTCTTGCGTGTAGCCTACATTGAGCGCGCCAGCTTCCACTTTAACCTCCCCGAAGTTCCAAGAGCCAGTATCACTCCCATCATTGGATTGCGTATTAAGTTGCGTTCCGTCGGCACCATTAAACTGGTAGTCCACGAATGCCCCGCCGCTCACGGTGCCATTACTGGTGACCAATACGGAGCGATCGCCCGCCAATGAATTGGATGTATTGAGTGAGGCCACTGCCGAGCCAGTTGCTACCCAATTGTTCAGGTCACTTTCGAAGCTACCGTTTACTACTAAGTTGTCTGTATTAGCTAATCCGAGTGATGCAAAAAGTCGCTGTTTCATCACCGCTTTCGCGGGGGCAGAGGCCACATTGCCAGCCTGATTGGTCCATTCATTCGGATCTACCGAATGATCGTAGAGTTCTTCCGATCCGTCGCTGTAGCGGATATAGCGATAATTCTCAGAGCGTGCCGCGTGGTGATTGAGCGCCCATGGACTTTTTGTTTCCGCGGGCCAGTCCACGCGTGCGTTGTGTAGGTGTGAGAGCGCGACGCTTGGGCCATTCCACTGGCCTGCGACAGGCGCCTCGAGGAGCGAAGTCAAATCGTTGCCATCAAGAACCATATTATTTTTGCCGACTCCTCCATTGGGATCCGCTGGCATGCCGCAGAGTGCATTCAAAGTGGGGTATAGGTCGATCAGCGAAACCGGCGCACTGCACTCGAGTCCCGCCACGCCGGCGAGGCTGCCACCTGGGCGCATCTCTGGGGTGTAGATGACTAGCGGCACTCGGGTCGTTTCTTCCCACGGGGTCGTTTTGGAGGCGTGATCTTTCTCGCCCAAATGGTAGCCATGATCACTGGTCACAATCACGATTGTATTGTTAGCGTAATCACTGGCCTGCAAAGCATCCCAAATAACACCTACTTGATGATCGGCGAATGCCACGCAGGCGAGGTATCCTTGGACAAAATTAAGCCACCATTCATTCGCACCGTTACCATAGTTCTGCTTATACTTATTCATGCCACTCTGGTAGCCCCTATCAAGCAGATCACCATAAGGGCTACCTTTTGCAATATCAGGGAGATCGGCTAAGTCATCCACACTTGGGAGGGGCGGCAAGCTCACCGTATTATTACCGTTTGCGTCTCTAAAGAGATCAAAGAATTCTTTGGGTGCATAGAACGGCGCGTGCGGCCGGTTCAT
>Ga0302130_1001547_pt1 | contig 11569 bp, 9 predicted proteins | sample CB9_surface_MG_FD_203117 | JGI IMG/M metagenome (GOLD analysis project Ga0302130, IMG submission 203117) | Marine microbial communities from Western Arctic Ocean, Canada - CB9_surface | ecosystem: Environmental > Aquatic > Marine > Oceanic | place: Canada: Western Arctic Ocean | collected 2017-09-19 | reverse complement strand
GGCACATCTTTTATGATCTGGCTGGGCTCAGGGCCGACGCCGATGTAGCGGAGGTTGGGGATCTTGTCCTTGTTATGGTCGCCGTGGTTAGCGACGTCGATGAGGGCTTTGAGTAGCCATGCGACGTATACTTTAGCCGCCTCGGGAAGGTCGGCGAAGCGACGGACGCCGGAAATGTCTTCGCTCCAACCGGGCACCGTTTTATAAACGGGCTTGAGTGTTTTGTGGACTTTGCCGTTACGCGGGACGTGGTGGAGGGTGTCGCCGCTCTCGTCTTTGTAGGCGGTACAAATTCGGAGGTCGCCCTGCCAGTCACCAGCGTGGGAGAGGGCGTCTAGCTTGTTAAGCACGAGGTCTTGATAGCCGCCGTAGCGCAAGGCATCGCCTTTTTCCACGGCGTCATACCAGCCGACCATACGCTGGCGACCAGTCGTCGCACCGAATTCGATCTTACGCAGTAGGGTGCTGAGCGGGTGGTCGAGATCGATCTCGGAGATAAAGACGTGAGTGCCGACTTTGGTATCGTAGGCCTTGCAGCAACCAACGTTGTGGATGGGTTGTGCGGGGATGCCGGCGCTCTGGAAGAATTCGGGCGTGAAAGTGTGCGAGGCGGTCACATTGGGAGCAAAGCCATGGCGCTTATCCAGCCAGTAGGCCTGCCCAAATTCGCCGATGATGTAGTTACCCTTGTCCTGCTCGCGGAGTACGAGTTCGCGCACGTCGACGATCTGAGGGGCTAGAACCTGGCCAGCGGACCAGTAGGCTTCGATGAGTTTTTCGACGTCGAGTGTGAAAGGAGCATCGCCAGCGAATTGTCCGAAATCGAAATCAATCGCGTCGACTTTGCCAGCATTGATGACTTCAGCGTTGGCACGTGTTTCGGCACAAGTGAGTGTTTCGAAGAAGCTCGGCCAGCGCTCAGGTGCGACTTGGCAGACGTGCTCGATTACGCGGAGGGCACGGTCGACGCGGCCACGCACTTTATCTGCGAAGTCGCACTTTGGGCCCAGGAAGTCGGCGTAGTAGATTTGAAACTGCCCGACTTCGTCGAGGTAGGCGGGGGTGATGCCACGACCTGTGGAACCACGGGCCTTGCCTTTCTGGATGTTGACGCGGTAGTCCTCCCAGGCGAGGTCAAGCAAGCGGTGGCAGAGATCGGAAACGAGGCAACGCTCGTCGATCGCTAGGCGCTTGATCGCGACGTGTCCGTGCAGCTCGGCATAAGCCGACTCCCAAAGGAATTTGCGCGGATCTGCGACAACGCCTGCACCGATGGGAAGGTAGGGTACTTTATCGTCGGCCACGCCGCCGGGCAGGAGGTTAAGCTTTAGCCCGGCCACAGTGTGCCCCGAGTTGGAGCCGCCATTGACCTTCATCACGGCTGCGACAGCATCATCACGCCCCGTTGTTTCACGAAGCTCGTTGATGATTTCTAGGATGACGCGGCCTTTACCTTCATCTCCAGTTGAGATGCCGGTGTCGGCGATGAGTTGGCTTTGAAAGGCTGTTAACATTAATAATAAAGTACGAAATTATTTAGCGGATTCGCCGGAAGCGTCAGAAGTTTTGACCGTGATGACATCGTGAGGTGCGGACTCTTTTTGGCCGGCGGGGCTGACGCGGATGTAGCGAGCGTTTGTGCGAAGCTGCTCGAGGTTCGCCGCCCCTAGGTAGCCCATGCCGGACTGGATGCCGCCGACAAGTTCGCGGAGCACGCCACTGAGAGATCCGACGGATTCTTTGAGCGCTTCAATGCCTTCTGCGGCGGCTTTGGTGGCGACGTCCTTTCGGTCGTGGCCATAGCGTGCGGCAGAGCCGTCTTTCATTGCGGCGCTGCTACCCATGCCTCGGTATTGCTTATAAAGCTTGCCGTTGATCTCGATGATCTGGCCTGGGGCTTCGTTGCAACCAGCTAGCAGGCTGCCGCACATGACGCCGTCGGCGAGGGTGAGGGCTTTAACCATGTCGCCAGATTTGGTGATGCCTCCATCGGCGAGGATTGCGACGCCCCTCTTCTTGGCTGCAAGCGAGGCGCAGTAGAGTGCCGTCATTTGTGGGATGCCAACACCTGCGACGATGCGGGTGGTGCAGATCGAGCCAGGACCTTGGCCGATTTTGATGGTATTGGCACCTGCATCAGCGAGGAATTCAACGCCCTCGGCGCTGGTGACATTGCCTGCGATGAGGGTAAGATCGCTGAACTCGCCGCGAAGCATGCGGATGGCATCTCCTACGCCCTTGGAAAAACCGTGCGCGGTAGAGACGGCCACAGCGTCAACGCCTTCTTCTACGAGTTTGCTGACATGCCCGAGGATGCGGTCACGGTCCAGTTCGCCGTCGGTAGTCCGGTGGGCGGAGATAGCCGCGCCACACATTAGGCGAAAGTGGCTGTCGCGTGCGGGTTTGACTGACTGGTGAGACTCGGCAGCGATACGCTCTATGTCGGATAGGGTGAAGAGACCGCGAAGGCGATCTTCCTTATCCACCACAAGCAGTTTATGGATACCCATGTGTTGAGTAAAAAATTCGTCGGCAACTTTGATTGGATCCTTAGTAATCTCTTTTTCAGTCAGCGTGTAGACTTGATCGCGAGGGCTCATGGCCTCGGAGACGAGGCGCTCGGCGTAACGCGCTTTAACTACTCGGCCAGGTAGAAGACCAAGGAGCTTGTTCTCTGCATCGACTACGGGGAAGGTGCTGAAGCCGTAGCCACGGTCGGCGATGCGCTCCATCACCTCGCCGATTTTTTGATCGGGCGCAACTTTGATCGGCTCTTGGATGAAGCCGTGTATGTGATTTTTCACTCGAGTGACTTCGCGTACCTGCTTCTCGTCACTCATGTTGTAATGGATGAGGCCGAGCCCGCCGTTGAGTGCCATTTGGATGGCCATCTTTGACTCGGTGACGGTGTCCATATCCGAGGAAATGATGGGAATCTGCAGCTCCAGCGAGGCGGAGAGGCGAGTAGCTAAGGTAGTCTGGCGGGGGAGCACGTCCGAGTAGAGCGTGGCGAGCGAAACGTCGTCGTAGGTCAGGCCGACGGGTAGATTGTTCAAGAAGAACAGATCCGCAGTTTGGTAGTAGTCTTCGATTCGAGGTGCTTTCATGTGCCAATCACAGCAAAAGATTGTCTTTTCTCAAGTAGGAAATGACTATGTGCTCGTAAATGAGCCGTCAAATTTCAGTGAAGCCCTATCGGCGAGCGTTCCGTCAGCCATTACGCACTGCGCATGGGGAATGGGCGATCCGCGAGGGCTTCCTCGTCCGGGTAGAGCAAGAGGGGCGTGTCGGCTACGGTGAAGTCGCGCCCTTGCCTAAATTTGGGAGTGAGACACTAGCCGAGGCGACTGCGTTCTTAGAGCAACTTGTTAGCCAGCCAGAGATCGCTGCGCCAGTGAACCTACCTTGCTGTGCATTTGCCCTCTCGGCGGCTCAAATTGTTACGGAGAGAGGAAGTTTTTACTCTCTGGAAAATGGAGCGGCGCCTTACCAAAGCGCCCCGCGCTTCTCGAGCAGTCGGGTAGTCGCTCCTCCGCGGGACTACTCGGTATCGGCTTTGTTGCCATCAGGTTCTACTGCGCTGCGCCTTGCTGATGAAAAATCAAAAGCTGGTTATCGAAGTATGAAGTGGAAGATTGGAGTTGAGCCCATTGCCAAAGAAATAACTACAGCGCGTAGTTTGCTCGATTCTCTGCCTTCACCCGTTCGCCTTCGCTTTGATGCTAACGCCGGCCTCGTCGCGAGTGAGCTAGAACAATGGCTGGAGTTTTTAATCCCCTATCGTTCGCGTGTGGATTTTATCGAACAACCGCTTGCCTGCGGCCAGGAGGCGCTGATGGCCGACTACATGGCAGCGACTGGTATATGCATTGCTCTCGATGAATCCCTAAACGGGTCGGACCGCGAGCGCTGGCTAGAGCCTAACGCATGGGCGGGGGCATTGGTCATTAAAGCGCCGCTCATGGGTGAGCTTTCGCAACTCGCTGATCGACTCGCACCCGTTGCCGAGCAAGTGGTGCTCTCGTCGGTATTCGAAACAGGCATCGGCTTGGAAAATAGCCTGCGCCTCGCTGATTCATTACCACAGCTTTTTCGCCCGATTGGATATGATACGCTCGCTGCTTTTAATGATGGGCTCAATTATCTGCAAGCTGCGCCTGCGATTTGCGCCTCAGATCGCCGCACATACGATCCAGAGTCAGTATGGAATTTAATTTAAAGAGCTTAGATCGTAACTGGGTAGAGGGCATCTCTGGCCAGGAACTGTTCGCGCGCGTGCAAAGCCAAGCTAAATTAATCCAAGGGCAAGATCAGCCCTTGGTAATCAATCAAACAGATCCTTATGATTTTACAGTCGAGTTCTTTGCCGCGGTCTCGGCAGGTCGATCGATTGCACTGGCTAATCCAAACTGGGGCGCACAGGAGAGGGAGCAATTTGATGTCCTTTTAGGACTCGGCTCCCCGCCTCTACCTGGCGCAATTTCTAGCGCGACCCGTTTAAAATCTGGTCGCCAAGCTAAAGTGATACTGATACCCACAGGTGGCACAACGAATGGCATCAAGCTCGCTATCCACACCTGGGAAACTCTCGAAGTAGCCTGCACAGGAGTGCAGCAATTTCTGGGCGGCGGCGCCATCGATAGCTGCTGTGTCTTGCCGCTCTATCATGTCAGTGGGCTCATGCAATTGCTCAGGGCGTATCACTCAGGCGGATACATACGATTTGACGAAGATGAAGTCGAGGGTCGCTGCCTGTCGTATGTGCCTACGCAATTAAGGCGTGCCTTACCCGATGAAAAGCGCACTCAAGCATTAACCACAACGCGCGTCATCTTCGTCGGAGGTGCGCCCATGCCCGAGTCGCTCGCCGAAGAGGCACGCGAGCTTAAGTTGCCTGTAATGCCCGTCTACGGAATGACTGAGACGGCCGCCATGGTGGCAGCGATCCCAGTCGAGGATTTTCTTGCTGACTCGCGAGCAGGTGCCCTGCCCATAGGTGACACCAATATCGAGATTGATTCTTCTGGGCAAATACGCGTTCAGAGCCCAGCCCTCTTTATAGGTTATCACGGGGGCGAGTCGCCTGATTTAACGCGAGGTTATTTAACTGAGGACGAAGGCTATATCGACGAGAACGAGCGGCTACACGTGACGGGGCGCATTGATCGGCTCGTCATCAGCGGCGGCGAGAAGATCGATCCCCGCGAAGTGGAAGATGTAGTGAGCGCAATTGCTGGCGTCGAAGAAGTAATGGCGTTCGGTCTGCCCGATCCCGAGTGGGGGCAAAAGTTGGTAGTTTATTATACGGGTCAGGAGCTAGTGGAATGGAAGGAGCGGCTGAAAGAGCAGCTGGCGACTTATAAACTACCGAAGGAAATGTTGAGGGTGGATCGTTTACCACTGGACGAGAAAGGGAAGTTTTTGAGGCCTTCATAAAGGAAGCCCCAGTGCTTGTCATTCCGATTGAACAACGCAAATCTTTGCCCAATGAATAAAGCTGATATTGTAGACATCCTTGAAGACATCGCGGTACTTCTTGAACTGAAGGGGGACAACCCGTTTAAGATACGTGCCTACTCAGGTGGCGCGCGGGTGCTGGAGATGATGGAAGAGGACCTCGGCGATGTGATCGCTGAGGAGCGACTGGATGCGATCAAGGGGATCGGCTCCGCCCTGGTTGATAAGATCAAGACACTTTATGCCACGGGCGAACTGGAATATTACACCAAGCTCCGCGAATCTGTCGCACCTGGGCTGATTGAGATGCTCGAGATCCCCGGCCTCGGCGGTAAGAAGGTGAAAAAACTCCACGATGCGATCGGTGTTGAATCGATCGACGCACTACAGGCGGCCTGTGAATCGGGTGAGGTCGAGGCGCTCAAAGGATTTGGCAAAAAATCGGCGGAAAAGATCCTTAGCGGGATAGCCAATCGAGCAGCCTATGCGAAGCGACACCATTGGTGGAATGCGCGCCAAGTGGCTGAGCCGATTCTTGAAGGCTTGCGAAGCTTATCACAGGTCGAACGAGCGGAGGCCGCAGGCAGCCTGCGCCGATTGAAAGAGACGGTGGGCGACTTAGACTTCATTGTGGCCTCGGCTGAACCGCAAGCAGTCATGGACTGGTTTGTCGAGCAGGATGCGGTGCAGGAAGTCACGGCGCATGGGGCAACAAAATCTAGCGTCCGCTTCGAGTCTGGCCTGCAGGCCGACCTGCGAGTGGTGCCTGCCGAACAGTTTGCCTTTGCGCTCCACCATTTTACTGGATCTAAAGAGCACAATGTGGCTTTACGGCAACGTGCACTAGCGCGAGGCTATAGCTTAAGCGAATGGGGCTTAGTGCAGAAGGGAGAAGAGGGAGAACTGCAATCCGAGATCCCTGATTCAATCACAACGGAGAAGGGGCTATTTGAATTTCTCGGGCTTGCTGAAATCCCACCTGAGCTACGTGAGGGGCTAGGTGAGATTGAGTCAGCTGAGGCACAGCAGTTGCCGAATTTAGTCAAGTCGGCGGATATTCGCGGGGTGTTTCATAATCATACCACCGCATCAGATGGTCGTGCTACGATCGAAGAGATGGCGGCGGCTGCAGAGGCGCTCGGCTGGGAATATCTCGGCTTAGCGGACCACTCCAAGGCGAGCTTTCAGGCCAAGGGCCTCGACGATGCGCGCGTGCTAAAGCAGCTTGAATCGATTCGTGCTTTCAATGAATCGGGCGAGTCGCCAGTGCACATTTTTTCGGGGATCGAGTGCGACATCCTGCCTGATGGCTCCCTAGATCTTGAAGACGCGACACTCAATGCACTGGATTACGCAGTGATGTCGGTCCACTCTAGCTTCAGCCAGTCGGAAGAGGAGATGACGGCGCGGGTGATCCGCGCGATTGAGCATCCAGCGACAAGCATGCTTGGTCATCCGACGGGGCGCATCCTATTGCGCCGCGAGCCTTACAAGATTGACCTGCAAAAGGTGATCGACGCCGCGATTGCCAATCGCGTGATTATTGAGATTAATGCCAATCCGCATCGCCTCGACATGGACTGGCGGCTCTGGCGTCGAGCCGCGGGACGCGGCTTGATGTGTGCAATTAATCCGGATGCCCACAGTATGGAGGGCCTGAGCTACTTTGATGCGGGCGTGAATATCGCTCGTAAAGGTTGGCTAGAGAAGGAGCAAGTGCTCAACAGCCGCGATTGCGCAGGAGTTCAGCATTGGTTCAATCAGCGCAAGTGAGAGTTTATTCCAAGTTCAGATAAGTTATTTTGTATTATTGAACGAACTAAACAGATGCCTATAATTAAAATATCCAAGGATTCAGGCGAAAGATCCAATGCCTACGGACGGGACTTAGTGAGTGCGTCCGTAAATGAGTGCCGTAGGTTTGTCTTTTCCAGCTTTACCAATACGGCGCAGAATCTGCCAGTCGCTGATCTTAGGCTCCAAGTCACCTGGTAGCTCGACGAGAACGCGAGCGTTTTCAAGAGCGATCGGGTTGATCGCTTTTTCGAAGATCCGTTGGAGATTTTCAGCAATCGTATCGTAAGGTGGATCAAGGAAGATCAGGTCGTAGCTGGGCGTATTTAAGTCGAGTGTGAAGACGTCGCGGGCGACGACTTTGGCTACATCGGTATCGAGATTGCAACTACGTATAGTCGCTTGCACATTTTGGCGCAAGCAGGTGAGTGCGGTGTGATCGGTTTCAAAGAAGGTTGAACTCGCCGCTCCGCGACTCAGCGCCTCCAGGCCGTAGCTACCAGTGCCAGCAAAGAGATCGGCTACCTTGCAGCCGTCGATGCTTGCTCCGAGACTAGAGAAGATCGCCTCACGCAAACGATCCGTAGCGGGGCGTGTGTGGTTGCCCTTCGGCGCTTTGAGCGGTATGCCGCTTGCTCTACCTCCGGTGATTCGCATTTATGAAAATCTAGAATATTAAAGGCTACCGCGTGGCCTTCCAAACACGCAGGAGGCTCTCAACTAACTCGGGTAGCTCGCCGAGCGGCACTTGGCTGGCGGCGTCGGAAATAGCTTTCTCTGGGTCAGGATGCGTTTCGAGGAAGACGCCATTGGCACCTGCGGCCAGAGCGGCGCGAGCCAAGGCGGGCACGAATTCGCGTTGGCCGCCGCTAATGCCACCGGCCGCGCCAGGAAGTTGCACGCAGTGAGTCGCGTCGATTACGGTAGGGTGACCGTTAGCTGCCATGATGCTGAAGCTACGCATATCCACGACTAGGTTCTGATAGCCGAAGGTAGTGCCGCGCTCGGTCTGCCAGATTTCTTTGGCGCCAGCTTCTTCCAGTTTATTGGTGACGAACTCCATCTCGTAGGGGGAAAGGAATTGGCCTTTTTTTACATTAATCGTACACTTTGTCTTAGCGGCAGCAAGGAGTAGGTCGGTTTGCCGACAGAGGAAGGCGGGAATTTGCAGGGCATCGACGACCGTGCCGACGGGGGCGCATTGTTCGGGGGTGTGGATGTCAGTAATGGTCTTGAAACCATATTCGGCTTTAATGGTTTGAAAGATCTCCATGCCGGCATCGAGCCCGGTGCCTCGATTGCTTTCGATGGATGTGCGGTTGGCTTTATCGAAAGAGCCTTTGAAGAGTATGTTGAGCTCAGGGTGCTGCTGCTGGAGCGATGCCAGTGCATCGGCGACGGGACGGCAAGTATCGAGGCTTTCAAGTGAACAGGGCCCTGCGAGAAGAAGTAGCTTTTCGGGATCGTAAATCATGCAGTTGATTAAAGCTGGGTATACCGGAGAGTCCAAGCTGTAATTCGTAGGGGCTACACTGGTGATGCTCCTGTGGTTTATTCTTCCAGTTTACTCTAATTTTTTTAATTTTACACATCGTGCGTCGTTTGATTCAAATTCTCTCCTTCTTAGTTTATAGCTCATTGACCCTGTCGGGCAATGAACTGATCGACTACTTGAAGCAGTATGAAGGCCGCTGGTTGGGCGACTTTACGATTCACTCGACGGCGACAGGCTATAGCGAGACTTTCCCCGTCGAACAGCGATACTGGTGGAAAGAGGGCCAGCTTCATGGCATTTCTGTTTCTGATACGAATAAAGGTCTCCAGACAGCGAAGTCGCTTACTTTCATTCAAGATGATAAGCTGCAATCAGAGGTAATTACGGGTGAAACTACGGAGCGCTTCTTCGGCTTTTTGCGCGACGGAGGTATCGTCTGGATTACAGCTGATATGAAGCGCGCTAACGACTACCAGATGGCGGAACACTTTGCTATGGAAGAGGGTCGTCTCTTGCTTCTAACGGAGGGTTTTGATAGCTATGTCTATCAGGACGGTCTGGCGCACCTCGTTTACCGCGGGCGACTGTTCAAGCAAGTCTCGGAGTAAGCGGGGGTCTAGTCCGCGCTGATTAGATTGGCTAAATGCGTCCGTAAGGCCGGCTCGAGTTCCGCAGTCTGGACCCATTCGAGTGCTTCGGCTGGTTGGGTGCCAGCCCAGATCCCGACATTGCAGCCAAGTTGCTCCATGCGCCGATCAGCGTCGCTAATTGTGTTGGCCCAAACTGCTGCAGCTTCCGGCTCGTAGCGCAAGATAGACTCACTGAATCCTGAGATCGCGGCATCACGCTGTTGGCCTGGGGTCTGATTACTCAGCCACTCTGAGGCAGCGATTGAATCGCTCTCTGCCCAGATTTGCATAAGTTCGTTAGTGCTTTCGGCAGAATAAATCGGATCAGTCGGCGCCATGCTAAGCAACCATTGCGCAGTGGCTGCGGGGTCTTCCTCTGCGCGGCCCATTACGTGAGAAGCGACCGCTATCTCGGAGTAGTTGGCCTGGGCTAGATCGCGGACAAAAGATTCGGCCTCTTCGGGAGATTGTTTGCTAAACTCGAAGATGGTTTCACCGAGCAAGTTGTCGTCGCCATTAAACTCTGCTTCCGCCAAAGCCCAGACGCTGGCCGCCTTGGCGTCTTGCATGACCCAAGATTTAACAAGTGCCTCCTTGGCCTTCTCTTGGATTGGCCCTGCAGGTAGACCGGCCACCCATTCGGCGGCAACAGCTGGTTCGGCCTGTGCCCATTTCGCTGCAAGCGCTTTCGCGGCGATCGCTTTACTGCCGTCGTTGGCCATGCCGTCGATCCACTGGGAAGCTTCGATGGGGTTGCGCTCTGCCCAGAGCTCGACACCATTATTAAGAGTTTCGAGGCGCGCGAGGCCTTGCGCATTCGATTCTAGCCAGAGCAGGGCGGATTCGGAGTCTTCGGCTGCCCAAAGCGCAACCACTTCGAGCATCCCGCGTAGGCGTTCGCTACCCGAGTGTTGGCTTTGGAGCCAGTCCATTGCGGCAGCGGGGTCTTCCTTTGCGCGGCGACGGGCTTCGATAATAAAGGAGTCCTTGGCGGGTTCGGCTTTCAGAGTTTCCAAATGCGGCAACTCGGGGGTGATCAAGCTGCGGGCACGAGAGATGGGTGCTTCAACTGCTTTCGGCTCAGGATCTTCGCTTATGACTTCTAGCCCTCGTCCCTCGCGGATTGATTTCCAAGTGTCGTAGAAATGCGCCACTTCACGCTTAATTTTAGGCAAATAGGGCTGAACGGCTAAGATCGCTAATCCGATAATCGTTAAAAGAAAAAAGACCCTGTATAGCCAACGCATGATAGTTATTTTAGGTTAAAGAAATCACGCGTGTTATCGCATGTCTTCGCTGCTAAATCATCGAGTGATACCGCGAGTGCTTCTGCGCAACGCTCAGCGATTGGTGCGAGATAGGCGGGTTCGTTCGACTTGCCTCGATGGGGCTCGGGGGTGAGGTAGGGGCAATCCGTTTCCAACATGAGCTGTTCAATGCCCTGTTCTCGAAGAGCCTTGCGCACGGCATGGGCGCTCTTGTAGGTGGCGATCCCAGTAAAAGAAGCTCGGCCACCACGCGCTTTGATTTGTGCAATCTCTTCCGCCCCGTAGGTGAAGCAGTGGAAGACGATGCGTTGCCAGTCGACGCCCGACTCATCGATCAGCTTGACGCACTCTGTAAAGCAATCGCGGCTGTGAATAATAATAGGGCACTCAAGCTCCGAAGCCAACATGAGTTGCTGTCGAAATGCCGCTTCTTGCATGAGTATCATCTCGCCGGCCTGTAATGGATCTTTCGGAAGATGAAAGTAGTCTAGGCCAATTTCACCGAAGGCGACGGGGGCATAAGGCGGCATGAAAAAGGTACTCAATTGGCTGACGGCGCCCTCCCAGTCATCGTTCACATAGCAAGGGTGTAGGCCAACAGTGTAGTCGATTTTACCTGCGTAGGCCGCATGCATTTCGCGATAAGGCACCCAGTCCTCCGGCGAAGTGCCGACTGTTATAAAGCGGTGCACGCCCGCATCGGTAGCGCGTTCAAGTACAGGCGCTAGTTCGCCTTTATCCTTGAAGCCCTTCAAGTGGCAGTGGCTATCGATTAATTCCATTATTACTAGAGGCTGTAGGAATTCTTTCCGCTGGAAAGCGCAAATTGAGCGAGCGCTACTTAGCTAGAGCCTTCTCTGGTTCTGTTGGTCCGTTCAAAGAGATCCAAACCAAAATTAAGCATGCCCAATAAGTGAAACCTCCTA
>Ga0302130_1001542_pt1 | contig 11578 bp, 9 predicted proteins | sample CB9_surface_MG_FD_203117 | JGI IMG/M metagenome (GOLD analysis project Ga0302130, IMG submission 203117) | Marine microbial communities from Western Arctic Ocean, Canada - CB9_surface | ecosystem: Environmental > Aquatic > Marine > Oceanic | place: Canada: Western Arctic Ocean | collected 2017-09-19 | reverse complement strand
GATCGCGGTGGTGGTTCCGTAGACCGCTTTGATTGCGTGTGTTGAGTCGACCGTGAGTCATCGCGAAAACCCGCCTCCTTCGGTTTCATGCCGCTCGCGGCGTGCAGCAGAAGCGCCAAACCGCCGTTGTCGTCGTCGCCGGCGCCGGCGCCGCGTTCTTTGTCGTCGTCGTCCCCATCCGAGTCATCCGAATCCGACTTCACCCCAGTTTTCTTGCCGTACAACGAACCACCCTCGTACCCAACACGCCCCCTGTTGTTGTGCGTCCCGTTCCCGTCCCGGAAACTCATCTGCGCGCTTTCGTTCGAGGCTTCGCGGAAAGGCGCGGACTTGGTGCCGAACTTGCGCCCCCGGCCGTTTAGGCACGGGTTTGGGTTGTCCACGACTGCGGTTGGTACACGAAAAGTGGTTAACGTCTCGTGTTGGGCAACGTGGGATGTGTGTTGTATGGGGGATTGGGGTCCGAGTAATCGGGCCTCCACAGTGCGTTTGTGCTGTGTGTAGCGGTTGCGTTAGTACTGCATACATCACGAGTACTGGAAACGCTACGTACGTCACGAGTAGTGCGCTCAAAGAGGGGCGGTAAACGGTGTGTCTGGCTGGATTTGGGAAACGCGCGAGGCCGTACCTTTCCGAACGCTCCCGACGTGCCCCGGTCGGAAGAAAGGGTCATCCTTTTCGCCCGCCAGTAGTGGAGACAGATTCTTGTCCGAAGACCACTCCCGCAGGCCGAACAAGCCTTCCTGGGGTCTAATGGGTTTTGGAACAACCGGGAACGGAGGGTGGGGAGGTGGGTGGTTTGGTTAGTTGAGGAAACGAAAAGGTCACCAGAAACGGAAAAATTTCCTCGTTCACCACGCCGCTTTAGGACAACCACTTTCGAACGCCACGTGTCGGATGCAATCATCTCGCGTTTCCCAAATCCAACGACTGGTTTCCCACACGACCGCCAGCTTCGGTTATTTCTCGAAGTTCGCGTCGGAAATTTCCCAGCCCGATTCTTATCTCTGAGGCGGCTCGGTGCTCGTCTCTCTTGGTACTGGCTTCGCTCGCGTCCATGGGAGGTCGCGGCGTCCGGCTCAAACCCAACGTACCTGCAAAAAACGCTTCCCGGAACACCCGCTTTCCACTTCTTGATGTCCGTGTACAACACAGAGGCCATCGTGGCCTCCGGGGTCTTGCCTGGTAGGTTCACCAAGTACCCCATGCGGACCGCGGTTCTTAAGGAAAAAGAGGAAGGGAAGTATGTGTCTGTCAGCGCTTTGGGTTTGGTGGGACGGAAAGGAACTGCGCGCTTGGGAGGGTGTGCGGTGCGGTGGGTCGCTTCGGGCGCGGTCGAGACCCGGGTTTCGCGGGGGACACGCGTGGCGATCGTGCGGACGCGACGCAACAAAAACCGCGCGTGCCGCGTGTCGACGCGATCCGGCAACCCCCGACCCGGCCCGGACGCGTCCCGGGAATGGTCACGGGACGCGTTGGAAGACTTGCAGACACATTGATGTTCGACATTCGTTTCCGCGTTTCCCCGGTCCGCCGGCCGGGCGGCGCGCGCGGTGTGAATTCCCGCGCGTTGTCTGGCGCGTCGCGGCCACGTCGTGTGGGGAGACGTAAACGTTGTCCATGGCAAAGAGTTGGAAACAAACCGTCCCTTGAGGACAACGTACTTGGTGATTTCCCCGGTCGTCATGAGACGTTGCTCGTGTCGCAACGTGCTCACCGCGGCGTTCTTGAAAACTCCGCCGGAGGCTGCGTGGGGTGGTCCGGAGTGTGGGACGGAGCAGGTTAGCTGCTGGGTGTTGAGGTGAGAACCGAAAGGGTAGTTTGAACACGTCGTGCACTCCACAAACCCAGGCGAGGGTTCGGCGTAACACGCGTCGCGTCCCACCCCAGGACCAAAACCCGACCCCATGCGGACGCGGAAAACAACTTCGCATGGAACGGGTTCGCATGGCGTTCAACAGGAAGAGGATGGGTCATTTCCGTGCCCGTACCTCCCCGGTACTGCATCGGGCGCGGGGATTGGCGACAGCCACTCGCTTCGCCTCCCCGGTTGGTGTCCGGTGACAACGCGTGAACACCGCCGTGGTCGCGCCACGCGTCGCGCGAAGACATGGCGCGTCGCAGAGTGCGCCGGCAAATGGTCGAACACAGGTTTTTTCGGGGTTCTTCGAGCGAAGCGATTCGTTCCGTGGAGTCGGAAACTAAAGCGATCCGCATCCGTTACCGACGCGCGGATGACCCACGAATGACAAATCAGAGGGTTGACTCCTCCCCGGTGACGGTGTCGCGATGAACGCGCGATCGAAACGAGGTGTCCCTTTGACATTACGAGCACGTGCCTATCAGTTGCCGGTCAACCGACGAGATTCACATTTGGCAAACATTTTGGCAAAAGAAACCCGAGCGCCGCCCACCTTCAATGGATTCACTGAAACAAGCGCGCGCGCCTGCTGCGCCCGTGTTAGGTACCCGCCCGCACCATGGCCGACGCCGCCGCGGCGGAGATGCAGGCGATGAACCTGGAGACGGAGAAACAGGAAGTGGTCGCCGCGCTGGCGGGCGCGTTCGGGGTGGCGCCCCCGATCGACACCGGGTACGTGCGTTGGCAAGGTTTTTTTCAATCGATTCTTTCGATCTAAAGAGTTCGCACCGCCGACCCCGATCGCGCGCGCGCGCGACGCGCGGACGTGTTCCCCTCTCGTGCCAACACGGGTACCCGTGCGCAAACAAGGCTCCCGTCGGGGTTCCACGCATGAACTGACCTACCCACCCATCTCAATCCCTGTCTTTCTTGTTACCAACACCAGCCTGACCTTGGACGAGAAGTACGCTTTGTGCCGTTCGGTTGGTGAGGAGTGCATCCAGGAAGAAGAGCTGCGTTTGCTTCTCGAAAAAAAACCCGTACCCATTTGCTACGACGGCTTCGAACCCTCAGGCAGGATGCACATCGCGCAAGGCGTGATGAAGTGTTTAAACGTCAACAAACTCACGAAAGCGGGGTGTCACTTCAAGTTCTGGGTCGCGGATTGGTGCGGGCGTTTCCCGTTTCCACGCTCCGCCTTCGCGATTGCGCATACTCGTCCTTCTGAAGGGACGTCTTACGACCAGAAGGGACTAATCCCTCTGCCCAGTACCCTGACTGTTTACGTAATACCAATCCCGGATATACACATGGCCGAGAGACTGACCCTTTTTTTTCCACAACCAGGTTCGCGCTTATGAACAACAAGATGGGCGGCGACCTTAAAAAGATCCAAAAAGTCGGCCAGGTGCGCGTCGGTGTTGCGGCTTTCCCAAATCCAAACACACTGTTCGGCCCGATTACTCTGACTGTTTACTCACTCACATTACGAAAGATTGACAATTTATTTTACCCGTATCAGTACATGGTCGAGGTGTGGAAAGCGGTGGGGATGGACTTGACCAGGGTGGAGTTCATCTGGTCATCCGAGGAGATCAACAAACGGGGACACGAGTACTGGCCGCTTGTTTTGGACATCGCGCGGCGAAACAAACTGGCGCGGATTCTTCGGTGTACGCAAATCATGGGCCGCAGCGAAACCGACGACCTCGCCGCGTCGCAGATCTTCTACCCGGTCATGCAGTGCGCGGACATTTTTTTCCTGAAAGCCGATATCTGCCAGCTCGGGGTTGATCAGCGGAAGGTGAATATGTTAGCGCGGGAGTACTGCGACGACATCAAGCGCAAACTGAAACCCGTGATTCTGTCGCACCACATGCTCGCCGGGTTGAAACAAGGGCAGGAGAAGATGAGCAAGTCCGATCCGGACAGCGCTATTTTCATGGAAGACTCAGAGGCGGACGTGAAGACGAAGCTTAAAAAGGCGTATTGCCCCCCCGGGGAAGTGGCCGGGAACCCGTGCTTGGAGTACATCAAGTACATTGTGTTGCCTTGGTGTGGCGTTTTTTCCATTCAGCGCCCGGACGAAAACGGCGGAAACAAGGACTACACTACTTACGAAGACGTGGAGAAAGATTTCGTGGACGGCGCCCTGCACCCGGGCGACGTCAAGCCCGCCCTAGCACGGCACATCAACGTCATCCTGCAGCCCGTTCGGGACCACTTCGTGAACAACAAAGAAGCGAAAGCGCTGCTGGACACGATCAAGAAGTACAAGGTGACGAAGTAGACCGAAAGGTTAAATAGGTTGTCTAGGTTGTCTTAACTACATACTCCCCTTGCGGATTGATGACTACGTGTATAAACTAATGGTAACTACTATATACACCCCTACTGCTTGAACTACTCTTTACTATTGTTCGCTCCAACTCCCACTACACTCCAATACCAACATCACACCGGCATCACCCCCGTGCCCGGCGCTAAGTCGCCTAAACTAAACTTGCACACCTCGCAGTTTTCAAACTCCCGCCCCGTTAGGGAAAACCAAACCCCCCAGTGTGCGACTACTGCGATTTTTTCCTCCGGCCGGTTGGTAAGCCAGTCCAAGAGGCACTGCATCCTTTGGTTGAAAACCTCGGGGGGCTCGTAGGGCACGCCCGACCGCAAGGTTAGTCGGTCAATTGACTCATCATCCTCTGAGTTGATCGAGTCAGTATCGCCATCCCCAACCCCCGTATCCCCGGGATATTTCTCAGTGCGGTTTCCAGTAACGGTATCCCCAGTCGCGTTACGTATGTTTAACTCGTCACCCTCTGAGTTACTATCATCATCCCCGGTACCCGTGTACCACCACGGCTGGTCCCCGAACTTTTCTTCCATTTCCGCGACGCACCAGGTGGGAAACTGTTTTTTTATTGTGCGCGTCGGCGTCCCCACGTCCGAGCCGTGGAACACGCGTTCCCTGGCGAGGTGGCACGTCACGAGTTTCGTTTCTTTGTATTGGTCATCCCCGAACGCGATTTCCGCGGTTTTCAACGCCCGTGAAAGCGGCGACGCGACGATCACGTCCGGAGCGACGTTCAAATTTTTTAACCGAGCGCGTAGCGCTAGCGCTTGCGTTTCGCCAAACGCGGTGAGCTTGGTGTCAATCATCATCGGGTCCACGAAGTTTTCGTCGTGCCACTTGTTCGCAAGCAAGTAGTCGTTCATCTCGGTGCGGCCGTGGCGGATTAGGTACAGAGTTTTCGTTGAAGTGCGGGATGGGGAAGAAGAGGTTTTTGGTTTTTCATCAAGAGCCCCCAGAGTCGGGCGTCCGTTTGCGCGGACGGTGGTTTTGGAAACTCGCACTGGACGCACGCGTCCACGGCGAGGTGACGCGTTCCCCGACGTCATCGACGCGATGGCCGTCGCAAGGTGAGTAGCCGTACAGGACGCAGCGCGCATCGCAGCCCCGGCCGGAGATGGCTGCGGGCGCACGCGGAAATGGGGACCAAGGAAAGGGTGATGGGCCAATTCTTTCATCTAACCATCTCTCATCTGCTGTTTGCCAAAAGCGAGCGTCCCCCTTCGCGTTCGCGCGATCGACGCGAGCAAGCTTCCGAGGTTTCCTGGAAGTCCCGTTTAATACCCGGTTTCCCAGACTGGACCGCGCGTCATTGCCGAGACAAACCCACGAAACCAAGACACGCACATACAAACCCCTCCTTCCACGTGTGATTTCCAGAACCTACGTACGCCTCCAAACTTCCAAACTCCGCGCCACGTCACCGAAATTCGAAAAACCGTTGCGCCAGCTCGGCACCCTCTCGAGGCGAAATTCAGGTGCCGAGCTCGTCAAGTGGAAATCGCGCAAAACCGAGTCGCTCTCGGCCTCCCGTTTCGGAAAACACGAGCCACTTGGTGGTGTTTCGGTCACTGGTTATTCCCCGTTTCAACGAGGAACGCTTTCAACGCCGGCGCCATTGGGATCGGCCCGACGCCTCCGCTGTCACTTCCGCACACACCCACCTCCCCCAGCCACGAGAATGGCTTGCTCTCTCGCCACCACCCAATTCGCGGGCGCCGCCGCCTCGCTCAAGTAAGTGTTTTTGATGGCACGCGTCGCGGTCCCGAACGCGATGGGCGTGAATTTTGACGGCCGCGGATTCGTGTCGCGAAAGAAGAATTTGCCGATGCCAGGAACACGCGGGTCTCGGGTGCTACGCGACCCGCGAGTCACGACACGCCTGGACCGAATGTCCGCTGACATCTTCCACCCCCTTTCCCCCCAACCCAGGAAAACCGTCCAACGCAAGAACGTCAAAGCCGCGCGCAACGTCCAGGTACGCACCGGTGGTTGACATTTCCTGGGACTACGCGACTCGCGACGCGAGTTTTCCGAATCGGCGAGGCGTCGTGAAACGCGCGGCGCGTGGTTCGATGCGGTCGTTTTTTGCGAGCGCGACACGGCGGGTGTCTTCCTCGACACCGGGAGGCATCGTTCCGCGCAATCGCGCCCGTTTTCGTGAAAGGGAACACCCGCGCGCGAACCCGCGAACCGTCCCCGGGGACGGCAAATTGGCCAATGTTCCCGTCCCCAAAACAAAAGTGCCTCGGAACGACGGATGCGACGGCGCGCCACGTGGCTGGGCGGAAGCGACAGGCTGTTTTTTGGTGTTTTTTTCCGTCTCGTATGCGCAATCAGTCGGTGGAATGTGGAAACGGGAAATACTTCACGACCAGAAAAAAAAATGAGTTAAACTCACCGCCTCCCTTTCTTTTTCTTCCCCCCCCAGACCCGCGCCGCGTCCGATGCCCCGTACAGCGCGAAGACCACAAAGCCCATGAAGATCGTGTTCGTGAGCACGGAGTGCGCGCCTTGGTCGAAAACGGGCGGGCTCGGCGACGTGGTCGGTAGTTTACCCGTCGAGCTCGCGAAGCGCGGGCACAAAGTCATGACCATCTCACCCCGGTACGACCAGTACAAAGGCGCGTGGGACACTTCCGTCAAAGTCGACGCCCTCGGCAAGCAAGTGGGTTATTTCCACGAACACAAGAAAGGCGTGGACAGGGTTTTCGTGGACCACCCGCTTTTCTTGGCGAAGGTACGTATTTCCCAATAACCACATTCCGCCTCCCTGATTTGATTGCCCATTCAAGACTGACATTTATTTTTTTACAATCAGGTTTGGGGCAAAACCGGCAGCAAACTGTACGGCAAAACCAACGGCGCCGATTTCGCGGATAACCAGGAACGCTTCGCCATGTTCTGCAAAGCCGCGCTTGAGGCGCCCTTGGTGCTTGACTTGGGGTACGGCGAGGACGTTTGCTTCGTTGCGAACGACTGGCACAGCGGCCTCGTTCCGGTCATGCTCGCGAAGGTGTACCGCCCCAACGGCAAGTACCTCAAAGCCAAGTGCGCGTTCACGGTGCACAACATCGCGTTCCAAGGCCGGTTCTGGCCCACGCCCATGAGCAACCTGGGTCTTCCCGACAGCGCGGGTCAGGATTTCTTCTTCGAGGACTCCCAAGGCAAGGTGTACGACGAGCGGAACGTGCAGAAGGATGGCGAGAAAGACGTGCAGCCGGCCGGCAAGAAGTTCAAGAAGGACAACTGGATGAAAGCCGCGTTCATCAACTCGGACCGGAACATCACGGTTTCCATGAACTACGCCAAGGAAATCAGCGGCAGCGCAAGCAAGGGCGTGGAGATGAACACCATCATCAACGCCACGGGCGGCATCGAGGGCATCGTCAACGGCATGGACCCCACGGAGTGGGACCCGTCAAAGGACAAGTTCCTGGACATCACCTACGACAAGAACACCGTGGCGATGGGCAAAGCCGCGGCGAAGCAGGCGCTGCAGGCGGAGGTTGGCTTGCCCCTGGATCCGTCCGCGCCCGTTTTCGGGTACATCGGCCGCCTCGAGGAACAGAAAGGGTGCGACATCATGATGGAAGCGATGCCCAAGCTCTTGAAACAGGTGCCCAACGCGCAGGTTATTATTCTCGGGACGGGGAAGAAATCCATGGAGAAGACGCTTGAGCGTTTAGACGAGCTTTCGCCGAACATGGCCGGCGTGGTCAAGTTCAGCAACCCGATCGCGCACTACATCACCGCCGGCGCCGATTTCCTGATGGTCCCCTCGCGCTTCGAACCCTGCGGTTTGATTCAGCTGCATGCCATGCAGTACGGCACCGTCCCCATCGTCGCGTCCACCGGTGGTCTGGTGGACACCGTCAAGGAAGGCGTCACTGGTTTCCACATGGGCGCCATGGACCCCGACACGCTGAAGGCGGATGATGTGGAAGCCATGGTTGACACGTGCAAAGCCGCGGCGGATACCTACGGCACCCAAACCTACGCCAAGATGTCGCAAACATGCATCGGCCAGGACCTTTCCTGGAGGAAACCCGCGGCGAAGTGGGAAGCGGTGCTTGAGGAGATGTATTTCAACAGCGGGTACGGAAAGAAGCAACAGGTGGTGACGCCCAAGGAAAACCTGGAAGGCGCGAACCGAACCGCGGTGCAGGCGGGGGTGCGCGATTAAGTGTTTCGCGATTGCTGCAGAATAAAAAATTAGAATTTCGTACCGCATACCCGTGTGGTCCTTCGTGCGTAGTCTCTGAAGGACACAGACAGTCTTATCGCACATAGTACCCTTCGAACAAGTCCCTTCGCACGTACGTTCGACGTGATTTCAATCGTCTTTTACCATCTTCGAGAACATCTCAAGTATTTCAAACACGCTAATGTAATGTTCCTTCAAACGTGCTCCTTCAATCTCTCGCCTCCCTCCCGGCTTTCCCCACATGAGTCTCACCGCTGCTCCACAAGCTTCTTCCCCGCCACGATTTCGATATCCCGGTACGCGCCTTTCTGTGTCAGTTCCACGAACCCGTGCGTTTTCAACACCAGCACCTGGTAAAACGTGCGCGCGGCGTCGGCCTTTTTTACTTTTTTTAAAGAGTTGTTCGCGTCTCGTGCCAAACACATCTCCGAAACCGTGACCGGGACGGGCACTACAATTTCTCCTGTTTTTTCGTCAACCACCTCCCGTTCCTCCAACCGGGGGCCCAGGCTCGCGAGCATGCGCTTCGTCGCAACGGACCAGTCCACGTGCCCGGAAACCACACCGGCGGGGGTGGGCGGAACGGGGAGTTGGTCGGAACCGTTCAAAGCATCCGCCGCGTTTTGCGCGGCGTCGTTCCTTCGGGTAGTTGTAGGCGTCATGGGCACGTCGTCGTTCCCGTCGTCGTACCCCCCCGCGTCGTCGTCGTCTTCCCCACCGAACCCGCCCCCGAAGTCGCCCCCGTCGTCTTCGTCGAACTCCATCGCCCTCGCCACGTCGTCGTCCTCACCGCGTACGCTCCCGGCGGCGCTCCCGGCCCTGCTCCCGCCTCCTTGACGTCGCCCTTTTTGCCGGTGCGCCGCGAAGCCCCCGCCTCGCCGTTCGCCGGCGCGTTCCATCAGGCTCCTGATACAGCCCGCCCGCATCACGAGCCATTCTGCACTGCATCGGTGCCCCATTAACGGGTCCCGGTGTCCGGAGGTACCTCGGAGCAACGACCGCGCTTCACCGGGTGTGTCGGGAGGCCGGCATCCCCCATGCGCGTCCCGGAAATACCCGAGCGTGGCTTTGCCGTTTTCGTCCTTCTCCTCGTCCGCGCCGAACGGCATGTCGTCGTCCGCGAGGTCGGTGACTCTTCGGATAACCCCCGGAACGCGTTGAATCGTAATGTCGCCCGCGTTTTTAATCGCCCGCGACACGGAATCGCGATCGAGAATCGTACTGGAGTCGAACTTCAACTTCATCGTCGTGGTTTTTGCGCGGCTCCGCGCGCGTTTCGCGGGCTCCGGGCGGTTCGCCTTCTGCGCGGTTTTGCCCCACTCCAGCACCACGGTGCTCCCTCCAGTGGTGGGTGCGTTTTCCTTGCCGTCCGGTAAGTGTTTTGAGCTCCCCTTTACCGTATCCCCCGGAGTCTTGAACCCGACAACCGTGCCGCGAACGCCGTTTTCGTCCGTCAGGTCCTCGTCCAGGGGCAACGGGCGGACGCCGCCAACGTCGGTTTCGGTTTCGGTTTCGTCGCGGTTATCCATGGCAGGCATATCCCCGTCGTCGTCGTCGTGGTCGCCGAAACCGCCCCCGCCGAAGTCACCGCCGCTTTCGCTTTGTTGCGGGAACGCGTTTTGTAAATCGGCCTCGTCGTAATCCTCCATTCCGTTCAAATCCACTCGGTCGTTGGCGTCGGTTTCCCCAAACGGCCTTGGCGGCGCACCAGGTGTCACATAACCAGGCGTCGGGTGGAAAGCAGGGTCCATCTCGTCTACGATGAAATCGTCCTCGACGTCACCGTGAATCCGGTCGTCATAGGCGTACTGTTCCTCGAACGCCACGTCGTCCGCGAACTTGGAGCCGCCCTCCAGGGTCTGGTCGGCGTCGGCGCCGTCCACCTGGGATCCGTCTCTTTGCCCGCCGTTTGGTTCAAAGAACAACTCCAGGTCATCGTAGTTCTCCGGTAGCGTGATGGTGTGGTGTTGTGCGGTGCCTGCGCCTTCGGGAAGATCCACATCACTCGTCTGTTTGAACGCCTGTTTTATTTTCACCAGCGCTTCGCTGCAGTCTTGGAACAGGTAGTTCACCTTGCGAGAGTACACCCTGACCACGCCTAACATGAGCTGGCCGGACAGACGCAGCGCGAGTGGGGCGTCGGGGTTGATGATGGATTCTGTGTGTTGTTTCAGGGTGTGGCAAGGGTCCAGTGAGGGGAAGGGTGGGTCAGTTTGTGGGGTCAGGTTGTGGGGTCCGGGACGTGTTCGGGAGAGGGCAGAGGTGGAGTCTCCCCGCGTCGAGTCGAGATTGGCAAATTACGCGATTAATCGTGGCGCAACTTACGAACCGCAACCGCGACGTCGGTTTCCGTGATTTGCGATTTCCGCAGCCGCCGGTCAAGGTGCGCGGCGATCCAGATCGTCCCGAGCGGGCCTCGTTTGGCGAGGATGTACTGCGAGTAGAACATCGCGCGATCGAGTTATCGACTCAACGAAACGGAACCTGGGACGTGCCGATTTGCGAAAATCGCCACGACTCGGATTTCGGAAATCCGGGCGCCGCGAGAAACGAACCGCGCGCTCTTAAGTTGTTTCCGAACGCCGGAGCGGCTTCTCTTCGCGCTTCTCTGTGGGCGAAGGAAGGGCGCACACGCGTTCCCGCGCGAACCCACGCCGTAGGGACAGGGCGCGCGTGAAAGTGACTCGTCGAGGCCGGGCAATCTGTTTGGCAAGGCTTTGATTGTCAACTGCTATTTTTCAAAATCTGGCCAAAAAATGGCCAAAAGGCCAAAAAACGACGAAACGAGACTGTTTGCGCACTGCGAGGACTCGCACGAATTTCCCCTTTTGACCTCTGCACTTCCAACATGAATCATGCATGGCTGTGTACAACGCGACGTCCTCTATCTAAACGAGCCTATTTTCAGGTCAATCGGTGATCAGGCGGCTCCTCGGGGACGCCCAAGGTGAGGGTGATGTGAAGCGCATCAAGACCTTTCCTAAAAATAATCTACTCCCACGCATCCCCATCTTTCTTTTTGATTTTCGGCACCCCGTCCTCCCTGAACTCGACCCTCCCGTCCACCAGCGCGCTTAAGGCGTGCGGGAACACCTGGTGTTCTTCCTTCAACACCCTATGGGCGACATCATCCACAGAATCGGTTGGGAACACGGGTACCACG
>Ga0302130_1001541_pt1 | contig 11581 bp, 10 predicted proteins | sample CB9_surface_MG_FD_203117 | JGI IMG/M metagenome (GOLD analysis project Ga0302130, IMG submission 203117) | Marine microbial communities from Western Arctic Ocean, Canada - CB9_surface | ecosystem: Environmental > Aquatic > Marine > Oceanic | place: Canada: Western Arctic Ocean | collected... | reverse complement strand
TACCCGCAGCCTACGCCGAGACTTGTGTTGGCTACCTTTTGACAGTACCGTGACCCCTAGCTTTCCCCTAGATTATTATCCCGTCGAGATAAAAGTGAACAGACTATGACAAAAACGGATATTGTTGTTCTCGCTGCCGGCAAAGGCACGCGAATGCGTTCGCAGATCCCTAAAGTTCTCCATAGGCTCGCCGGTAAGCCGATGCTGACTCATGTGCTGGATGCCGCCGCTCGCATTGCTGATGCACAGAAGATAGTAGTCACCGGCCATGGTGCGGATATTGTTCGCGCCAGTTACAGCGAGGCTGCATTTACCATGGTCGAGCAGACCGAGCAACTTGGTACAGGTCATGCCGTAACCTGCGCTCTCGGCGAGCTGAGAGCGGGTGCCAAAGTGGTTATTCTATATGGTGATGTTCCCCTAATTACCCCGGCCACGATCTCAAATATGCTCGCTGCCGTCGACGAAAAGCATATAGCCCTGCTGACGATCGAGTTATCCGACCCCTCAGGTTACGGCCGTATTATTCGTGACAGTGAGGGCCATATTGAAGCCATTGTTGAACAAAAAGATGCCAGTCCTGAGCAATTGGATATCCCTGAAGTCAACACCGGTGTGATGGCCCTGACCACCGAATTACTCGCCAGCTGGCTGCCACAGATAGACAATCAGAATGCCCAGGGTGAATATTATCTCACCGATTTGATCGCGATTGCCCGCGGTGCCGGTTATAGCGTCAACAGCGTCCAGCCAAACTCAGCTAGCGAAGTTGAGGGGATCAATAGTCGCCAACAATTAGCTGCTCTCGAGCGCGTCTATCAACTGCAACTCGCCACCAAGTTAATGGCTTCAGGCACCAGCCTGGCTGATCCAGCACGCTTTGACCAGCGTGGTAGCCTCAGCGCCGGCACCGATAACTTTATCGACGTGAACTGTCTCTTTGAAGGCACTGTCACCATTGGCTCGAATGTGACCATTGGACCCAACTGCCAGATCAGTGATAGCCAGATAGGCGATGGCGTCGAGATAAAAGCGAATACCGTCATTGAGCAATCGACCATTGGTGATCATGCGGTGCTCGGTCCCTTTGCCCGCATTCGCCCAGGCACCCAGTTGGGTTCTCACACCAAGGTCGGTAACTTTGTCGAAACCAAAAAGGCCATTGTCGGCAACGGTAGCAAGATCAATCACCTCAGCTATGTGGGTGATGCCGAGCTCGGTGAGAATGTGAATGTTGGCGCCGGCACGATCACCTGCAACTACGATGGTGTGAATAAACATAAAACCCATATTGGCGACAACAGCTTTGTCGGATCCAATAGCACGCTTATCGCGCCTGTCTCTATAGGACAGGATGGCTTCGTGGCCGCGGGTTCAACCATCAGCTCTGAAGTGCCTCTCGGCCATCTCGCTGTGGGTAGGGCCAAGCAACGCAATATACCGGGCTGGAAACGTCCGACTAAAAACAACTAGGAAGTTTGAATATGTGTGGAATCGTCGGTGCTGCGACCCAGCGCAATGTGTATAAAATTCTTATCGAAGGCCTTCGTCGCCTCGAGTACCGCGGCTATGATTCCGCTGGATTATCGATTATCGATAATCAAAAAAAGCTGCAAACCCGAAAAAATATTGGCAAGGTTGTCGAGCTGGTTAAAGTCGCAGAGGCTAACCCCGCTGCTGGATTAACGGGCATCGCACATACCCGCTGGGCCACTCACGGCGAACCAAGCACTATCAATTCTCATCCGCACAATTCCTCCGGAGTCTCGGTGGTGCACAATGGCATTATTGAAAATCACGTGGAACTACGCAAGGAAATGGTCGCGGCTGGCTATTCGATTATTTCGGCCACAGACACCGAAGTGGTTGCCCATTTGGTTCATTATTACCTGCAAAAACATGGCGACCTACGCAGCGCAGTTACACAGACCATTGCCCGCCTCGAGGGCGCCTATGCACTGGGTGTTATCTCAGAGGATCAGCCTGACACAATCATTGCGGCACGCAGCGGCAGTCCGCTGGTGATAGGTGTAGGCATTGATGAACATTTTATCGCCTCAGATCAGATGGCGCTGCGCCAGGTTACCGACCGTTTTATCTTCCTTGAGGAAGGTGATTTGGTGGAACTGACTAGCGCAACATACCGTATTTTTGATAAGTCTGATGTCCAGGTTGAGCGGCCAATCGATAAGCTAGATGAAGCCGATCAAGTTGCCGAGAAAGGCCAGTACCGGCACTTTATGCAAAAAGAGATTTTCGAACAGCCAACTGTTTTAGGCAATACTATCGACGGCCGACTAGCGTCTGACCATATTCGTGAGGCGATATTTGGCTATAAAGCCGACGGCTTATTTGCGCAAACAAAAAACGTCCATATTATCGCCTGTGGCACCAGCTTTCACTCCGGCCTAGTGGCTAAATATTGGATTGAAGAGTATGCCAACATTCCCTGTCAGGTCGAAGTCGCCAGTGAATATCGCTATCGTAAAGTGCCGGTCCCTGCGGGAACTCTGTTTGTCACTATTTCACAGTCTGGTGAAACAGCCGATACCCTCTCGGCCCTGCGCAAAGCCAAAGAAAACGGCTACCTCGGCTTTTTAGCGATTTGCAACGTGGCCAATAGTTCACTGGTACGGGAATCGGATATCTCGTTGATGACCCTCGCGGGCCCAGAGATTGGAGTTGCCTCAACCAAGGCCTTTACCACCCAGCTTGTAGCACTGCAGTTGCTCTCAATCTGCTTGGCAAAACATAATGGCTTGGAGCCAGAAACGGAAAAAGAATTAGTTCAAAACCTACACAAATTGCCACAGCTCTGCAGCCAGGTTTTGGGCCTAGACTCGGTCATTGAGACTGTCTCGCAGTCGTTTGCCAATAAGCATCATGCGCTGTTTTTAGGGCGCGGCGAACAGTATCCGATTGCCTTAGAAGGCGCGTTAAAACTAAAGGAAATTTCCTATATCCATGCAGAGGCCTATCCTTCTGGTGAGTTAAAGCATGGTCCGCTAGCTCTCGTGGATGAAGATATGCCAGTTGTTACAGTGGCGCCGAATAATCAATTGTTGGAAAAACTGAAATCCAATTTGCATGAAGTTCGTGCCCGCGGTGGCCAGCTATTTGTCTTTGCTGATGTTGCCAGTGGCTTTGTCAGCGAGCCTGGAACGACGGTTATTGATATGCCTCATGTGCCGAAAAGTCTCGAAGCGATTGTTTATACCCTGCCATTACAGATGCTTTCGTACCATGTTGCTCTGCTGAAAGGAACAGACGTAGATCAGCCGCGTAACCTAGCGAAATCCGTCACTGTCGAGTAGTACAAAACAGTGAATTAAAAGGAGATAATTATGGAAACATTTGGGTTTATATTTGGAATGATAGGGATGTCGCTAGGGGTGACAGGTTTCATATTCGGAATTATTTGCTTAAGCAAAATTCAAAAACTAATGGCTACCCTAAAAGAAAAAGGAATTCTCGAAGAGAATTAAAAAGAAGAATAATGGTCTGTTCTAAAACACTCAGCGACCGTGGAGTAGAATAAAAAAGGCAACTAAAAAGTGAAAGTCATAAGATTAATCCTTCTTCCCACGTTATTGTTATTAAGTATGATGACTTCTGCAGAGTCACCGGTTCCGGGCTATTGGAAAAGTATTGATGACCAAACAGGTAAGGTCACTGCATATTGGAAACTAGAGGTTAAGAATAATCGCCTCCTGGGTTACCTGGTCAACTACCCCGGAATGAAATCCGATAATGTTTGTACGGAGTGCAAGGGCGAATTACAGGAATTCTTCGGAAAATCTATCAGCAATACAGCCTGGTTGAATCTCAGTAAAAACCGCGACGGCATCTGGGAAAATGGTTACATCATTGACTCCGGAAAAGGTGAAAAATACAACGCGAAAGTGTGGGTAGAAGATGGCAATTTGATGATGCGTGGATATATTGGTTTCTTCTTCCGCACACAAACCTGGCTTAGGACTGATCAAGCAGCTGTGGCACTGGCAACATTCGTTCAATAATCAAGTCATTACTGCGAAGTAGATTTGAATGTAGCTCTCTGGAGAAAATATGTTAATTATTTATATCCATGCTTTTTTTGCCCTCACTGCAGTTTCATTGGGGATGTATATTTTTCTAACCAAAAAGGGAACCAAGAAACATAAACTTTTTGGACGCATCTGGGTTGGCTGGTAACCATTTCTTTAACCGCAATATTTATTCAGGAAATTACCCTCGGGGAATACTCCTTTATACACTTGTTGATTCCATTGACCACGGGCTCTCTAATCTATTCGATATGGAGCATAAAAAAATTCAAGAAAACAAAATTACAGAAATATAAACAATCGCACATAAGTTCTATGATCGGCGTGTATGTAGGGGCACTTATTCTGGCAGGAGCATTTACACTCCTGCCTGGAAGGTTATTTTACGAAATTTTATTTGGCTAACTCAGCTTTCAATTTTAAAACAGGATAATTATGTTTAACGCCCTAGATCATCTTATTGTGGCTGTTAAAGACTTAGATAAAGCAGAAGAAAATTACTCCAAAATTTTTGGTCTCAGTCCGGTATGGAAGGGTGAGCACTCGGCCTTTGGCACCAGTAATTGCCTGTTTAATTTTCATAATACCTACTTTGAACTTTTAGCCGCCACAGGCAATGGTCCAGGCGCAGATCTAGTTAATGATTATCTAGAGAAAAGTGCTGAAGGACTAATGGGTGCTGTATTTGGAACCGGCGATATAAATGCGGTTGCTAGTGCTTTGAGGGAAAAAGGTTTTACTCTCCCTGGCCCCTCTGATGGAGAAAGCAGTAATTCAAAAGACCTTAAAACAAGAAAATGGGAAAGTTTATTTTTACCTCCAGAACTTACCCGAGGGCTATTTTCCTTCGTTATTCAACATACGCAAGGTGAGCTAGCCTGCCCCAAAACCTATAAGTCTTCATCCATAAGAAAGCTAGATCATCTGGTTATCAAAACCAACGATGCCGATGGTTTTATAGCGATCTACAGAGATCTGTTTAAGATCAGGCTAGCGCTGGATAAGATTGTCGAACGCTGGAAGACGAGAATGCTTTTTTTCAGGCTTAATAAAACTACAATAGAAGTAGTCGAAGAAAAGAATGATCAACAAGCGAATGATAGATTATGGGGCTTGACCTGGGATGTTGAAAACATCCAGCAGGCGCACACAAGACTGTTGAGCGAAGGTATTGATGTAACGCCCATTAAAAAAGGAATAAAAGAAAATACACTGGTAGCGACGATAAAATCGCACACCCACAATGTTCCCACTTTGCTTATTGAACACCTAAAATAAAATGCCTGCGGGCTGTTGTAGTTTATCCCTAATCCCAATAACGCTAGTCTCTGCGCAGCGACGAGAGCCCCGCTTGCAGTTGCTGCAAATGAGCCTGAAGCTGTGGTCCTTTCTTCTGCGCCACGCCAATTGCCAGTACATCAATAACCGCAAGATGCGCAATGCGCGATGATAGCGGTGTATAAATTTGAATATCTTCTTTGGCATCAATTTCAATGGCAATACTGGCACTGCGCGCTATAGGAGTTCCGCTGGGCGCTAGGCCAATAACAATACCCCCTGAGCGCTTAACCAATTCCATGGAATCCAGAAGTGCCTGAGTGCGTCCCGACTGGGAGATAGCGATAACCACATCGCCGGTTTGCAATGATGTGGCTGACATATTCTGCAGGTGGGGATCCGAGTAAGCCGCCGAGGTAATTTGTAATCGGAAGAATTTATGCTGGGCATCAAAGGCGACTGCCGCGGATGCCCCAAAGCCATAAAACTCCACTCGCTGTGCACTGCATATGGCGGCGACTGCCGCCTCAAGCTTGTCTAGAACGAGACTATCCCGCACTTTCAATAGAGTATCCACAGTGGAGTCAAAAACTTTGTGGGTGTATTCCCGGGTTGAATCCTTGTCAGTCACGGCAATCTGGCCGTAACTTGGACTCGAGGCGAGCTGCTGTGCCAGCGCTAATTTAAAGTCTTGAAACCCATGACAGCCCACCGCGCGACAGAAACGCACCACCGTGGGCTCACTGACACCGGCCTGTTGCGCTAGGTCGACAATCCGCATGCGGATCACGCCAAGGGGTTCTTTAAGAACAAATTCGGCGACTTTTCGCTCCGATTTGCGTAGATTAACCATGGCGTCGCTGATGGTTTGGGTGAGCTGTGCGGGTTTCATAGGGGGCCAATAGTGGAGCTAAAAGGAGAGACAAATGGAGTTATGTAAAAAATTTACAAGAAAACCGTCAATAATGCTAGTTTTGTAGTAAAAAAGATTCAATCCTGAAGGGATGGTTGGTCAGAATAAACTCTCAGTAAACCTAAGAATGGCCAACAACTGCTGGGAACATGTTGGTAGAATACTGCGCTATGGACGTTACCTCGATACTCAATCAATTAAACGCAGCGCAAGAAGAAGCGGTTACCAGCGACAATCAGCACCTCTTGGTGTTGGCCGGCGCAGGTAGTGGCAAGACTCGTGTGCTAGTGCATCGCATCGCCTGGAAAATTCAGGTGGATAATCTCTCTCCCTACTCTATCTTGGCGGTGACCTTCACCAACAAGGCAGCCCGTGAAATGCGTGAGCGCATTGACGAACTGATGGGTATGTCACTGCGTGGCATGTGGGTGGGCACTTTTCACGGCCTGGCTCACCGCCTGTTAAAGGCGCATTGGAAAGACGTTAAGCTGCCGGAAAACTTTCAGATCCTTGACTCCGATGATCAGCTGCGACTGGTGAAGCGGGTTATGCGCAGTATGGATCTCGATGAGCAGCGCTGGCCGCCAAAACAGGCACAGTGGTGGATCAATGGCCAAAAGGATGAGGGTCTGCGCGCAGCCCATATTCAGGAAACCGGCGATCCGCATATGGTGACTATGCTGCGCATCTATCGTGAATATGAAGAGGTCTGTAATCGCCTCGGAGTGATCGACTTTGCCGAGCTATTGTTGCGTGCATTGGAGCTGTGGCGAGATCATCCAGCGGTGCTCGACCATTATCAGCAGCGCTTCCAACATATATTGGTCGACGAATTTCAAGATACCAATGCCGTGCAGTACGCCTGGCTGAGATTGCTCGCCGGCAAAGTTAGCGGTGTGACCGCGGTGGGCGATGACGATCAGTCGATCTACGGCTGGCGCGGGGCCAAAGTGGAAAATATTCTCCACTACGAGCGCAACTATCCCGATACCCACACGGTAAAGTTGGAGCAAAACTATAGGTCCACTTCAAATATCCTCACTGCCGCCAATGCGGTGATCTCCAAGAACGCCGAGCGTATGGGGAAAAGCCTCTGGACTGACTCTGGTGAAGGGGAACCCATTGCTCTCTATGCCGCCTTCAATGAACATGATGAAGCGCGTTATATAGCCGATCGTTTACAGACGTGGGTCAATGAGGGAAATCTCCGTGCAGACTCGGCGATTCTCTATAGATCCAATGCCCAGTCTCGGGTACTTGAGGCTGCATTACTGCAAGCGGATATTCCTTACCGTATCTATGGCGGTCAGCGCTTCTATGAGCGTCTGGAAATTAAGAACGCCCTCGCCTATCTGCGCATGATGATGAACTGTCACGACGATGTTGCTTTTGAGCGAGTGGTCAATGTGCCGCCTCGCGGTATTGGAGATCGCACGGTTGAGACTATTCGTGCACTGGCTCGAGAAGATCAAATTTCACTGTGGCGCGCCTCGGAGAAGATTGTCACTGAAAAGCGCATGCCCGGCAGAGCGATTAACGCCGTCGCGGTGTTTTTAGAGCTGATCAATGAAATGAGCGGACAGCTGGAAGAGTTAGAGCTCTATGAGCAGGCTGAACATGCCATCCAGCGCAGCGGTCTTATCGAGATGCACAAGCGCGAGAAAGGCGAGCGCGGTCAGGCACGGGTGGAAAACCTTGAAGAACTGGTTGGCGCCTGTCGCAACTATGAAGCCGAAGACAAAGACCTGCCAATACTGCCGCAGTTTCTCGATCAGGTGGCGCTAGACTCGGGCGATCGACAGGCCGATGAAGACCAAGACGCAGTGCAGTTAATGACTTTGCACAGCGCCAAGGGCTTGGAGTTTCCGTTGGTGTTTATTGCTGGTGTGGAAGAGAATTTGTTTCCTCACAAAATGTCCTTGGATGAGCCGGGCCGTCTCGAAGAAGAGCGCCGCCTTGCCTATGTGGGTATTACTCGCGCCATGCAAAAGCTCTATCTTACCTTTGCGGAAAGCCGGTCAATTTACGGTACTGAGTCTTTCAACTCGGTATCACGATTTGTCCGCGATATTCCCAAAGAGGTAATCGAAGAAGTCCGCCTGCAAAATACTATCAGCCGGCCGACTAGCTATGCTTCTAGTGCCTCCAGTGGATTAATGCGCAGTGACTCCGGCGACGAAACTGGATTCTCCTTGGGTCAGGGTGTTAATCACCAGGTCTATGGTGAAGGTGTTATTTTGAATTTTGAAGGCAATGGTCCGCGGGCTAGAGTGCATGTGCGCTTTGCCGAAGTAGGGACTAAAATACTAATTTTAGCCTCGGCCAATCTACTGGCGCTCTAAGAAAATAGAGCGCCAGTAGATTGTCGGGCATAATAATAAGGGGATCAAAATGCGTATAACTTGGACCGCACTGTTGTGCCTTGTACTGGTTGGCTGTGGTGGCGAAAGCACTACTTCAGATATGAGTGCAGAGACAAAACCTGCTGAGACATTTAGCTGGAAGCTGGTCACCACCTGGCCGAAAAACTTTCCCGGTCTCGGCCTCGCGCCGGAGCACTTCGCGGAAAATGTCGAGCGCATGAGCAATGGCCGTCTAAAGATTAAAGTTTTTGGTGCTGGTCAGCTAGTCCCCGCCTTTGAAGTCTTTGATGCAGTCTCACAGGGTACTGCCGAGATGGGTCATGGCGCTGCTTATTACTGGCAGGGAAAAATTCCGGCCAGTGCCTTTTTCACCGCAGTGCCCTTTGGCCTCAATGCCCAGGAAATGAACGCTTGGCTACATTACGGTGGCGGTCTTGAACTGTGGCGCGAACTCTACGAGCCGTTTAACCTAGTGCCCTATGCCGGCGGTAACACCGGTGTGCAGATGGCCGGATGGTTTAATCGTGAGATCAATTCGATGGCCGATATCAAAGGCTTAAAGATGCGTATTCCCGGCCTCGGCGGTGAAGTCTTTACCCGCGCTGGTGGCATGTCGGTGCAGCGGTCCGGCGGCGAAATCTACACCTCCATGCAAACCGGTGAAATAGACGCCGCAGAGTGGGTTGGCCCCTACAATGATCTGGCCTTTGGTTTCCATCAGATTGCCAAGTATTACTATTACCCTGGCTGGCAAGAGCCGGGCCCGACTCTGGAGTTAATTATTAATAAGCAGGCTCTGGAATCTCTACCTGATGATCTTCAGGCAATTGTTGAGTCTGCCGCCCGTGCCGCCAATCAAAATATGCTCGACGAATACACTGCGAGAAATAATGCGGCGCTTATTGAGCTGGTTGAGACTCATGGGGTGCAGGTTAAGAAATTACCTGACGATGTATTGGCTGAGTTGCAGCGCATCTCCGTTATAGTGGTTGACGAGCTGGCCGCTGAGAATCCGTTGGCACAGCGCATTACTGACTCCATGCGCGCCTTTGCGGAACAGTCTAAGGCCTATCATGAGATCTCAGAAGAAGCTTATTACAAGGCTCGTGGACAAGAGTAACCTGCGCTCTAATCATGCTGGGTCAAATAGATTAATAGTTTGGACCCAGCTGGTTTAATTCTTCCAAAAGGTTGGCGTAAACAGTACCAGCAGCGTAAAGATCTCTAGACGTCCAAGTAACATTCCCCAGCACAGGACCCACTTGGCAAAACTATTCAGGTCGGCAAAATTGATCGCCACCTCACCTAATCCAGGCCCGAGGTTATTCAGCGACGCGGCGGTAGCCGACCAGGCGGTGACATAATCAAGCCCAGATGCCAGCAGCAGCAGCACCATCAAATAGAAGATCGCCAGATAGGCGCCAAAGAACGCCCAGATAGCATCGGCGACGCGGTTGGGAATTCGGCGATTGTGGATCTTGATCGGCAGTAGCGCATTGGGATGCACCAGACGGTAGATTTCACGAATGCATTGCTGACCTAAAATAAGCATGCGCCCTATTTTGATACCACCGCCCGTAGACCCGGCGCAGGCGCCAAAAAACGATAAAAAGATCAAAAAGAACGGCAGGAATGTCGGCCAGGCACTGAAGTTGTCGGTGGTAAAACCGGTGGTCGTCATAATAGAAATTAAGTGGAAGCCACCCTGGCGTACGCTCTCGTTCCAGCCATAGGTGCCGCTGTAATAGAGGTACAGGCAGGTAACCGCCACGCCGCCGATAAGCAGATAGATATACATCCGCGCTTCCGGATCCGACCAGTAGTGAGAGATCTTGCGATCGTGCCAGACATGAAAATGCAAGGCAAAGTTCATCCCTGAGATCACCATAAAAAAGGCACAGATAGCCATAATCGCCGAGCTATCAAAAAAGCCAATACTGGCATCATGAGTCGAGAATCCACCGATGGCGACGGTGGAAAAGCTGTGACTAATGGCATCGAAACCGGACATTCCCGCCAGCCAATAGGCCAGCGCACAGACCGCAGTCAGGGCCAGATATATCTTGAACAAGGCATTGGCGGTCTCGCGTATGCGCGGCGTCAGCTTGGAGTCTTTGATGGGTCCTGGAGTCTCCGTGCGGTAGAGCTGCATACCGCCAACCCCGAGCATCGGCAGAATGGCCACGGCGATGACGACTATACCTATACCACCGAGCCACTGAAGTTGCTGGCGATAGTAGAGAATCGACTTAGGAAGATCATCGAGTCCTGAGATAACCGTTGCGCCAGTGGTGGTTAGTCCAGAAACTGACTCAAACAGTGCGTTGATAAAGCTTAGGTTGAGCGCATCGGCCAGCATCAACGGCAGGGCACCAAAGGTACTCAGCACTAACCAAAAGCAAACCGTGATCAAAAAGCCGTCTCTGGTGCGCATATCGGCGCTCACCTGTTTCGACGGCAACCAGAATGCTAGCCCTACAGCCACTGTAATACCGAAGGCGGTAGCAAAGGTCGACGAGGTATTTTCTCCATATAAAACCGCCACCAAAATCGGCGGCAACATGGTCAGGCTGAAGATCATCAGCAGCAGTCCAAGTACTCTGGCTATGATATTGAGATGCATTAGTAACTACGCCCTAGTAGATGTAGATAGCCTAGAAATAGACGGCCTAAAAGAATGAGAAGCTCACGGAAAACAGTTTTTCGATCGCTTTGGTATTGGCCTTATCAACCACAAAGACAATCACATGATCGCCAGTCTGAATCACCGTATCGTGGTGCGCGATCACGACTTCACCGTTGCGAACCAGCGCGGCCAGAGTGGCGCCGGGAGGCGATTTAATATCACCGATGGCACGGCCCACAACCTTAGAGCTTTTTTCGTCACCATGTACAATTATTTCCAGTGCTTCTGCAGCACCGCGGCGCAGTGAGTGCACACAGACCATATCGCCCTGACGAACGTGAGATAGCAGAGAACT
>Ga0302130_1001537_pt1 | contig 11604 bp, 8 predicted proteins | sample CB9_surface_MG_FD_203117 | JGI IMG/M metagenome (GOLD analysis project Ga0302130, IMG submission 203117) | Marine microbial communities from Western Arctic Ocean, Canada - CB9_surface | ecosystem: Environmental > Aquatic > Marine > Oceanic | place: Canada: Western Arctic Ocean | collected 2017-09-19 | reverse complement strand
ATGGTAACTAAATCGTAAATCGATATTAGTGGAAATTAGGGTTAGACTCGAGTCAGGAGTATCGACAGCTGTTTCCGCCCCTAAAATTCGGGCCTGACCCTATTTATCCAGTTTTATTATAACTGGGCTTAAGCTTCTTAATCGCTTTGTTAAAGGTGGGAATTTGTAGAAAACTGGTAGCCCTAACCAAAATCATAAGACTCTAGTTTTCCAGCTTCCCGCTCACCTTTTGCAATAATCGCTCGCTTCACAAATGCATAAGGTAAATCAGGATTTTCTTCCATCATTTCACCAATTTTCGCCCAGTGCTCAATCTGCTTTGGTGCTGTGCGGCTCAAGGCTTTTGCCATGATTGTCGCTCTAGCAATAAGGTCTTGATCTAATCGTACGCTTGCTGTTGCCATGTCACTGCCGTCTTCTGGTGTATATAAATCCACTGTAGCACCATACATTAATTGTTAAGTCAGCCCTTAGCTACACTAATATCAAGCTTATACCCATAAGCTCGGCTTTAAGTAATAGCAGAATCCCCCCAGAACCACTACACTCCCCGCTCTAAGCAACTGTCCCGCATTCCGCGGCTGCCCACCTCAGTAGGATCCCCATGAAAAAGACCTTTAAGTTAGAACACCCAAAAATCAAATTGCCGCGAGTCGTTGACTCAGTCAAGCACGATATCCGCAAATTCCTTAAAAAAGAACGGGCTAATACCCTGCCCTCTGGCGCTAAGTACTGGGCCTTTGATTGCAAATTCGGCGAGTCTGAAGAGACGGCTATTGAAGTGCACCTGTCTTCCCTGACGAAAAACGTCGATGAGTTTGTGGCGAAGGGAATTATGACTCTGTATGTGGAAATCAACGCTAAGGCCATTGGCGGCGAAGAAAGCTCTGCAGTGACGGCCGTTAGCGGCGATGAAACCCCTGCGGTAGAGGAGGAATAGCTATCAACAATAACGATATCCTGCGCCGTGTGCGCTACATCTTCGATTTTAGCGATCAGTTAATGATTTCTATCTTTAAGCTCGGTGGTTATGAGGGCAATAAAGCGGAGCTGGCAACTTGGCTGGCACGTGAAGGGGAGCCCGAGTTTGTACTCTGTGAGGATGTCTGTCTCGCCGGCTTTTTGAACGGCCTAATCATTAAGAATAGAGGCCCCAGCGATAAGGGCACGCCTGAACCTGAGCATTTTCTGAGTAATAACAGTGTGCTGCGCAAGTTGAAGATCGCGTTGAGCTTACAGGCGGATGATTTGCTTGAGATCCTAAAGCTCAATGAGTTCACTATGAGCAAACACGAGTTGAGCGCGCTCTTTCGCCGTCCTGATCATAAGAACTATCGTGAGTGCCTGGATCAGGTGCTGCGTAACTTTCTTGATGGTATGGAAAAGCGTTACAGAAAAGCCTAACTGGCTCTGATACAAAATCCCCAGAGCCTGCAAAGGCGAATGATCTAAGCAATAAACACCGGCCCACTATCACACTGGGCCGGTGATATTGAATCTCCCGCCCCCCTATAGGCATTTCAAACGGGAACTTTTCCCCTATCCCAGCAGCAGATCCTATTCATCTTTTTTTACCTACAACCAACAGGATAATTGTTACCTTGGCTTTTACAGGGCTCACTTAGCTCTGGACAGATAGTGCTGCTAAAAATACTATTCCAGACTATTCCAGACTATTCTGTTATAACTAAGTTCGGAAACAGAGAACGCTACGTAAAATAATAAGAGGGAAGATAAAACATAACCCTTATCCTGCTCCCTCATGCTCAATGTCCAACTTAGATGAGTATAGAGATTGATAAACAGCAATGACTTTCAAATAGCATTGAAGAAAAATACCCAAGAGCTTACAGCGACGTCGATTTTGTAATTCGCTCTGAGAAAATTTTTCGACTGCTTTTGATGTTAGCTGTAACAACCCAAATTCATAGAATAAGAGAGAGACGACATGTCAGAAGAAACTAAGTGCCCATTTCATCACGCTGCCGGTGGCGGAACCTCAAACAAAGACTGGTGGCCAAACCAGCTGCCTGTGGATCTGCTCAACCAGCACTCAAACAAATCCAACCCCTTGGGAAAGACCTTCAGCTACGCCGATGAGTTCAATAAACTCGACTACGCAGCCCTCAAGGCCGACCTAACCAATCTTATGACCGATAGCCAAGACTGGTGGCCAGCCGACTTTGGCCACTATGGTCCGCAGATGGTGCGCATGGCCTGGCACGCGGCGGGCACTTACCGCACGCTTGACGGGCGCGGCGGTGGTGGTCGTGGTCAGCAGCGCTTTGCGCCGCTCAATTCCTGGCCGGACAACGTCAATATCGACAAGACAAGACGTCTGCTGTGGCCGATCAAGCAGAAGTACGGCCAGCAGATATCCTGGGGTGACCTGTTTATTTTGGCCGGCAATGTGGCGCTGGAATCCATGGGTTTCAAGACCTTTGGTTTCGCCGCTGGTCGCGACGATGTCTGGGAGCCAGACATGGACGTAAACTGGGGTGCAGAGACCGAGTGGCTGGCAGATGATAAACGCTTCCATGGCGACCGTGAGCTGGACGACAATCTAGCCGCCACCCATATGGGGCTGATCTATGTGAATCCAGAAGGCCCCAACGCCAGTGGCGATTATATGGCCGCGGCCAAGGACATTCGTTCGACCTTCGAGCGTATGGCGATGAACGATGAAGAGATCGTGGCACTTATTGCCGGCGGCCACACCTTTGGCAAGTGTCATGGTGCTGCGCCGGAATCCCACAAGGGTCCTGAGCCGGAAGGTGCTTCTATCGATCAGCAAGGCTTGGGCTGGGCGAGCAATTTTGGCAGCGGCCACGGCAAAGATACCGTATCTAGCGGCCTCGAAGTTACCTGGACCACCACTCCAACCCGGTGGAGTAATAACTACTTCGAAAACCTGTTCGAGTACGAATGGGAACTCACCGAGTCCCCTGCTGGGGCCAAACAGTGGGTCGCCACAAACGCGCCGGAGACGATTCCAGACGCCCATGTGCCGGGGCAGATGCACAGGCCCACCATGTTAACCACCGACCTCACCATGCGCTTTGATCCAGAATTCGGCAAGATTTCCAAGCGCTTCCTGGATGATCCACAGGCCTTCGCTGATGCGTTCGCCCGCGCCTGGTACAAGCTGACTCACCGGGATATGGGCCCCAAGACACGCTACCTAGGCCCTGAAGTACCTGCAGAAGATTTGATCTGGCAAGACCCATTACCCGCAGCGACGCACAATCCCAGCGCCGCAGACATAGCCGAGGCCAAGGAGCAGATCTCCGCATCTGGTTTGTCGGTTAGCGAATTGGTATCCGTTGCCTGGGCTTCAGCCTCTACCTTCCGCGGTGGCGACAAGCGCGGTGGCGCTAATGGTGCCCGTCTGGCACTGGCTCCGCAGAAAGACTGGGCGGTGAACAAAGACGTTATCAATACCCTGACTAAGCTGGGTCATATCCAAGCAGCCTCACCCAAACTGTCTCTCGCCGACACGATCGTGCTGGCGGGCAGTGTTGGTGTCGAGCAGGCTGCCAAACTGGCAGGCGTGCCAATGGAGGTTCCATTCACGCCTGGCCGTGTAGATGCGACCCAAACCCAGACCGATACCGAGTCCTTTGCTGTACTCGAACCTCTGGCCGATGGCTTCCGCAACTATAAGCAGGGAAACATAGGCGCAGCAACCGAAGCCCTGCTCATAAGCCGTGCGCAATTGCTGACTCTGACGGCACCGGAGCTGACCGTGCTGTTGGGCGGCTTGCGGGTTCTCGGCGCTAATCACGACGGGGGCCAGCAGGGTGTATTCACCGATCAGGTGGGCGTGCTGAGTAATGATTTCTTCGTCAATCTGTTAGATATGGGCACTGAATGGAAGGCCGTGAACGATGAGGGCGAGCTGTTCGAGGGTCGGGATCGCAGCAGCGGAGAGCTTAAGTACACCGGCACTCGCAACGAGCTGGTCTTCGGCTCCAACTCAGTACTGCGTGCCTATGCCGAGGTATATGCCAGTGCCGATGGCCGTGAGAGGCTTGTCAGTGACTTCGTAACCGCCTGGGTCAAGGTGATGAATCTTGACCGCTTTGACCTGGCATAACCTCAGGTAAGAGCCTTTAAGGCCTGCTGGCGAGGATATACTGGCCAGCTAACAACCGGTTCTAGTCGATGGCCCTGCGCCGTTGCTGAACCGGGGCCTTTTGGGATGCGGGAAGATAATAAACCCAGCCCCTTATGGGTTAATTTCCTCGCAAACGAATATTGAATATGCTCCACTTGGCGAAAGCCTTCACTAGCCTATTTGCCAATCCAAATGACCATTGATCTCAAAAACATACTTGAACCCGAGGTTCGCTGCTCAACCTGTCAGGCTAGCTGCTGTCGCTTAGAGGTGATGATTATCACCGACACTGGCGTTCCAGCTGAGCATATCTCTGTCGACGAGTGGGGCGCAGAGACCATGCTGCGGTTAGATGACGGTTGGTGCTCGGCGATAGATCGCGATACCTTTATGTGTTCAATCTATGAAAAGCGGCCGCTTATCTGTCGGGAATTCGAAATGGGTTCCTATGAATGTCGCGTGGAAAGAGCGGCATAAGACCGCGGCTTATCCTGAATACTTTGCTGTAAACACTACAAAATACTCCCTATAAAAAACACCCAAAAGGATCCTTTCAATGAACGTATTAATTGTTTTAACCTCACATGATCAACTGGGTGATACCGGCCATAAAACTGGCTTTTGGCTCGAAGAATTTGCCAGCCCCTATTACAGCCTCTTAGACGCCGGTGTTGCTTTGACTCTGGCCTCGCCCCTGGGCGGCCAACCGCCTCTGGATCCCAAGAGTAGCGAGCCGGGCTTTTTAACCGACGCGACCCATAGATTCGAAGATGACTCAGCAGCTAAGACGGCTCTGGCCAACACTGTCAAACTATCGACAGTGCAGGCAGAGGATTTTGATGCGGTGTTTTATCCCGGCGGCCACGGCCCTCTCTGGGACCTGCACAATGATACTGACTCGATTGCCCTGATCGAAGCTTTTATTGCCGCAGGCAAGCCTGTCGCCACTGTATGCCATGCCCCTGCAGTGCTGCTTAAGGCCAAGGATGCAAACGGTGATCCACTGGTAATGGGCAAGAACGTCACTGGTTTTAGCAACGGCGAAGAAGCCGCTGTAGAGTTAACCGATGTGGTGCCCTACCTACTCGAAGATGAGCTGGTGGCACTGGGTGGTCTGTACCAGAAGGTTGAAGATTGGCACCCACTGGCAGTCGTCGATGGGTTAATTATCACGGGTCAAAATCCCGGTTCTTCAACTGCTGTTGCTGAAGCTCTGTTGAAAAAAGTTAACCCGCTATAGATATCAGAACCTTCTATTAATTAAGGCGAAAAGCGCACTTACAGGTGCGCTTGAAGCTTTCCAAACATCAACCGGCTAAGTCTTATTTTATACTCCTCAATCCGCTCAAAAACCTTCTCTCTTTTTTTCTAGCGGCTCCACAAATTGATTTAAATAACTCCTACACTTCCGTGGCCGCCGAAATGGGCACTGTAGATTTTATTTTTCCCAAATAGGAGACTGTAATTATGCAAAACAATACAGCCAAGCTACGCGACAGAAGCTGTTGTGCATGACGCACTGAATCCACTGAGTGGCTGGGCGAAGACAAGAAACCTCGCCGAACCTATGATTGAAAAAGGCATTTCTTACAACCGTTATGCTAAGGTGATTTATCAACTTCACCCAGCCATAACTGCTTATACAGAAGTGGGCAGTTTGGGCAGAGATTACAGATAATTTTATGACAGAATATCGACTTGCAAATCCTGACGAACTCGAAAACTTAAAAGCCTTTCTGTTTCACCATGGCGACAACCCATGGAACCACTTACCACTGGATTCCGTCGACAATGCATTTCGAATAGTCGCCTCCGGAAAGGCCTCAGCATTGGTTGCTTATAGTGAAGAAAATTTTGTTGGATTGGCGATTTTTTATCATCCTGAGTCGCTTCCAAAAAACTATTTAGAGTTTAGCCAAGGTAAGTCGGCAATTTATATTGCGGAGGTTGTGGTGTCTAAAGAGCATAGCGGGCGTGGCATTGGCACTAGCCTGCTAACGGATATTATTCTGCGCGCGCCTCAGTTCGGTGCCGAGATACTGTTAGTCGATCGCCACACACAAAATATTGGGTCAGCGGGGATGATGAGAAAATCAGGTTTTAAAGAGCTTGCTACCTTCGTCGATTTGGAGCGCCGTGATTTTGGGAATCGCAGCACAACGGTTCTATCTTTTGAGTTAATGTAATTTAAATTAATCTATATTTTTGATTTTTAAATATAAAAAAAGGGTGCCAATTGGCACCCTTTTTTGTCTTACTTTTTACGGCTTTTTATTCCAATTAACTCATCAAGAGTTGCTTAGAAGTTGTAGCTGTACTTGGCATACCAGAACGCGCCACTGAAGCCCATAGGAGCGAACTCACTGTACGTGTTACCAGCGCCACCGGCACCGTTATGCTTAGTAGAACCGGCTTCGTCAAAGACGTTGTTGCCGCCGAGCATAATGGCAGAGCTTTCATTAATGTCATATGAAAGTTCAACATCTACTACGTATTCGCCGTCATAAACCATGTCTTGGTTTGAATCGTACCAATCACCGTAGTAAGACACGCGTCCAAGAGCACGCCAGCCGTCCATCATGTGGTTAGCAGAAACGTTGTAGCGAGTGTCAGGTGACATTTCTTCGATCGAACGCTCACGGGCATCATCTATATATTCGCCGCGAGAAGTGATCTCAGTTTCAGTGTGATTGTAGGCCAGGTTCCAAGCAGTAGAGCCGCCCATCCATTCAGTCTCCGTTGACAGCACGAGATCAAAACCGCTGGTCTCTGTGGCGAAGTCATTGGTAAAGAATCTGAACACAGCAATATCGTCGGCGCCAGAAACGCCCGCCGCTTGCAGAGAAGCAATATCACCTGCGGATAACTCGAAGTCTTTAGAGAGCGTCAAACGGTCAGTTACTTCAATATTGAAATAATCAAACGTGATATCAACCTCACCAACACTGCCAAAGAAACCGACGGTGTAGTTCTCAGACTCTTCTGGCTGCAGATCTACGGCTCCGGCAAATGCGGCAACAGGATTGGTTGCTGGAATAACACCTTTGTTTACCAGAACACCATTATCAATCAGCGTTGAGATATTAGAGGCATTTAGCTGGCCTGAAGTAGGTGCTTTAAAGCCGGTGCTCACTGTAGCGCGAATACCGAAGTTATCATCCAGCTTATAGTTAGCGCCCAACTTGTAGTTGGTGGTGCTACCAAAGCCATCAAAGTCTTCGAAGCGAACCGCAGCCGCTAACAAAAGATCTTCGCTTGCATCCCACTCGCCATCGATATAGATAGCATCGTTTGAACGATCGAAGTCACCAGAGATATCCGGAGAGAAGCCAGGGAAGCCGTTAGTTGAAGTACTGAAACCCTGCACACCTAAACCACCGTCAATGTAAGACTCTTCCTGACCAGCGCCAATAGTGAATTCTTCAGTACGGTGCTCTGCACCGAATGCGATATTAACGGTTTCACTTACCGCGTAGGTAAAGTCAGCGTTAAAGTTCACATCAGTTTGACGGTACAAACCTGGATCAAAGTTGCGTGGCGTATCGGCACCCAAACTGGCATTAACAGTGTTGTTAATGTAGAAGTCGCCTTCGTTCTGGCCGCGGTATGCGCTGACATCCCAAGTTAAACCATTATCCAACTCACCTCTTAAACCCATCATAAAGGTGATGTCAGTGACGGTTCCGCCAAAGCGTGGCGTAAAGCCGCCGGGAATGGTTTCGTTAAAGTTAAAGCAGTTATCATCGGCTTTAAGGCCAGTGATTGCTGCAGCAAGTGCTGCGCTTGTCGGATCATCAGAAGCTACTTCATAAGCACTACAATCTGCACCGTTAGATGCGGCTACCAGTAACTGATTGAAATCATCTGCGTCATCTTCCGTGCCGTTGTCGTTAGTGCTCGCATAAACACCACCGCGGTTGGTCGGGTTACGGAAGTAGAATCCACCGTCAACATCTTTACTCGCGTAGTTGGCGTAACCGTACAGCTCAACACTGTCAGTCAACTGAGTGCCAAAGTTAACGAATAATTTAATGTCGTTATCAACAAAAGGACGGCCCCATTTCTGGGCTGGATCAGCAACGGGAAAACCCGCTGCGATTAGAGCGGCAGCATCATCACGCTGCTCTGAGCGAACAGTTTCATCTGATGAACCATATTCTAATGTGACGTTGGCAAAACCATTGTCGCCAAGTTCCATACCCATGTTGCCCGCGAAGTAAGCCATGTCGCCATCGCCTTCAGCGTATTGACCCATACGGACTTGAACAGAACCGCCTTCACTTGCATCTTTTAGCTTAAAGTTAATCACACCAGCCAGGGCATCAGATCCGTACAGAGCGGCTGCACCATCGCGCAAGACTTCGACGCTTTTCAGTGCCATGCCAGGAATAGTGGAAACATCAGCACCGTGAGAACCGTCTGAGATACCACCAGCAGACCAAACGATAACGCTGGCTCGGTGACGACGCTTGCCGTTTACCAGAATCAGCGAGTGATCCGGCGCCATGCCGCGAAGCTGGAATGGACGTACCAGAGTCGCCGCATCACTAATAGGCTGATCGTTAACTGAGAAGGAAGGTACAGAGTTACGCAGCAGGTTCGCTATGTCCATGTCGCCCTGGCTTGTCAGTTCGGCACTGGTTATAACATCAACCGCTGCAACTGTGTCAGTGGCTGAACGGGCTTTGGCACGACTACCCGTAGTAACGATTTCTTCAACCATAGCGCCTTCGGCGAAAGCGACTGTTGGCAGCATAGTGCCGCCAGCAATAATAGCTGCTGCTAATGAAGTTAATTTCAAAATGGATGTATTTTTCATAAATCTCCCCCGAGATATTAAAATTTTGAGCTGTTTTTTTTAGTTTATCGGCCTGATTTTTTTTTGGCCGTCTGCACCGTAACACAAGAACGTATTTATACCTATAACTTACATTCGTACATAATACACAATAATTTACATGCATATTTACATTAAAAGGGTAGTATAAATACTTATTTGCTATCGCCGCCACGCTTTATGGCGCGCTCCGCTTGAGACGCGTCATGCTCGGCTAATGCAGACTCCTTGAGACAAAAAAAGGGGGGGTGCTAATTAGCACCCCCCCCTTTTTTAGCCTTGCTTTTGACTACTTGCTTTTACTTATTAGGTTTTAAGTATCCTATGATTAATCGCTTAAGCGTCACTAGAAGTTGTAGCTGTACTTGGCATACCAGAATGCGCCACTGAAGCCCATAGGAGCGAATTCACTGTAGGTGTTGCCGGCGCTACCGGCACCGTTATGCTTCTTAGATCCGGCTTCGTCAAAAACGTTATTGCCCCCAAGCATGACCGCGGAGCTTTCATTAAGGTCGTATGAAAGCTCAACATCCACTACGTATTCGCCGTCATAAACCAACTCTTGGTTCGCATCGTACCAATCACCGTAGTAAGAAATCCGGCCAAGTGCACGCCAGCCATCCATCATGTGGTTAGCAGAAACGTTGTAGCGTGTATCGGGTGACAGTTCTTCGATCTCACGCTCACGGGCATCATCTATATAGTCGCCGCGAGAAGTGATCTCAGTTTTAGTGTCGTTGTAGGCTAGGTTCCAGGCAGTGGTGCCGCCCATCCATTCAGTCTCCGTTGACAGCACAAGATCAAAACCGCTGGTCTCTGTCTCAAAGTCATTAGTAAAGAATTTGAACACGGTTATATCGTCCGCACCGGCAACGCCCGCAGCTGTCAGGTCAATAATATCCTGCGCGGTAAGACTGAAGTTCTTCGATAGCGTCAGACGATCAGTTACTTCAATATTGAAATAATCAAAGGTGATATCAATCGCGCCAATACTGCCAAAGACGCCAAAGGTGTAGTTGTCAGACTCTTCTGGCTGCAGCGCGACAGCACCGACCTTTGCGGCGACGGGATTGGTGGCTGGAATAACCCCTTCATTGACCAGTTGATTGGTTGCCGTGTCGATCAATGTTGAGATATTAGACGCATTCAGCTGGCCTGCAGTGGGCGCTTTAAAACCGGTGCTCACTGTAGCGCGAATACCGAAGTTATCATCCAGCTTATAGTTGGCGCCCAACTTGTAGTTAGTGGTGCTACCAAAGCCATCAAAGTCTTCGAAGCGCACCGCAGCGGCTAACAGAAGATCTTCAGTCGCATCCCACTCTCCATCTATATAGATAGCGTCGTTTGAACGATCAAAGTCACCAGCGATATCCGGAGAGAAGCCAGGGAAGCCATTAGTTGAAGTACTGAAACCCTGAACACCAAGGCCGCCATCAACGTATGACTCTTCCTGGCCAGAACCAATGGTGAATTCTTCAGTACGGTGCTCGGCACCAAAGGCGACATTAACTGTTTTGCTGACCGCGTAAGTAAAGTCGACGTTATAGTTCACATCAGTCTGACGATACAAACCCGGATCAAAGTTGCGTGGCGTATCGGCACCCAAACTGGCATTAACCGTATTGTTAATGTAGAAGTCGCCTTCGTTCTCGCCGCGATATGCACTGACATCCCACGTTAAACCATTGTCCAACTCACCTCTTAAACCCATCATAAACGTGATGTCGGTGACGGTTCCGCCAAAGCGTGGCGTAAAGCCACCGGGAATGGTTTCGTTAAAGTTAAAGCAGTTATCATCGGCTTTAAGGCCAGTGATCGCAGCAGCAAGTACTGCGCTTGTGGGATCATCCGAAGGCACTTCATAGGCACTACAATCTGCACCATTAGATGCGCCTACTAGCAACTGATTAAAATCATCATCCTCAAATGCGTCTAACTCAGCATCGGTATAGGTTACGCCGTCAGTGGGTGAGGTGCCGTTGTCGTTTGTGCTGGCATAAACACCACCGCGATTGGTCGGGTTACGGAAGTAGAATCCGCCGTCGACATCTTTGCTCGTGTAGTTGGCATAACCGTAAAGTTCAACATTTTTAGTCAGCTGGCTGCCGAAGTTAACGAACAATTTCAAATCGTCATCAACAAAAGGGCGGCCCCATTTCTGAGCCGGATCAGCAACTGGAAAGCCCGCTTCAATCAGGGCGGCAGCATCATCGCGCTGGACCGAACGAACGGTTTCATCCGATGAACCATATTCTAAGGTGACATTGGCGAAGCCATCATCGCCGAGCTCCATACCCATGTTGCCAGCGAAGTAAGCCATCTCGCCATCGCCTTCAGAGTATTGACCCATACGGACTTGAACGGAACCGCCTTCACTTGCATCTTTTAGCTTGAAGTTAATGACACCAGCAAGGGCGTCAGAACCGTACAGAGCGGCTGCGCCATCGCGCAAGACTTCGACGCTTTTCAGTGCCATGCCAGGAATCGTTGAAACATCAGCACCGTGAGAACCGTCAGAGATTCCACCAGCAGACCAAACGATAACGCTGGCTCGGTGACGACGCTTGCCGTTTACCAGAATCAGCGAGTGATCCGGGGCCATCCCTCGGAGCTGAAATGGACGTACCAGAGTTGCTGCATCACTGATCGG